>Ga0304728_1000600_pt1 | contig 29906 bp, 38 predicted proteins | sample C_130625_MF_Meta_FD_190476 | JGI IMG/M metagenome (GOLD analysis project Ga0304728, IMG submission 190476) | Freshwater microbial communities from Lake Croche, Canada to study carbon cycling - C_130625_MF_MetaG (v2) (version 2) | ecosystem: Environmental > Aquatic > Freshwater > Lake | place... | reverse complement strand
GTTGTCCGACGCGATGTTTTTATGACTATGTCTGGCAAACATTAGGGAAGTGATCCAATTCCTTCCGTTCCCAATTGATTCCGTTCCGTTCCTTTGACATTCCAAGGAAGTCATGCGGAAATCCCGACATGAAGCGGCTTTGATTGAAGAATGTTCTAAAGTTCATTCCGTCTCCGTCCGCGCCGTCCGGAATTGGAGGAACCTTGACGATCCCCGGTGGCGGGATTTTCTAAGATCTCGAGCCCAGGACTCCACTTTCTCCTTTGCTCGTCCTGAATCATCCGCAAAACCAATGACGCCAGAGGCCACCGAGGAGGCCGCAGCCGTCCGTCATGCCAGGCTCAGTATTCTATGTGACCAAGCTGAAGCCCGTGGAGACATGAATTCCCTACCTACTCTTTTGAAAGCCTCCATTGAGGCTCACAAACTCTGGACTTTAGTATCCGAGAACAACCTGAAACTCGCCACCGCCTCTGGGAAATTGGTGGAAGTTTCCAAAGTCAGCGAATTCATCCTGGGGAATCTGGCAATGGCAAAGCAACTCATGGAGAATCTCCCAGATATTCTATCATCTCGGATCGATTCTTCCATCGATGTTGCATCGATCACTAGAGAAGAAGTCCATGTGATCCTCAAAGAATTGGCTATCTCGTCCCGATCCACCCCTTGGTCTCATCATGTCACCGGCCCTCAAGACACTTGAGACGGAGTTGGCCTCGATGTGGGAGCCGCGCTACCGCCCGGATCCTCTGACATGGGCTGAGAGGGAGATCACTCTCGACCCTCGCTTCAGTCCGCGCCCTGGGCGATTCAACTGCGATTTCACCCCTTACCTTCGGCAGCTTCATTTGTGGTTCGGAGATTCCTCGGTTCGCCAGATTACCTTTGTGAAGAGCGCCCAAGTCGGAGGGACCACCCTCCTTGCCAATCTGATCCAATGGGCCATCGCCGAGCAGCCGGGCCCGATGCTCTATGTCACCAGCACGGCGGATAATGCCAAGAGTTGGAGCGAACGGGAGCTTCTTCCTCGGATCCGTAGTTGTTCGGCTCTCCGTGATCTTCTTCCCGAAGATCCCGACATGATGAAGAAAACCGAAATGGCCTTCCGATCCTGCACGTTATCGCTCAAAGGATCCAATTCAGCCAACCAGCTTGCCTCCCGTCCGATACGCTACCTTTTTGCAGACGAAGTCAGCAAGTGGCCTGATTCCTCCGACACCGAAGCTCCCTCGCTCGATCTTGCCATTGCCCGAACCAATTTTTACCGGACAATTTGCAAGCGCGTCCTGGTATCGACTCCCACCGTCCCAACCTCGGCCATCTGGACCAACTTCCTTGCCGGCTCCCAGCATCGATTCCACGTCCGTTGTCCCGACTGCAAGTTCAGTCAGCATTTGCAATTCGAGCAAGTCAAGTGGTCGCTCGATCTTCGTAGTGAGGACGGGGTCTGGGATCTGGACGGAGTGGCTTCTTCGTCCACCTATCAGTGCGAAGAGTGCGGGGGATTATGGCCTCAAGAGCTTCAACGCGAGCTCGTGGGTAAAGGGGAATGGGTCGCGGCCAATCCCTCCGCCCCCAAAGACCATATCTCCTGCCATATCAACTGCCTCTATTCCCCCCAAATGACATGGGGAGAGACCGCCAAGTTATTTCTTCAGAAGAATGGAAGCCCCGGCGGTCTGCATGATTTCCGCAACACCTACGAAGGCATGCCCTTTGAGGCCAGATCCACCACCCTGAAAGATGAGAGCATCCTCGAGCTGCGCGGTGGATACCGTCAACGTGAGATCCCCGCCGAGGCCGTGGTCAACGGGGAGGCTCCGATCCTGACACTTTGCGCAGATCCGGGAGGGAAGCGGACGCATTGGTCCGTGGAAGCCAGGACCCTCTCTGGAGAGAGTTGGGTTATCGATTGGGGAGAGGTCAGCGAGATCGAAGAGCTAATTTCCGAATCCTTTATCTCCGCCCGTTCTTACCTCCTTCCGGACGGTGAAACCATTGTCCGTCCCTCGGCAGGATTGATCGATTCAGGATTCATGACCGAGACCACCTATTCGGTTTGCAGCCGATCGAATTCTCTATTTTATCCGAGCAAAGGAGCCGAGAGCACGTTCAAGCCCTTTCATGCATCCCCGATCCCTGGCATGGGACTCATCCTTTACAGCTACTCGGATTACATCTGGAAGACGCATCTCTATCTTGACCGGATCCAGAAAAAGCTCCCTCCCCTCCTCCATTTCCCGACCGACGCCTCGAGGGACTTTCTGGCCGGACACTCCGGTCAGATCTTGTTGGAGAATAAGAACAGCCGATCGACGCCCTATGCCTGGAAGAAAGTGGAGAGCGACCACTTCGGAGATTGTACCAAGCTCCACTGCGTGGCATGGGCGGTCCTCCGTGAGAAGATCTGATCTTCCTTTGACAGGCGGACGCCTTCATGGCGACGTCCCCGAACATTGCAGGCATCAAAGCGTATCTCCGGTTCAAGCCACTGGCCTACCTCCAGCGGCTCAGTGAGACGATTGCGGCCTCGGTCACTGAAGAGGTCACGATCACCGGGACATCTGCGGATGGAGGATCAGCCTCGGGAGAGATAGCCTTCCCCCGCCTTGATTACCTGACCGTCGTGATGGACGTCCGCCGAGAAAAAGGGGACTTCCCCTACAATGCCGACGGCAGCGTCACCTCCCGCCAGCTTGGCACCCGTCCCGATTATTCGAGGACATGGGCGGTCACTTAAGCGGTCACTTAAGCGGTCACCTAAGCGGTCACTTCATTGGCCAGGTTTGACAGGTCTCGGCTGTCATGGCCGAAATCAAACAATCAAAGCGAGGCGGACGCCGCGAAGGAGCAGGACGCCCCAAAAAGAATTCCCAGAATTCAAAGACAGACTTCGCCGCCTACGAGGCCTCCTATCGGTTCAACCCCCAGCGCATGTGGGTCTACTCCCCCACGCTGGACGCGCAGAAGGAGCTCACCGCTGGATCCCGGCAAGAGCTCATCAAGAAAGCCCAATGGCTTTTCAACAACTCGGGACTGGCCGGAGGAGCCGTTGAGAAGATTGCCCGACTTGTCGGACCCCTCATCCCTCAGGCTCGGACATCGGATGAAACTTGGAACCGCGCTGCCGAACAAGCCTTTCAAGATTCCTGCACGAACGCCGCCTGGGGAGTCGATGTCGCCGGTGGGGTCAACTTTTACCAAGCCCAGTCCCTCTTAGTCCGCCAGATGGCAATCGCCGGGGATGTTTTCTGGCATCGCATGACCAGCAAGTCTGGGCGTGGCATGTTCCGCCTGATCCCCGGTGAGAATGTCGGATCGGTCATCGGAGATGAGAAGGATGGCTGGCGCGACGGCGTCATGGTGGACAAGAAGGGACGCCCGATCAAATACCGCGTTCTCGCCTCGCCCGCCTCCAGTGATTACACCGACGTCTCGGCGGACGACATGACTCAGGTCCGCCGTGCCTACCGGCTCGGATATACCCGCGCCCCATCTTGGTTGGCCCGTGCCGCCAATACCCTTCAAGACATTGCCGAGTATCTGGCTTTTGAAAAACAGAGCGCCAAGCTCGGAGCCTCGATGGCGATGGTCATCACCTCCCCCGAGGCGGGATCGATCGGCCTCGGCTCTTCGCTGATCAAGGGAGCCTCCAGCAGCTCCTCGCAGCCGATGACCGTGGACGCCATGACCAATGGATCCATCATCCCGCAGCTCAAGCCGGGGGAGAAAGTGGAGAGCCTCATCAACTCCCACCCAGCGGCCAACATCAAGCCCTTCCTCGATACGCTCAAAGAGGAGATTGCGGTCGGCCTTGGACTCTCGGCTCAGTTCCTCTTCGACTCCACCGACGCCGGGGGTGCCAATCAGCGTTGGATTTTGGAAGAGGCCTCCATCCTGATCAAAGAAATTCAGGACATCATCATTCAGAGCTTTGCGGCCCCCTTCTGGAGGTTTTGGATCTGGAACGAGATCGAGAATGGTCGCCTTCCGATGCCAGGGGACGGATCGGACTGGTGGAGGTGCGATTTTACCCCTCCCGCCGATCTGAGTGTCGATTTCGGACGGGATGGACGCCTCATGAGCGACCTCTTCCTGCGTGGGCAAATCTCTCCGCAGCGCTATTACGCCTTGCAGGGACTCGATGCCGACAAGCAGGACGAGGACATCATCCGCTTTGCCGCCCGTCGCAAGAAACTGATCGCCGAGATCTCCAAGGAAGAGGGGGTCGAGTTGACCGTAGCCGATGTTTTTCCACCGGCTCCCGGTGCGCCGCCGATTCCTCCCTCGGTTTCCAGCGGAACCGGTCAAGGGCAATAAGGGCAATAAGGGAAACAAGGGCGTGATTTGACATGGCAGGGAAAAGCAATGTCCAAGCTCACCCTATTTGCTGTAGCCGCCGATTCGCGCATTGATGCCGAAACGGGGGTGCTCCGTGGAGTCTCTTTGATTACGAAGGGATACGCCAAAGGCCACACCTTTCTGGGAGAGCCGATCATTGCGGATGACACGACCCTCGATGAGGTGACCAGCGCCGCGCAGGGATTTGCGGACGGAGTTCCCGTCCTCTTCGATCACGGCAGCGGGATTGCAGATCTGGTCGGTTGCATCAAGGAGATCTACCGCGACGGGGAGAAGGTCCGTGGCGACCTCTACCTGCTTAAGACCCACGAGAGCTACGACACCATCATCGAGATGGCCGAGAGCATGCCCTCCAACTTTGGGCTCTCAATTTCTTTCATGAACGCCCCGGAGCCCGTCATGGGCAACGACCAAGAGCCGGACGACGACGGGGATGAGGAGGGAGACGTCACCGGAGATGCCAACGACATCGTGGCCTATGCCGCCCGCATCGCGGAGCTCTACTCCTGCGATCTCGTCCAGGCACCGGCGCTGAATGCCTCCCTTTTTAACGCTATGTCAGAACCCACCACCCCAGAAGAGGTTCCCGCAGTCGCCCCCGAGGTGGTTGTTGAGGAAGTCGCCCCAGAACAACCCTCGCCCGCGCATTCGGAAGAGCTCCCTGCCGGTGAGAATCCTCTGCTTGTCGGAGAGCCTCCGGTCATCCCTGCCGAAGCCGTGGATCCCAATCGTGTTGAGAACCCTTTGATCCTTCCTGAGGAACTCGCCCGCTTACGGGAGATCGAGACCCATTTTACCAGCAACCGCACCGAGCTGACCGCGATCCGCAGCGAGCTCGCATCGGTCAAGGGCCACCTTGCCGTCAAAGAGGCCCAGTTGGTCGAGCTGAACATGCTCCATCGCTCGGTCAAGACCGTGCTCGGCCTCATGCCATCGGTTGAGGTCCCCGATGTCTCTGATTCGCAGCCCGCTCACACCGTGATCGAGACCTACGAGTCCATGTCCACAGGCCCCGATCGCCTCGCTTTTTTCCAAGCCAACCGCCGAGCCATTGAAACGGCTCTCAGCTCTCGGGTTGGGAAATAAACCCATCAGTCATGCAGTCAACCCCAAAACCCCAAAATTAAACCACTATGGCTAACTCATATTCCAGCTCACTGGTCGTGGATGTCGCAACACAAAGCGCCATCACCGTCCTTCAGGCAAAACTCGCAAGTCTCAACGCCTTCAACACGGATTTCTCATCTGATGTTGTCAGCGGTGCAGGCCTTCGCAAACTCCAGGTCGGAGTTGTCTCCAACGCGGCTTCTGCCGTCACCAACCCCACCTCCTTCGAGAGTCAGGGCGACACGGTGACCAACGCAGCCGTCACCATGAACCACATCTCGGCTCAGTTCGGACTCACCTCCGGCCAACTGAACCAAGGGTTCCGTTTGGAAAAGGTTCTCAAGGCCAACCTTCGAGCCCTTTGCAACGCCATCATGGACGTGGCCCTCACGCCCCTCACCACAGCAAACTACGGATCCGCCGCTTACACGACGGCGATCAGCACAGCCACCGGTGGCACCATCGGCAACAGTTTGATCACCGCCGCGCTTCCTGCTCTTTTCGCTGCCCTGGGCAACGGAACCGAGAGGAATCTGGTGCTGGATCCAACGTATTACAGCTACCTCCTGCCCCAGACCGGCATGAGCCTGGATGCTTCCAAAACCGGAGCTTATGGCTTCGATCGCGTCCTGCTCAACAACCGCTGGACAGCAGTGACCGGTGGTTCGGATACTGCGCTCAACGGCACGACCAAGACGATCCACGGTTTCGTGGCCTCTCCCGAGGCTCTTGCGATGGCCGCTGCGATCCCTTATGTGGATCCCGCCGTTGCTGGACTCCTCCAGCAGAGCGAGATCATCGAGGTGCCGGACCTCGGGATTGCCATCCAGATGAACATCTGGGGCAGTCTCTCCAGCCGCAGCTTGAACGGTTCCTTCGATGTGCTCTTCGGAGCCGCCAAGGCCGACGGCAGCGCGCTGAAGTTCATCACGGCCTAAGTTTTGCTCAGGTAGTCAGTGTGTTCATTGAGAAGGAGGGGACGAAAGTCCCCTCCTTTTTCGTGTCTTGGTCTAAGAGGGTCTCTTTTGACAGGTGGGCTTGTTTGTGAACCCCGCCTCGATCGCTGCATTCCGTGCCAAGTCCGCCGGGGAGATAGCGGACTCCCTTGGGACTCCGATCACAATCGGAGGCCAGACGTTCAATGCATTTGTCTCCACGCCAGCCCCCCAGATGGATCTCGAGATGGGAGGATTCAAGACCAACCGATCCATCCGTATCCGCTGGCCGATTGGTCGCTACATCAAGCCCAGCTTGGGGACTTCCATTCTCTTGGTGAATCAAAACCTAACCTTCCGGGTGGAGACTGCCGAAGTGGGCAACGGATCCCTTGGGGCTGAAGTCTTAGTCACGGCCATCCGAGAGTAATTCTAAAGCGAGTAATTCTAAAACTTTTATGAACCCTCTCCTGGTCGAATCCGCCCTTCAGACCGCATTCACGGCATCGGCTTTCAGCACGATCACGGTCTACACCGGGACGAGTTACCAAGAGCTCACCCCTGAGAATCTAAACCTCATCGTGGCCTGCACCCAGCTCGAGCATGTGGCAGGTGTCGGTGGAGGGGTCAATCTTTACAAAGCCACCGTGGACATTAAAGTGGCGGCTCCAGCCCTGATCGGATCTTCCCAACTCACGGCGCTGACATCCACGCTTGAGACTCTCCGCACGACGGCACTGACTTCCAGTTACCTCACTACCAACTGGCCCTCCTCGAGCGCTGCCCTCTTTGCAGGAGTCTGGATCAACGAGACCAAGATGAGCCAGCACGATCACGGATGGGTTTCTGAGATCACAGCCACCATTGGAGTCAGCGAGTGATTTGACATCGCAGAAATCTGTATATGGCCGCAACCATCGGAATCACCACCCTGACCTCCCTCATCACGACACCCACCGGGTGTGTGCTTCAAGAGGCCTCCAAGGAAATCTCTAAGAAAGTCGTTACCGTGAAATCGGCGGTCGGGATCACGGTTCAAGCCGCGCTGCTTCCGATGACCGAGACCAAGATCTCCTTGAAATACAAAGGAGTAGCCGGTCTCTCCCTTGCCGCCGCCAACGCCACCATCACTTCTGGAACCGCCGTGGTGACCGGAGTCTCGGTGGAAGAATCCAACAGCGACTACCCAGATACGACGCTTGACGTCATGGCTTGGAGCTAAATTTTATGTCCGCCGTCACCGCCACCCTCGGGATCAACTCGTTCACCTCCGGCACGGTCACCAAGGTCTCGACCTCCTCCAAGGTCACGACCAAGGTGCTCACCGATTATTCGGGCGCATTTTCCGCCGCCGCCGCCTTTGATCCCCTCTATGAGGCAACGGTGGAGGGATCCGGCACTTATCCCAGCATTGCGCTGGGGGTCATCTCCGCCAACATCCCGAGCACGATCTCCGGGGGCGTCATCCTTTGTGATTCCTACACCCAGACCGAAAAGAACGACGAGTTCCAGAACTGGAAATACACCATCAAGGGATTCCCTTCGGCAACCTAGCCTGACCGCTTTCACAGTTTAATATGATTGAAACCAATAAAAAATTCTCCGTGGTCAGTGACCACGAGGCACCGCTGAAAAGCGCCAACACTCATCTGATTGCCGCCGCCTGCACATCCGGCGGTATGCTCTATAAGGACGGATACCTGGACACGATCGGCCAAGGCCACGACGGCAAGCCCTGTCGGACGGTCGTCTGGCTGATGGAAGAGAAAGAGATCACCTTTTCGGCAACACAAAAAGAAACAATTTCCACTCAGGAGTTCATCCGCCGCTGGCACGATCGGGAATGGTGCGCAGCCAATCCGGATCACCCGATTGTTTTCATGCGGTATTATCAAGCGACTTTGACCCAGCTGCGTGAGGCCATTCGCAACGAGACCCCGACGCTTGTAGTGAAAAAGGGGGGCCGCGCGGCCTACATCCCCGGCAACGCAACCGAGGCAGAGAAATCAGCCCTACTTTCCAAACTATGAATGAAGAACTCTCTTTGAACGAACGCCTCTTTGAGTCTGAGCCGGTGATTTCCGGTCGGAAGGTGCGTCCTTGGAACCATGCCGTGAAACTCAAGCTGGCACGGATCTACAAATGGATCTCGGATCTGGATCAAACCACCCAGCAGGAAGAGCTGCTTTATGCTTTTTTGTATTTGATCGCGGCACCCATTGAACGGGTCGCACTCAATACGCTTAACAAAAAAGCCTACTTTATCGACAAGGACGAGTTCATCGGCTGCTTGAGCGATGAGGAAGTAGTGCTTGGAGGGAAATGGTTCCTGAATGTTTCCTCTCTTGAGAAAGAGACAACGGTCGAAGTGACGGAAAAGCCGGGGGCTTCCAACGGGGAAACACCCCCCCCAAACTTGTAGAGCCTCCCTCGCTTGCCACGTTGATCTTCACGTTGGCCAAGGAGGGGGGCTTCACGGAAGCGCAGATCATGGACTTTGAGACCGGCATTCCGGTTTATCGGGTCAATGCCTACTACCATGCGGCCTTGCGATCGCATGACATCTGGACCTGCACACCCTCGGCCCCGGCAGAGCATCAGATTGAAGAGCTCATGGCCTTCCTTGACAACGCGACTGAAGAAGAATGAGCAAGAACGGCATGACCATCGACACCAGCAACTTCAACCGGATGATTCGGGAGCTCTCCCGATTGTCTGGCGTCGATGTGAAAAAAGTGTTGGAAGCCGAAGTGGCCGGAGTTCTTGTCCAATCGAGAAAAAAAACCATCCAAGCATCTGCTAAAGCGATTCGGGTCTATTATACCTCAGAGACAACAGCATCTGGGAGACGTCGGTTTATTACGTTCAACAGCAAGATTTACTGCCTCACCAATCATTTCGGGGACAACCTTTGGAACCAGATTGTGGCCTTTCGCAGGGGGCAAATGAAAACAGCTCTTGAGCGCAGGGGACTTTCCAGAGCGGGTTGGTCAAGGATCGGACGGATGATTGATATTCCAAATTCTTATCTGCCAGAAACTAAGAAATCTTTTGAAAAAAACTTATCAAACTTTGTTTCAGGAACTCGCAGTTTGATGGGAGGGAAAATGGTGATTTCCATCAATTACGGATTACGGGCTGGCATTCAAGGGGCGGGAGCAGATCGGGCTTTTGAAAACGCAATCAATGGGCGTGTTAAATTTTTTGCAATGAACCTTAGAAAGGACGTTTTCAAAAAGGTCTCCACGATCGCAAAGAAATATCCCGGCATCCAAGTCCGAGGTATTTAATTGACATTCTCCCACTGACTTATGGCCTCTTCAAAAGAATCCTTGTTTGCGGTGTTCGGGATGGACATCGCTCCGCTATTGCAAAGCCTTAAACGGGCAACCAACAGCGTCCAGGAGGCCACGACCAAGATGGGCAAAGAGTCGTTTGGATCTCTCCTGGCACCGATCGCCTCGGTGGCCGCAGCGGTGGGTTCGGTGGCCGCCATCATGGAAGGGATGAAAGGAGCCTTGGAGCTCGGGGCTCAAATGCAACAAGCCGCCCAGCAGACCGGAATCGCGGCTGGGAATTTCTACATGCTTCGACTGGCCGCCAAGGATGTCGGCCTCGAGGTCGACAAGCTGCCGGGAGCCATTGGAAAGATGCAGGCTGTGCTAGCGGCTTCGGTCAATGGAGGGGGTCAGTCCGCGCTTTTGAAGCGCATGGGGTTGGATCCCAAGCAACTTGCGGAAGCCAACCCTGATGACGCCTTCCGCAAAATCGGATCGGCCATTGATTCCATCGAGAATCGAGCCCAGAGAGCCGGTGCTGCCAGAGCACTCTTTGGTAAGTCAGGAACAGAATATCTCCGACTCTTTGCGGATCCGGAGTTTAAGAACTCGGGAAAACTTTCCAATGCGGCGCAAGTCATCAATGAAAATGCCGCCCTCTTTGAAAAGATTGGGGACGATCTGGAACATGTTTGGGATCGATTAAAGGAAATCTTTGTCGGACTGGATCAACAGTTGTTTCCATCGATTGATTCCGCGCTCAAGCGACTGGAAGGGGTGGATTTTACCAAATGGGGTCAGAATATCGGCAATATCATTGCAGGATTTTTTAGCGATTTTAATAACCGCATTCAAATTCTGGGAGCCCTCCTAAAGGAAACCTTCTTGGGAGTGATCTTGCCATTCATGATGCCGTTTGCGGCCCTTCTCAAAGATTCTGCCATCGTGTTTGGACGTGCGATCAAAGAGGCGTTATTGGAACCTCCCGCTTGGATCAAATGGACCATGGATCATGCCAAAACGGGATCCGCTTTGGTTTCATTGATCTCGGATCCTTTGCGGAGCAGTCCTTTCTCAAAAGGGTTGGATTCCTTGGGCTCACCAAATGGCAAGACCGGCCCTGATTTTCTGGGAGATATGAAAAAGGCCTTGGATGACTCCTATTCCTCCAACAGTGGCCACCGGGACAAGATGGACGAACTGTTCAAGAAACTCTCTGCACCATCCAGCATGCTGGAAGATTTCAATCGGAATGCCAGGGACAAGGCCAATTCAGAATCCGAACGTAATGGCATCTCGCCTATCACCGGAGATCTGGGACTTGGAGGAAAAGGATTTGGCATGATTGCCGATTCCTTGGCCCGTGTCGGCGGAGGAGGAAATGCCCAACTTGGAGCAGAAAACCCCATTGTGACCGAACAAAGGAAATCCAATTCGATCCTGCAAAAAATCTTGGATGTTCAAAGGAACAACCGGTTGCCAGCCAACAACCTACCAACCGGCCAATTTGCCTTTGCCGTTTAATCTAACCACCCCTCAATAAATCTTCACGATCATGGCCACCACGACTTCCACCACGACCACTTTTGACGCCCGATTGGGCACCTACATCACGACCACAGTCGCCCAAGACATCAACTCGCAGCCGGTTCCCTCCGATGCAGCGGCGTTTGAAATCACGACCGGATATGCGGATGGGGTTTACACGACGACCTGGAAGACCGAACGAACGACAAATCCCTCCGGATTCCCACTACTCCCGACAACCTCCACTTACAATTATGAGGTTCATACCTCGGTAAGCACGGAACCGCTGGTGACCCATTCTTATTTCAGTTCGGGCGGCAAATGGGAGCTTTCACCAACGGATCTGCAAGCCATTAAGCTCGCGGAATCTGATCCTAGCAATTTAATCAGCGGATGGGTGACCTTATCCACGGCCACAAGTTCTTCGGTCAATCTCAAGAAATACGCGGGGCTCGTGGCCTCCGGTCAGGATTCCTATTTGAACCCATCGGTAACCTTGACCATCACGGATGATGAATCCTCGCTTCCCTCGATTGCCGACATCGGGCACATCGCCACAGGACTGACCAATGCGCCCACCCTCCCCTCGGGGGGGAATTGGCTTTTTACCGGAATGAATGCCGCCGCCCTTTCCAATGGGAAGTGGAGGATCTCCAAGGAATACCGAGCCAGTGGTCAGAAGGGTTGGAATAACCTGATTTATTCCGCCTGATGAAACGCATCCCCCGGATGAGTTCGGCAGGCATGTTGACCCCGCAGTCATGGGAAATGGTGGCGCAAGTGATTGATGCCAACTTTAGGGAATGCCAGTTGCAACCGGGCAAAGGGGTGACGATTTCATCGGGATCGGGAGGTCAAAGCGTCTCGGTAAAACCTTCTCCCGTCCAAGCGGGTAATAGTTCCGTTTCCCCCTTCGATTTTATCGGGGTCACTTCGACCACCTGCCAATTTCAGCCAGGGACGATTGCGGGACTGATCCCGACCAACATGTTTGCCACGCTGACCTTTTCCTCCGCGACCAGTTACTTGCTGGCGACCTGCACGACCTCCGGTCAAAAGGTCACAGCTGCCACGCTCTCGATTGACTCCAGCGTTCCCTCCTTGCCGATCCCTACGGTCGGAGCCGCACCCGGCACCCTCTATATTGTCCTGGGGACGTTTGTCTCATCCTCCTTTACGAACTTTTGGGGCCAGTCCATCGCATGCTCTCCCAAGGAAGTCATGAGGGTTCCTAAATCCTCTCCCACGGCATTTGAGCTTCCCTTCACGTCGTATTGGGACTGGTCGGTTTATTGATTCCATCTTGCCTCCGTGCCGATATGACACCTCAAGCCTCGGTCACGTTCACGGTTGCAAATTCGAACACGTATCTGAACGATTTTATCTATCAAAAGACTTGGAAACGTTCCGGAACGGGATTTGGTCTTACGACCAATTCTACGGTTAAGGTCGCCCCAGAAGTTTTTTATGATGGAACCTATTTTACGACCTACCGATCTGACTCCTCGGGAAGTTGGACGCAATCTTACACCCGCAACTACCTGACCAACTCCTCCAAGGCTCCCTCCTACACGATCACTTCGAGCGAGGCGTCCACGTCGTCATTTAATAGCCCTTGCACTTATTATTGGTATTCCAACGGGGGAGCTGATGGCACCGGAGCCATGGCTCTCTCTTCAAGCAATGCCCAGGGAGAGTACGGAGTCTACAAAGCTGAAATTTTTTCTCCTTTCTACGCAGATTCGGGATCGAGCAGTTCGACGGGCAACTATTCGGCTTCCGGGGAAAGTTATACCGATTATCAGACGGAGCATTGGTCCAACGGTTTTGATTCAGAAGGCAATATTACTTATTCCGGATCTTCGACTTCTTGGACCTTTTCAACTTCTCGCACCATTGCCACCACGATTGATTCGGCAATCCGGGCAACGGCAGCCTACACTACGACCTGGACCACAGCGGCTTCCAATACCTCCTTCACGGTCACTTCCTATGATACCTTCACGACGGCGACCACGAACGCATGGGGATCCGCCTCTTCCTTGTCCGCCTCGAGCACGACCGCACTTTCGGTGGGTACCTACACGGCCCTCTCCAGCTCTCAGGTCACCACTTATGTCTATGCGGGGATCTATCCTTTCGTGACCGGGACCCTTTGGAAAAAGCGGATTGATTCGTTTGCCGACACGGTGGTCTATGTCCCAAGCTCGGCGGTGGCCTACGCCTTCACCACCACGGGGAATAATGTGGTCAAGGCAGTTGCCACCACCTTTGGCTCTTCTTTGATTCAAAGCTCCTTCTCGGTCTCGATGGTGATGACCGGTTTTTCAGCAGTCAGTTCTCCGATCACCTATTCCCAGCAAACGGGAGGTCTGGTCGTTTCCTATTTAATCTCTAGTTCCCTGATCCAAGGTTTGACCCAGAGCGTCACTTATCCAACAGGCCTTGGGTTGAATGACGGCACGTCATCGCTGACCACCTCTTCCTATTCCGGAACCGCCTATACTTATTCAAGTTCCAACCCACATGTGGGACCTACCTATTCAGCAGACCTTTATCAGACAGGGCTTATCCCCTTTGTCTCCTCGCAAGTATTATCTTCTTTTGGGTCGGTCTATGTCGATTCCAACGGAATCAACCTAATATTTCCAATGACAGACACCATTGCTGTCGGATCGAATCTTTCCGCGACCGGAGTGGTCTTTGGGACACTGGGTTCGAGCAATGATTCCGTCAATGGCACCGGAGGAGAGACCTGCTTCCTCACCTCGGCCTCTTTTATCCCGGTTCCTGCCATCGGGGCCTCGATGCGGACAAATACCCCGACCATTGCCGTGACGACTCAGATCAAGGGAGCAGGAAGCAATCAATCCTTCCGAGCTCTTCCAGGACAAATGACCGGAGGATCCACGCCAGCACCCGCAGCCTACTTCACCGCTGCCATCCTTCCCTCTTGGCTGACGGTCTCCTCGGTCTTTTCTAAGGCGGGATTCTCCGATCTCGGCTATGAGAATGCTCCGCGCGTTTTTCCCTTCAGTGGGACCGGCAGCTATACCTCCAGCATCTCCACGATCACTTCCTCGATTTCAGGCAATACGCTCTTTGCCACCTCCCAATCGACCAACACTTTTTTGTCAGTTTTGAGTACCTCCTCCTTCACCATCACCAATACCATTACCGGCTCGACATCGATCCCCTTTGGCACTGCTGGAAGTGTGGTCAGTTTCTACGCCTCCTCGGTTACCAATTTGATCCCCGCCAACGTGACCGGCTATGTCACCCCCCCCGGCATCTTTAATGTCTACGATTCGGTCAGCTCGACTCGATTTGTTCAGAACAAAGCCGTCCTTCAAACCGGAGACGGCAATCAATCTTACTTTGAAAATATCAATGGATTCGTGGCTCGCAAGCCGATGAACTTCTTTACCTACGCCGGGGGCTATGCCGATTCCGCTAATTCCACGGTCAGCGTGATCCCCGCGGTGGCGACCCTGACGTACTCAATGGTTTCTTAGTGAGGAATCTTTGACATGCCTCGGATGTCAACGATCTCCATCATGCTTGTCATCACTGTCGCGGCGACGCGTTCTTATCTCCATGCCTGGCCTCAATGTGTCCGGGCCATCGCAGCCGCCGCAGGCCACCATGCCGAAGCCCATTTTGTTCTGGCAACCGATGAGTCTAAAGAGGGGAAAATGGCCGAGGAGATTGCCAAGAACGAACTCCCGGAGGGATGGAAGGTCACGGTCTTGCGTCTGCCGATCAAAGAGGACGAAAAAGACTACAAGGAGACCGCCCAGCTTCGGATCGCCGCCCTGCAAGGAGCCTGCTTCAGCTTTGCCCGCAAGATCCGCGCCACCCAGTGCCTCGTGGTTGAGAGCGACACGATCCTGCCGGCCCACGCCCTCCGTGTCCTAGAGTGGACGCTCCAGATGCCCAAGGCGGACGGATCTCCCTACTATCAGGTGGCTGCAGCCACCTATCCCAACGGACTCTTCCTTGGGGGGTTCGGATCGTATCAGCACCCGATTGCCGAAGATTTCCTGCCAGAAGAAAGGATTTTAGCCCCGAGGCTAAAACTTTCCTTAGAACAATGTGAGTCTAGGCTAAAATCCTGCACCGATCAAAAGATCGGGGAACGCGAGATGAAGCGACTCCATCGACTCCGGGAAAGGATCAAGCAAAAGCCCCCGACAGGGAATGTCTTTGAGCTCAATGCCAAAGGATACCGACGCCGGGGATGGATGGACTTCGCTTATCCTGGCATTGGTCTGGGAGCCGTCGTTCCAACCGAGTGGTGTGGGCTAGGCTGCACGCTCCTTTCCAAGGAAGCCCTCCTCCATGCCGATTTTACCGGCTATGATGGTCGTGGAACTCAGGATCTCTTCCTTTGCTGGCAACGCTGGCACCCAGCCGGGATGAATCTGGCGATCGTCCCCCATGTCGCCTGCGACCATATCAAGCGCAAACCCAAAGACTCCCCGGCCACCGACCCAGAGATTGTCCACTACCGGGCGTATCATGAGCAGGATGGGGAATGCAAAGGCCACCTGCGCCAGCGTGCTCAGCCTTTTATTTCTGTCTAAGCCTGTTTGACATCCGCTTTTTCACATGGATCTATTCTGCAATGTCGATTCGGGGGTTTTTCAAACGTCGATCACAAATCAACAGCCCATTCAGTTTCTGACTTTCAAGCGCCGCGACACGGTGAACCTGAATCTCTATTTTGTAAAAAATGGAGCAAGCTACGACGCCGGTGAAATTTCCGCTGGTCTCACAAGTTTTTCGCTCGCCTTGAAAAGTGACGGGGATTATGCCTCCGCTTTTTTGGCCTATGCAGCAAACTATTCAAGTTACAACGACAACGGATCTGGAACCTACTTTTATACGTTCAATCTAAACTTGAACACTTCTGAACTTTATTCGCTTTTCACGGCAAATTCTGACGCTGGTTCCCTTTCTGCCATGCTGGAATTTCAATGGGTGAAGGACTCCGATAATTCCGTCTATTCTTCCCAGACCCTGCCGGTCATTGTTCAAAACGATGTGATCCGAGGGGATGAACCGGTGATTGCCCTTGCAAATCCAAGCTATCCGGATGCGGCTTCTGTCTTTAGTTACGGCGCTTTTGCAAGCGCATCAGCTTTTCCAGCAACCGGAGTTGTAAATAAGATCTATCAGACCCAAGACACAAATTTCCTCTATACCTGGACAGGGTTTTCTTATGCACGGATTCAGTCTACGATCCTGACCGGCACTTCGGCTCCTGTTTCGACACTTGGGTTATCGGGCGATCTCTTTTATGATTCAGTGGCTTACAACCTTTATCAAAAGGGATCAACCAGTTGGACTCTGCTTGGAAACTTGAAAGGATCCACGGGGGAGTCGGGAGCCACTGGCCCCACAGGCCCCGCTGGAGCTACTGGGGCCGCTGGAGTCTTTGGCATTGCCGATTCAGATTTGCAAGGTTACTTTGATCGCGCTGGAGGTCAGTCGAAGTTCACGCCAACCGAGATTAATGCTCTTGTTTTGTTGGTAAGGGATTTGAAAAATACGGGTCTTTGGAGGAAGCTGATTGCTTTTTATCCGTTTGCGGGTAGGGCAGCAATCCCCGCTGCTCAAAATCTTATCTCTTCGGCCTACCCGTTGACTTTTAATGGGTCATGGCAATTTGCCTCCTGGGGAGCAAGAAATTCTGGAAGGGGAGCTTATGCTGATACTGGTTTTTATCCAGTCACAGGGTTTCTTATGACGCAAGCTGGGCAGTATGGCATTCCAGCTTCACCAAATGTTAGCTTCCGATCTGGAAGTTTTGGTTGCCACCTTCTGCAAAATTACTCTACGTTTCAAGTAATTCCACAAGAATTTTATCAAAACCCAACAGGTGTTTATGGATATTGCACAAATGGTTCTTCAACAATCACTTGTTCAGCTTTACTTTGGGCGTTAACAGCCGGCGCATCAGTTACGGGTTCTGGAATACCTTATGGAACGACAGTCTCTGCGGCTTCTTCTGGGGCAACTTCAATAACACTTTCAGCCGCTTACACGGGGGCCACTGGCTATCAAAATTTAACCATTCAATCGGCGGCTGTTGGAGCTTCTACGAATGTGGGCCTTCAGGCAAACAATCCCGCTGGAACCGTTGTTGCAAATTTCCCTGCATATTCGGGTTATGGGACGGGGACTTGCACCAATGCGGCAGGAACTTTTATTTGTTCCTTCAAAAATTCTGCTTGGACAGATTCCACGGCAATCACAAACCCCGACATCGATTCAATTATTTGGCAAGGAACTCCTTCTGGAATCACATCAGTTTATTCCAAGTTGAATCAGAATGTGGGATATGCCTCTGGAAATAATTTCTACACCTATTCTGGTTCTGTCTTGATCGGCGGTCAGTATTACCCAACTGCGGGAACCGTCACTTACAATGGGGTAGTTTACCCAATTCAAGCAACCACTCAGAATATTATTGATACATCATATTCTCAAAATATGGGTAATACTGATAAGCCATTCAATTGCGCTTTTCTTGGATATGGATTGTCCCAAAACGATGCGGCATTGTTAAACACGATAATGTTTAACTTTCAAACCAATCGTGCTGTGAATTTATCTTCTAGAACGATTGTAACTCAAGGCGATAGTATCATGTCTGCTTATTTAAGTCGTTATTCAAATAATGGAATTCCCGGAACGGGATTTGGTGCTGTTGGGGAATTATTATTTAATCAACCCTTCAGCGAATTAACACCGACCAATTTGTTGACTTACGCGGTTGGGGGGACTCAAACCATTTCCATGTTGAATTATTACCCCTATACGGCTGGTAATGTTCAATTAACGGCAACTTGCACAAATGGTTCTGCAACAATAAGCGTGAGTGCGTTACCAACCGCGCTTTATGCAAAAACTCTTGTAACGGATGGTTCTGGATACTCTTCAACGGTTGCAACATCGGTTTATTCGGGAGCAACATCAGTAACATTGTCAACTGCTTACACTGGAACCACGGGTAGCAAAACTCTTACTTTTACATCTCCGGGATATGGTGCTGGAAATACCTTTATTGTATGGGCTGGAACAAACAATCTTGGACAACAGTTAGACTATAATGGATCGCAAACTACGGCAAATTCCACCGCTGACACAGCTTATTCAAACCTTCAAAACATTTGGGCCTTAGCCCGCAGGGATGGGTATTGGACAGTGGCTTTTACGGTTTTGAAACGCAGTGACTTTCCCGCAGGAACCACTCAAGACAACGCAAGGATACGACTCAATAACAATATCAAAGCCTCGGTTGGAACTTATGTGGATCAAGTCATTGATGTCGAAAGTGTTTTTTCTTATGCAGATGTAACTTCAACAGCATCATTTACTCCTCCATATTTTGCATTTGAAACCGGGGGGGCGACAATTCGATATGCTCCTAACGTTTATAATAATGGAACTTTGGCATCGGGTTCTTTTGTTCACCCCACTACGGCAGGTCAACAAAAAATCTGGGCGTATGTGGCGCAGTATTTGAAGTAACCCCATGACCTCCGAGGCAAAGTTTGCAACCATTGTTCCGCTTGCCCTCCCATGAGCCAGGACGAGATCACCGCCATCCGGGAAGACATCGCCGAACTGCGAGCCATCATCGAAGAGCGATCAAAAGCGGCCTCCTCACATGCCTCCCTCCTTCGGGTTGGGATCGGAGCAATCCTTGTCCAACTCTTTGCAACGGTTTTCTTTGCCGGTCAAAAGACCCAGATGCTCGACGGACTCAGCCGGGACGTGGCCAATCTGCAAGCCAAAGTGGAAACGATTGTCAGGTAATCTTTTCGGGAAAAGACTCATCTCTTTTGACAGCCGGAGCAAGGCATGAAGAAACCTTGGTTCCTTTTACTGGGCCTTTTCTTATTCCTCACGGCTTGCGCTACACGGGTTACTCCATCAACCCTCAGCAATCCCTCGATCTCGGCAGCCATTACGGCCAGCGACCGGATCGATAACAAAGCCGTTTTGGTGGAACGCTGGTTGAAATCGCATTAATGAAAACTCTTCTTTTCATTAGCTTGGTTTTTTTGATCGGATCGCAAGTTTCCTTTTCACAAGAAATTTCCAAAGCCGACATCCTTGCCACCGTCCGGCACATGCAATCTCTGGCTGCCGACCAAAAGACAGCCTTGCTTCATGCTGAGGCCGATTTCCAGATTCAGGCCGACAAACTTCAAAAGGAAACTCAACTTGCCGACAAGTATCATCGTGAGGCCTCGGACAATGCCCGTCAGCGTGACGTGATCCTGATCGCTTGGGCAATCCTTTCGGGATTCTATGTCGGCACACTTTTTGGAGGGGAAGTGATGAGGAATTTCCCCGCCCCATGGTCGTTTGTGGCGTGTGCAGGGCTTTATCTGGTGGCGGGGGTCTTTGCCTACACTGGCGGACGAATTGTCCTGGCATCCCTTGCCCATTTTATCCCATGACCGACCTCTTGTCTTACATTAAGGCGGTGATGTCGGAATCCAACGGCACGCCCAGCTCTCTCCGGTGGACCATGCTGGTCATCATCCTGACGATCTGCGGGGTCGTGATCCATGCCGAGGCGACCCATCAGGATTTGAGTGCGAATTTGAGGGACATCCTGATCTGGCTGGGTGGGATCGCTTTTGGATCCAAAGTGGGATCCAAACCCTTTGAGACCAAGACCCCATGACCGCCCACGACATCCTGAGCGCAGCCAATGCCGAGGGATTTTCGCCCCGATTCCGGCGGTGGCTCAGTTTTATTTTGAGCTGGGAGATCGATCTGGATGCCCATGGAAATATCCAAGTCGAGACGCTTGGGGACGGGGCAGGGATTACGTTTGCAGGACTCACCTCAAGGGATGACGGCCTGACTTCATTACCAACTCCATTGTGGATTGCACAGACCTACCTGACTAAATACTGGGAGCCATCCCGTGCTGAGAACCTCCCGCCACCGGTGGGGGAAGTGGTCGCCAACTATGCGGTGAACTGCGGCCTCGGGCGTGCCGGTCGCTTCCTCCAGGCATCCTTGGCCGACTACGGCGTGCATCTCGAGATCGACGGTCAGATCGGCATGGCCACCGTCAAAGCGGCATGGAGCGTCCCGGTGCCCAAAGATCTGGCTCAAGGGGTGATCGCCAAGTCGGGCGTCTATTACAACTCCATTGCCCAAGATGGCCGGCGGCAATGGCTGCGGGGTTGGATCAATCGAAACAAATCCCTAACCGACTTTTTCTGCGTCTAATTTTATGCCTGCAAACGAAATTGGAACCAAGTTGGTGAAGGAAGCCCTCTCACGATTTCCGGACCACGCCAGCCTGACGATCGCCAAAGCGCTCTACAAAAAACATCCGCAAGTTTGGACGTCGATTGATAGTTGCAGGTCTTCCATCCGCTATTATCGAGGCGCCGACGGAGAAGAGAAATCTTTGAAAATTGCCACGATGAAATATGTGAGACCAAAGGGGACCCCTCACAATCCCATGTCCCTGCCCCCGTCCGATGAAAAAAAGTTTATTCCTTTTATTATCGAGGGATCCGAGCGGATCGGCGTGCTTTCCGACATCCATGTCCCATTCCATAATAATCCCGCGCTCACGTGCGCCCTGGATCACTTCAAAAAACGCCGGATCGATTGCATCCTGCTCAATGGGGACACGATCGACTTCTACGCCCTCTCACGCTTCGAGAAAGACCCACGCGAACGGGATACTGCTTACGAACTCAAGATGGTCGGCCAGTTGCTTGATTATATCCGAGAGAAATTTCCGAAAGTCCGCCTGATCTGGAAAGACGGCAACCACGACGAACGGTGGATGAGCTACATGAGGGTTAAGGCTCCGGAGCTGCTCGACATTCCCCAGTTTCAATTCTCGGCCATCATGCGATTTACAGAACGCGGCATGGAATACGTCACCGACAAGCGTCTGATCCTAGCCGGTGGACTCACGATCTTGCACGGCCACGAGTATCGCCAAACCATTTTGGCACCGGTGAATGCCGCGAGGGGATTCTTCCTCAAGGCCAAGGCCTCCACCCTGACCGGCCACCTCCACCAGTCCAGCGAGCACACGGAGCCCACCGTGCGCGGCAAGATGATCACCTGCTTCTCGGCGGGTGCCCTCTGCGATCTTCATCCGGCCTATATGCCTTTGAATCGTTGGAATCATGGATTCGCAGTGGTGACTCTCAATAAGGAGGATTTTGAAGTGGAGAACCGTCGCATCCATGACGGGAAGTTACTTTAAGTATTGTCATGAGCGTGGTGAGTGAAGCCATCCCGCATCCGGAACCGACGCCTCGGACCGATGCGCTGGTCTTTCCGAATGGATGCTATTCAGGCCACCTCCTCGAGCATGCAAGATGCCTGGAGAGGGAGAACATCAAGCTCCGCAAACTGATCAAATCGTTATTGAAGCAACCGATCAAAGAATGAAACCCATCCGCAGGATCCGGATCATTAATCGGAAGCTCGGAAAGGAACGGGCCGTCGGTCAGGCCCACCACGGGAAGAATCTCATTGAACTTGACCCCCGCCAGCGTAGCCGCGAACGGCTCGACACGCTCTGCCATGAGGTGATCCACCTGCTCGGTCCCAATTTGTCGGAGGAGACCGTCATCAGCCACGCCAATGTCCTGAGCGACGCCCTCTGGCGGGATCGGTGGAGGAGGATCGAAAGCTAAAGACTACACCTCGGGTTCATGCCCGTATGCCCGGAGGAGCTGGCGGGTGAGTTGGTTCTGAGTCTTGGTTTCCGCAAGTAGGAACTCCTGAATGTTTCGAGAGGTTTCAATCTCCTTGTGGAGATCCACCGAAAACAAAGTGCCGGTCTTGTCCGTCGCGTCTAGGCGTTGGTGAAGTTTTTTAGTCCGAATCAAAAGCTCTCCAAGTTGCAGCATGACGATCAAAGGGAACAAAGCATAGAGAATGGCTATGAAGATTCCCAAAACCCAAATCAATCCGGCAAAAGAAGCCGCGCTTGCAAGTGCCTCTTGAGTCGTTACCGCCGATAGTAAAATAAAAGTCATGCGTTCAAACTAATGCCACCGAACGATTCGTCCAACAACTTATGACAATTAAAAACTTCACAAAACATAACAACCGATTAAAAGACAGGGTCTTTTATGTTCTTAACAACAATTAAATATGTCCGATCTTTTCAGGTGTTAAGCGTTTAAGAAAAATCTGTTGACCGAAACCAAGTTCAAGCGGACGTTGACCCAGTGAACACACTGGACTTTATCCGAGGTCAGACAGTGGTTTCCAAAGTTGGAACGGCCACCAAGAACTGTTTTTTTTTCAGAATCACCGCCCGTTCTGAATCAAGGATCACGCTCAAGCCGATGACTGCCGTCGAGGTTGACGGGATTTGGGTTCCCGGCCAGATCGACGCCTCAAAAAAAACAATCAAACGCTTGATCTTGGGGACGTCTGGTCAAGAAAGAATTCATGGTCTGATCGTGGACGGATTTGCAACATCTCTTGTCATTTATCGCAAGCCACGCGGAGGCCGTCGGACGGGATCTGGCCGAAAATCAGGAGGTGGAAAAGGTCGCATCGCAATCACGCGTTCGATTTCGATGCAACCGGACGATTGGGAGCGATTCGACCGCCTCCAAGAGGGAATGTCGCGCGGAGGTTTTCTTTCTAAAGTCCTAAAGGATAGGGAATAGAAAATCTTAAAAAAAGTTAAGAAAAAGTATTGACGGGAATCAGGAATCTTATAGGGTTTTAAGCATCTTCATTATTTCTGACTGATAAGCACCCTGCGATATATGTCATGAATAGTGGAGGCTAACCCAAAAAGCCACAAAGATATGCCACTACCAAAAAAGTTCATGATTCAGGTCCCTGTGCCTGAGGATCTGTATTTGATGATTAAAGAGCGGGCGGATGAGACGGAACGGTCCATCCCTAATTATGTCCGTACCATCCTCAAGATGATGCATCCCGAGGAAATTGAGTCCGGAAACGAGTGACGTAAAAAAATAGACAAACGTCCTATGATTGCACTCTTTTTATTTTTGCTCTCAATCACGCTCTTGATCGGGCGGAATGAGTTTTCTAATCTTCTAGCAGCGGCCCTCCAGCGTCTTTTCAAATGAAGGACGATTGCCTGAAGGCTGCTCTTCGTTCGGTCGGGGTGCGTCGCTGGGTGAGTTTTCAAGTCACGGAGCCGATGGCTTTACAGCCTTGGCACCTGATTCTTCCCCGTCTCGATCTGGGATACCCCCGCCTTAGGAGGATGAAGAAATGACTATTGATCAGACATTTTTCCTTCTGGGTTCGGTGGTCCTTTTACTGGCCATTGTGGCTTGCCGTCCACGCTGATGACAATCCCCTCCCCGAGTCCTTTGGATGATGTGGGTTTCTGTTTTCTGTGTGATCAATTTTATTTCCAAAAGTGCTCGGCTCTTTCGGAGAAGGCGGTGGGTTATCTTCCTGCCTGTTCAGAATGTTTTAAATTTCTGACGGGTTCCCAAGAGTTTCTGGATGATTTCTTTGGGAGTGAGGATCCGGTCTTGAGGGATCTGGATGCTGCCAAGGTCTCTCTTTGGGAATTGATGGTTAATTCTCAAGGGTCGAAGGAGGTGCAGTCATGATCTCAGGCTCTCCTCAGGCGGGTCAGGCTCAGTTCCTCCGCAATACGGAGTCGGCCTTCGGTCATGACGCTTCGGAGGCCTCCTACACGCCGGACATGGCTGCCGAGTGTGACTCGGAGTCGGATGAGCTGGCGGAGGAGTTCTTTTACTTTGTGAAGAACAATATCCCAGCTTCAAAAATGCAGGTGGATTGGTTGGTGATGAAGGAGGTGATCTCCTGCGCCGGGCGCTGGGGGATCACCGTCCAGGAGCGGGAGCGAAAAAATATGGCGGGGCTGGCTTGGGAGATGCTGGGTCGGGTGATCGGTCTTCTCCTGGGGGCGAAAAATCTGGCCGTGCAGGTGCATGCCCTCGCCTTTGCTGCGGGGCTCGATCAGCTCAATGGGCTTAAAAGTCAGGCGGAGGTGGCTCGGGAGTTGGGATGCACCCGTGCGCTGATCTCTCACTATGTCGTGGGCTTCAGCGATCTGCTCCAGCTCCACATCACAAAGTTCCGGAAGACGGAATCGAGCCGTCCGACTTATTCGGCGGTCCAGTTGAAAAGAAATAACTAACAAAAAAAATTATGAATGATGCATTAACCGTAAAAAATTATTTTACTCCGGAGGGGTTGGCTCTTCCGGAGGTGTTGAGTGGGCAGGAGTTCTTTGAACTCGGGCGCCATATCAAGATGGCCAAGAAGCTTTCGGTCCAGTGGCTGAAGCAGTGGCGCAACTATGGTGAGAACCAGTTTGGGGAGGAGTTCGTCCAGGACACTGAGGCCCAGATCGAGTTGGATCTGGGGTTGGCTGCCATCGAGGCCCCGGAGAAGCCGACGCTTAATCCGAAGGATAAAAGTACCGCCATCGTGACGATCCAAGGGATCAGGCAGTCGTTCGATCTTTGGCACCGGAAGATGGCTCCTCAGATCCCTGATTGGAGTCGGGATCAACGCAAAATGGCGGCAGAGCTGCTCCGTCCGATTGCGGAGGCTTACGATAAGCTCCTTTGGCTGGAAGAAAACAAGTAATATGGAAAACAAAGATTATGAATCCCAGCGTCGGGAGAAAAACATTCTCAAGGATAAAAAGACGCTTTCTTTAGATTTCAGCGCAAAAGAAGATTTACTTTCAGAGGAGCAAACCTGTGCAAATTGCTTTTTTTGGTTTTACGGCGCAACGGGCACCCCGAAGTATGGTGAATGTCGTAGAAATGCTCCTATTCCTCTTCTTTATTCACCTGAAGAAAGAGAAGTCTTAAAAACTTTAGTTTTTTGGCCCGCTGTTGTGGAGGATGATTGGTGTGGCGAATGGAAGGAGGTTTCCTAATGGACGCTCTGGTCATGGAACTGTCCGACAAGTCGGCTGCGCTGAAGAAGTCGGTGGAGGCTTTGGTGGCGGAAATCAAGCGCATCCGGGCGGCTTCCCAGCATGTGATCGATAAGTCTTCGTTCTCAAGTCAGGAGGATGTCGCCGATCTGGGGAAGGCTATTCGGCATCTCCAGATCGAGCTCGATAAATTCGCCCCCTCGAAAGATCCCGTCGTGGTTGGGGTCATTGGAAGAAAAGCCAAGAATTCCACCCGTCACTAAATGAATCCGGATCCCAAGATGAATGGGCAAATCACGTCGCTCCGGCCCGCTGGCGACGAGGCAGGCGTGGCGATCCCAAATGATGGTCTGACATTCCGAGATGTGAATGAGGCGTGTGATCGCTTCTTTGCAAAACGGAAGATGATTCAGGTCTTCCGCTTTTCTTTCGGCTCGATCAAGGGGATCGGAGAGAAATCCAAATGAAGCTTTCGATCCAAGAACGGGCGTCCCGATATGTTGCCCGGATGGATGCCGCGGTGGCTGGATCCGGTGGCCATGATGCGACCTTTGCTGTTGCTGTCGCTCTGGTGCATGGGTTCGCCCTGGGCGAATCGGAGGCGATGGGGCTGATGCAGGAATATAACTCCCGGTGCGCTCCCGCTTGGAGTGATCGGGATCTGGCCTATAAGCTACGTTCTGCTGCCAACTCGCGCTCTCCTCGAGGGAGTGGCTATCTGATCGGGGACTCCAAACGTCCCGAGAACTATCCCTTTCAGTATCAGGCGAGGCCTCCCCAGGAGAAGGTGGCCTTCGATCCCGATGCGCTGGCCTTGATGGCGGGAGATTTCCGTCCAAGGCTGGATTGGTTCGCCAACCGTTCCTATGCGGATCCCGCTCTGATGAGTTCGGGAGATTTTCTTCACTTGCTCTATGCCGGGGAAAAAGTCCTGATCTTTGTCGATGATCGGTCTCAGGGGCAGGCTCTTTGGCCTGATGAGCCGATCCCTGCCAATGGGAATCGCGGGATGTGGTTTCTCTCCAATCCGGTCGATGGGAAGGAATACCCGAATCCGCGCACGGGGAAGATGTCGCGTCGGTCGGAGGAGTCGGTGACGAAGTGGAAGTTTGCCCTGTTGGAGTCGGATGAGGCGGATCCCCGGGTCTGGCTGGGGGCGTTGGCTAAGTCCCCTCTCCCGATTGCCGCGATCTACTCCTCGGGCGGGCGATCCGTGCATGCCTTGGTACGGGTGCCAGGACAAGGGGGGCCAATGGCCGCGCTCTCGGGTCCCTCCTCGAAGATGGAATGGGATGAGTGGGCTCGTGCCCAGAAGCCGAATCTCTCCCGCATGGGCGCCGATCCGAAGGCCTTGACGGCGGTCAGGCTGACCCGTCTGCCGCAGAAGTGGCGTCCTGAGAAGGGTGCGCTCCAGAAGCTGATCTATGTGAACCCAACTCCTTTCGGTGAACGGATCCTTGACCGGGCTCCCTCGAGGGATGTCCTGCGGGATGCGGTGGAGGCTGCCAAAGATGCGATTTCCTCGGAAAAGGTGGAGGCGATGGAGTCGGCTGCCGAGAGGCTCCAATTTTACATTGCCATGAACCAGAAATTCCCCCCGATGGTCGATGAACTACGACGGGATGCGCAGGTGCTCCGAGACCTTCACCACGGGTAGTGGTCGCTGAAAAAGCTGATTTCCCAAGATTTGACTGACTCAAGAATCCCACACGATATGACCGACCCGAAACCTCAAGATGATGACCTTTTCCTTCCACAGATCGAACTCCCTCGCGTCGGCAGGATCCTGAGTGAGTTCGCCAGGGATGTCGGGCAGGTGATGAGCCAGAATGGGGTCTTCCTCCAAGATGGGCTGCCGGTTGTCCTGGAGCCTCGCACCGACCGGATGACTCCCCTCACCCCGGCCTGCTTCCGCACCTATGCCGAAAAAAATCTCAGGACGATCAAGATCGTGAAGCGTGCTCATACAGATGAGAAGGGGAACAGCTCGTCGACCTATGTGGGGGAGCCGGACTCGATGAACAAGATGCAGGCCGAGGCGGTGCTGACGTCGCACCAGTTCCTCGAGATCCAGCGTCCCCTTCGACGGATCTCCAGGGTGCCTCTTCCGATCTTCAAGAATGGCGAACTGACGCTTCAGTCCTCGGGATACGATCCTGAGACGAAGATCCTCGTGAAGGAGGCCCAGTCATGAGCTCGGCGGAGCGTCCTGAAAATGGAAAAGGATCCGCGCCACGGAAGAATCTCTCGGAGAAGTTCCGCAAAAATTTCGACTCGATCAAGTGGTCGAAAAGCGAAGACCTGAATACACACCCGAAACTACCGAAAAAAATGAGCGATACACCACGAACTGACGCTGAAACTTATGTTTGGGAGAAAGGGAGAGAAAATCCCTTTGTTCACAAGGAGTTTGCCCAACAGATTGAGAGGGAACTCAACGCCTCTCTTGAAAACCAAGTGAAATCAATGGAGAGGCTTGTTGAACAACATTATTTCACATTAAAGGTTGCTGCATTGTTATCAAAAGCCGTGTCGCAACGAGACCGAGCCATTGAAATTGCGGAAATTTTCCAAGATGAAATTGGGATGTATGATCCTGATTATGCTTCTCTGGATATTATAGAGAAAGAATTTGAAGCACTTAAAACTGCAATAAAATGAGCAACACACCACGCACAGATGAAGAAATATGGACAACCGATTACCATCACGAGTTATGCAACGTAGTGAACGCAGAATTTGCACAGCAGCTAGAGCGAGAAATAAAGGACATTCGAGCTGCGTTGGGGGATGATGGAAGAAGAACTCATAGGGAGATTCTTGAACTGGCATCCAAAGCGTCAAAATGGCGGGAATGGAAGGATAAATACATTGATTTGCGTAATGCGCATATTGCCGAAGGACAAGATCCAGCAGGGACAATTTGGGAACACGCTGACAAGTTGCATAAAGAACTGACCGAAAAAACCAACGAGGTCAAAAGGCTCCGTGAAGAAAACGCAGATCTTAAGAAATGGCTAGACGAACGTTACAAAGCGTTATCTGAATCAGATGACGAGGTCGAGAGGCTGAAGGGATTATTAAGCGACCTACTTATTCTCACCGAGAAAAACTACTGGAATAGCAATAACTACAAAATGATAAAAGAAGCCCACCGCGCTTACAAATGACGACCGACACACCACGCACGGATGAGCAAATCTGAAATCCTATGACTTATGACCTGATGCCGAAGGAGGTGGCTGTCGATTACCTCAAGGATCTTTTACATGAATTCCCATTTGCCGATGATGGGGGGAGATCGCTTTCGTGCCAGATTGCCGCGATGATGACTCGCTTTGCGGTATCCCTGCTTCCCGAGCAGGCTCAAGTGCCGATGGTGGTCTGGAATGCGAACGGTCCCGCTGCCGGCAAGTCGCTGCTGGCGATGGTGGTGGAGATCCCGGTGAGGGGATTCGCCTCGATGAGGTCATTCCCTGAAGAGAAGGAGGAGTTGGAGAAGGTGCTGGCCTCGGAGGTGCTCGCAGGGAGCGACTCGATCATCTTCGACAATATCAAGGACAAGGTGGACTCGGCTTACCTGGAGCAGTTTGCCACGTCCTCGGTGGTCTCGGTGAGACGGCTCGGTTCGTCGGCCAAGTATGAGGTCGCCAAGCAGACGATGGTGATGTTGACCTCCAACCAAGCGGAGGTCTCGAGTGATATCGCCCGGCGCTCCATCTTCGTGGATCTCTTTCAGAAGGAGGCGGATCCTCAAGCGCGGAAGATCGAGCGTCCGATGGGGGCGGAGTACCTGGCGCGGCCTGAGATTCGATTCCAGATTCTCTCGGCTCTTTGGTCACTGATCGTGTCCTGGGACAAAGGTGGACGGCCACCGTGCTCGTCGAGGCTGGCTGGCTTCGATGATTGGGCTCGCGTGATTGCGGGGATCGTGGAGTTCGCTGGGTTCGGTAATCCGCTTCGGAAGCCTGAGAGCGAGGAGTTCGGTGATCCAGATTCCGGTGATATGCGGGATCTGGTGAAGACGATGGCTGAAGGGATCTTTGAAGATGGAATCGAATACAAGTGCCGCGAGGGGGTTGGATTCGATGATGTGGTTCGGATCTGCCGTCAGGCCGGGCTCTTCGAGGAGATGATCAAGGGTAAGACAGATCGGGAGACGAGGGAGTTCGAGATCTATGCCACCTCCCGCACCAAGTTTGGGAAGCTGCTGGCGCGTTACAACGGGCGCGTGTTCCGATTCGGTGAAGACACCGGAACGATCAAGCTGGAACGGGTGGGATCCAAGAACGCTAGGAAGTGGCGGGTGAGTTGATTGGAAGGTTAATTGACGTTCTAAACCCCGCATGAGGTTCCCACCTGATGCGGGGTTTTTCTTTTAAAACGTTGTTCAGATTTGAATTGCTTTCTTCCCAAGTAAGTTCGCCAGTTAGTTACTCCTCGCGCTCTGTGGACTATGAAGTGACTGGGACTATGATAGTCCCATAAAAGCCAAGATGCTGGGATGAAGGGAGTGGGGGTAGGTCTTGGTTCCTTAAATTGGGACTATCATAGTCCCAGTTGGGATGATGCTTCCGCGCCATCTCCTTGGAGTTTAAACTACTTACCAATAGCTATTTATTACATCTCATAAGGAGATAGGGACTATAAATGGTGATAGGTGAGCTAGTTTTTTCAAGTGCAAGGCAAGTAGAAACAGGGGGAACCAGTGGGATACCCCCGTAAGGAATCTTTTACTTAAAGATATTCCTTCACGGAGTTGTCCGA
>Ga0304728_1000598_pt1 | contig 30053 bp, 20 predicted proteins | sample C_130625_MF_Meta_FD_190476 | JGI IMG/M metagenome (GOLD analysis project Ga0304728, IMG submission 190476) | Freshwater microbial communities from Lake Croche, Canada to study carbon cycling - C_130625_MF_MetaG (v2) (version 2) | ecosystem: Environmental > Aquatic > Freshwater > Lake | place... | reverse complement strand
GAAGCCCAGCAGCTCCTAACAGCGCATCACAAATAGCATGAGTTAAACAGTCGGCGTCACTGTGGCCCTCTAAACCATAGTCGGTATCAAATTTTACACCGCCAAGCACGAGTGGTCGTGCAGGAGTAATGCGGTGGATATCGTAGCCATGTCCAATTCTAAACATAGTAATTTTTAAAGACGTCGCTTACCGTGATGAAATAAGAAATTCGATATAAGCTAAGTCCGATGGATGCGTGAGCTTTGGATTGGGATATTCGTTTTCTAAAAGAGCCACGGGATGGCCTATCGCTTCAACAGCTGCAGTGTCATCGGTTACGCTTTTTTTCTGGGCTGCTATTTTGGCATAACCCTTAACGATCAGCGCTTTTGAAAATACCTGAGGCGTTTCCATTGCCCAGAGTTTGCTGCGATCGATTGTTTTTAACCGTGCAAGTTTTGATCCTTTTGAAACTTCTTTGAGTTTGATTGTATCGCTTACTCGGTGGGCGAGGACAACAGCATCACACTTTATAACAACTGCATGCAGTTGTTTAATTGTTTCTGGGTCTATTAAAGGGCGAGCGCAGTCATGTATAAAAACATAATCTATATCTGCAGGTAAAGCGCTGAGCGCGTTCATCACGGAGTCCTGTCTTTCTTTACCTCCTCTGACCAGTAAAGAGGGAGTAGGGGCATAAGCGGAAAGTTCGAGCATTTGTTGTTGGTCTCGGTACACAACGACATACAGGTCTGCTACACCACTTTTTAGAAATGCTTTTGCAGAATGGGAAAACAAAGGACTTCCCGCGATAGGTGCTAACACTTTATCTTCTACACTGTCTTGCATACGCTTGCCACTACCAGCTGCGAGAAGGATGACTGCTGTTCTGCTCATAAATTATGGTTAAAGAATTTCAGTTTGGATCGCAACTGCAGCAGCAGCGGGATCTTTAGCTTGAAGAATCGGACGTCCAACTACGATATAGCTTGAACCTGCTTCTTTTGCAAGGCGTGGAGTCATGACCCGTTTTTGATCATCATTTCCAGCTTCCCCTGCTGGTCGAATACCTGGAGTCACTAGCTTTACATCCGAGGAAAGAACAGAGCGTAATAAACTTACTTCATGCGGTGAACATACGAGTCCCTTAAGTCCTGCACCAGTTGCGAGTAGGCCCAGGCGTTTTACTTGAGCTGCTGGTTCGTGCGCGATACCAATTTCTTCTAGCGCAAGTCCATCCATAGACGTGAGTACAGTAACGCCTAAAAGTAATAGGTCAGGGCGTGCTGCTTTGAGTGCGCCTTGCATCATGTGTTTTCCTCCAGAGGTATGCAGGGTAAGCATGCCAATCGGTAAAGGGTTTAGCGACTCAACAGCTTTCTCAATCGTGTTTGGTATATCATGCAGTTTAAGATCTAAAAAAATATTAAACCCAAGACCTGCCACATGATGCACATAATCGGGGCCATATGCCGTAAACATTTGGAGGCCAATTTTGACCCATTTTACTTTTCCTTTAAGTTGGGTAAGAAGGGGATGAGCCGCTTCTTTGGAAGGAACATCAAGAGCTAATATGAGTTCGCAAGGCATGGTTTATTGGCTATAGGTTTAAGTTCATGCTAAATGAGTCTCGGAGGAAAGGTTTTCTTGCTTCCGTTTAGGTTAAAATAACAAGAAGTTATAGCCATGCAAACGGTGAAGGTAAGCTCCCAAGCCAAAATCAACCTCTTTCTCGCTATCACGGGTAAGCGATCTGACGGATTTCACTCGCTTGTTTCCGTGGTGAGTCAGACAGGTCTAAAAGACGAGCTTGCTGTAAGCCTCGCTGTAACCGGATTTACACTTACCTGCACCCATCCTTTAGTTCCTACGGATCAACGTAATCTTATTATTAAAGCAGCTCATTTATTTGCAGAAATTACAGGATATAAAGGCGGAGCTCATTTTACACTCAATAAAGTTATCCCTATGGGAGCAGGGTTGGGAGGAGGAAGTAGTAATGCCGTTGCTTGTCTTAAAGCATTGAGTGAACTAACAGGTCTTAAAATTGAGGCATCTCTTTTAAAAAGAAGAAGTGCAGAATTAGGGTCTGATTGCCCTCTTTTTTTATCGCCTAGTCCTTGTGTTATACGAGGCCGCGGTGAAACAGTGGATGCACTTCCCAGTCTTGTGCTACCACGCATGACTGCACGGGAAGTAATCGTGTTTAAGCCTGATTTTGGAATTTCTACTGCCTGGGCCTATGCGAAAATGGCTGAACTTAAGGCAGCTTATATTTCCGAAAGTGAGGCAGAACGTAAATTGAACGCCTGGGTAAATAACCCAGATGCACCCTTAGAGGATCTTCTCTTTAATGCTATGCAACAGGTGGCGTTCGATAAATATCCCTGCTTACCGATCATGGCGAATCGGTTACAAACTCTGTTTGGGTTAACTGTTTTGATGAGTGGAAGTGGTAGCGCTTGTTTTGCTCTTCTCCCTCTTAAAAATAGACCAAATGTAGCCTCCATAATTCAAGAAATTCGAGATACTCTGGGACAAAGCACATTCGTGACTTTAACGTCGTTAGAGAGTATATAAAAATCACTCGTCTAAGTAAGGAGTAAGATTTCCTTACTGTTTTTGAATATCGGCATTGACCCAGCGCGTGGGTAAGGCGTTAGTCTTCTTGGCTTAATCAGAATTACCCCATCTGTATTAGCCATTTCTTTATGCCTAAGGATAACCGCGTCCAAACTGAACTCACGGTGCAGGGAATTCCTGCCTCGCCGGGCATCGCTTTCGGACAAGTATTCGTTTACTTACAAAGTGACGTTCAAGTTCCTAGGTTCGAAATTCCTCCAGAAAAAAGTATCGATGAAATCGCGCGTTTCGATGCTGCATTACTGGCTACACGTCAGCAAATAACTAAAATAAAAAATGAAGTTGAGAAAAACTTAGGTGAAGACGAAGCGCTTATCTTTGATGCCCACTTGCTCGTGATTGAGGATCAAGCACTCATTTCTCAAACGATAAAAGAGTTTGAAACTACACACGAAAATATTGAGACCTGTTTCGAGCGTGTTTCAGAAAGTTATATCAAAGCGTTTTCAGAGATTGATGATGAATACTTACGAGAGCGAGCCGGTGACATACGGGATGTTGCTCAGCGGGTATTGCAAAATCTTTTAGGGCAATCAGAAAACAATTTAAGCCAACTTGCTGAAAAACGCATTGTTGTTGCTAATGACTTATCTCCTTCAGGCAGTGCTTCGATCGACCGCAGTGGAGCCTTAGGTCTTGTTACGGATAAAGGCAGCAAGACAAGTCACGCTGTCATTGTTGCTCGCTCAATGAAGCTGCCTGCTGTTGTAGGTGTGCATGATCTTACCTCAAAAGCAGAAACGGGAGATTGGATCGTAGTAGATGGGTATGAAGGCGTCGTTATTTTACATCCTTCAGAAGAAACGCTGCTTAAGTATGGCAAAGTACAAAAAGCTAAACAGTCGTTTGAAGATCATATGCTGGAGGCTAATCGTAAGCCTGCGGTTACCCTCGATGGGGTGTCCATAACTTTGATGGCAAATATTGAAAAAGTAGCCGAGACAGAACATGTCAAAGCGTACTTTGCTCAGGGAGTTGGTTTATTTAGGACGGAATATCTTTATCTTAATTCAGCTCAAGTACCGACGGAGCAGGAACAATTTTTAGCCTATAAAGCCGTGGCTGAAGCCTGTGCACCTCATGCTGTTGTTATTCGTACGCTAGATTTGGGTGGGGATAAACCCATGCCGAGTATACCTGAATTAGATAATAAAGAGGCTAACCCGTTTATGGGTTATAGAGCGATTCGTTTTTGTTTAGAAACCCCTGAATTTTTTAAGCATCAGTTAAGAGCAATTTTACGTGCGAGTGTTCACGGTAAAATTAAAATGATGTTTCCTATGATTAGTGGTGTGGAGCAGGTGAAAAAAGCACGATCTCTTGTTAAGGAATGTATGGTCGAGCTAAAAAGTAAGAATCACCCGTTTGATGCTGCTATTGAGATTGGAGCTATGATTGAAATTCCGAGTGCTGCTACAACGGCAGATCTTTTAGCAAAATCGTGTGATTTTTTTAGTATAGGTACAAACGATCTTATCCAATATTTAATCGCAGTTGACCGTGGAAATGACCGTGTTGCTCAACTGTACGAGCCGTCTCATCCTGCTGTTTTAAGAACGCTTAAACATGTGGTCGACTCAGCTAAGAAAGCTAAAATTTCAGTCAGCGTATGTGGAGAAATTGCAGGGGATCCTATTTATACCGCTATGCTTTTAGGTTTAGGGGTTGATCATCTCAGTATGACCTCCACATCTATTCCTCGGGTTAAATATTTAATTCGCGCGATTAAGATGACAGAGGCTAAGGCGCTTGTAAAAGAGGCCTTAGAAAAAGAAACAGCTGAAGAAATACATGCTCTGCTCCATAGCTTCTATACGAGTCGTATAAAAGCAGAGTAAACAAGAGATATCCAGATCAGGAGGTGTGCGCTGCAAGCCAACCGTTTAGTACGCGCGCATCCGCCTTAAACGCTTCAACAATATCCTTTCGATTTTCAAAGGCTATTGCTTCAAGTTTACGATGCTCGATATGAATACACATAGGCAGTGGGCCGCCGTGGGCTGCAAGCACCTGATCAATAATTTTTTGTTTCACATTTCCATGGCCGAGTGGAACACCGATTGGATTATCACCCACCCAGCGAAAATCTTTAAGGCATAGTGCAGCAATCCTTGGAGCTAATAGTTTAATTGCATTAGGCCAGGAGAGTCCTTGCTCAACCATTACGTGCCGTGTATCGAAAGCGACTCCGAAATAGTGGGGATCAATATCATCCAAGATGAGATCGAGATCCCACGAGGCACTTCCTGCCATATGCGGCATAGCGTGAGTTTGATAGAGCGCTTGAATTCCAATTGATTTGTTAACCGCAGCAAATTCTTTTGCGATAACGTTAAAATCTGCGATTTGCGCCTTGAGCGGTCGACTTCCTTCATACGTGAAACCGCGGTGACGATATTGTTTGATACCGAGAGCTTTTGCAGTTCGCAGCGCTTTTTCCCAGTGCGGCTCGTCTGGACGCACTGTATCCAGTGCAACAAAAAGCATCTTTCTATTTTTTGCTGCCAAGGCTTCTGCCATTTTAGGTAATTCATCCGGAGCGTTTTCTGGAGAAATATGGCCTTTCTTACGCAAGGTAAGCTCTAAGTCTAAACCAATCTCGTCACAGGTTTGAGCCATTTGCTCATACGTATACTTAAGAGGACCACCATTGGCGCCGTCAAAGAACCATTTTTCTAGAAAAGCGATTTCGTACGTTGGCTTAGATGGAGTTGCCTCGGCTCTAAGTAATTGAGGTAAACTATAGGCACCTGCAGCACTTAGACCTACGGTAGCTATAAAATTACGGCGCGACAAATCAGACGGGGAGGATGTTTTCACGGGGGGCAAAATAGGACGACTTATACTCTTTAAACTAAACCCACAGCGCTGCAACCGCGAAACTAAAAGGGATAGAATATTTATATATATTTATTTAATGATGATTTGTAATTATTAAATTACTTTTGTTTCTTTGAATCGTCTATTCCACTAAGCACGAAAGCGTCTCTTACTTATCCCTTTATTTTAAACGCGTCACAAGTCACCCATATATCCTAACCATCAACTGACTGGCTATTTTTGAGGAAACACAGCTAGGTCGCGCTAAGAACAAAACGAAAAAACGGCTCAATAAAATATCCCTCTAAAATTCTCTAAATTTACCTCCCGCAGTGAATCAAAAAATAAATTTTTAAATAATGAAGCTAAATAAAATCCTAATCGCCAGTTTGACTCTAGTAGCAGGAATTGTATCCCTGCACGCAGCTACACCCCCTGATAAGCCAAATATTATATATATACTCGGTGATGATGTAGGTATTGGTGATATGCCAAGCTACGGCTCAGATAAATTTAAGACACCAACTATAGATAAGTTAGCGCATGAAGGTACGCTATTTACTCACGCTTATGCAGAGCCGCTGTGTGGTCCTTCACGTGCTACTATTCTGACGGGTCGTTATGTCTTCAGAACCGGTGCAACTAATCAGGATGCAACAGGTTTATTCACGCCTAAAGATGAAACCATGACTCCGCTTGTACTAAAACAACGAGGCTATGTATCCGCGATGATTGGCAAATGGGGTCAGCTTCCTTTAGGGCCTACGGACTTTGGTTTTGATGATTACCTTCAATTTCAAGGAAGTGGTATCTATTGGAATACCCAAGCTAAGGGTAAGACCTATGAGTTGAACGGTCAGACAATTGATTTAAAAGATAATGAATACATGCCTGATGTCATGCACACCCATCTGGTAGAATTTTTAGAAAAGCATCAAAAGGATCCTTTCTATATTTATTACTCCATGTCGCATATTCATGCAGAAATTCTACCTACTCCAGACAGTCAGCCAGAGAGTAAAAATCTTTATGCTGATAATATAGCTTACATGGATAAGTTGATCGGTAAATTACTTGTTGAGCTTGATCGCCTTCACTTACGTGAAAAAACACTCATCGTATATTTTGGTGATAATGGAACCGCCAGCGGATTTGCTCCCCACAATACCATTCATGGCAGACACCTCTTAGGTTCTAAAGGGTCAGTTTTAGAAGGGGGTAGTCGTGTTCCCTTCATTGTAAATTGGCCAGGCTATACTCCTGCTGGAAAAGTTTCAGATGACTTAATCGATTCAAGCGATTTTTTCCCTACCTTTGCTGAACTTACCCATTCCGCTATTCCATCAAATCGTATCATCGATGGGCATAGCTTTCTTCCTCAAGTATTAGGTCAGCCTACACATCCTAGGGAGTGGATCTTTGTTGAATTAGCACGTAAGTGGTATGTTGCTGATACGCATTATAAACTTACCCAAGCAGGTAAACTGTATGATTTAAGTGATGCTCCTTTTAACGAAAAATTTATCGATCCAAATACGACAGATTCAAATGCGATTGCTGCTCGAGCAAAACTCAGCGCAGTTCTAGCTCAACTCAATCCAGCAGGAGGACACTTGGATCAAGGTGACGGTACCGGTCGTCATGCGAACAAGAAGCCAAAGTACAGGGAAAATAAAGCAATCAAACAAGCAGAAGCCATGGATAAAAATCCAGGACCTGCTGAACCAGTAAATCCGTAAGCTAAACTTGCTCAACGCGATTAACTGATGCCAAGTTAATCGCGTTTAATATTATGCGTCTTATTAGATTTATTACATGTGCAGGTATAGCGCTTAGTTTTATCGCGTGTATTTCTATGAAAGCAGCCAAAGATGAACGTATGGTAAAACCTTATGGACTCGTAATTCACGGCGGGGCAGGCGTTATTATGCGCCAAAATCTAACGCCTGCTATGCAAGCGCAGTATGAATCTGCGCTTACTCATGCACGGGATGCTGGCTATTTAGTTTTAGAAAAAGGAGGGACTTCGGTAGATGCAGTTGTTACTGTAATTAAACTGCTTGAAGATGATCCTCTTTTTAATGCGGGAAAAGGTGCTGTTATGAATGCGGATGGGGTTTGTGAATTAGATGCTGCTATTATGAATGGTAAGACACTCAGTGCAGGTGCTGTAGCTGGTCTTAGACATATTAAAAACCCTATTGCTCTTGCACGTGATGTCATGGAAAAATCACCGCATGTATTTCTTGTAGGCGAGGGTGCAGAAGCCTTTGCAACCCATGTAGGCTATGCGCTTGTTCCTAATAGTTATTTCCACACACAATTAAGACAATTACAGCTCCAGCGTGCTAAAGAACTCGAACAGGAAAAGAAATCGAGTGCCTCAGCAACTGTGCATGAACAAGCAGGATTCGTAACGGTTCCCGATGGTTACTTCATTACGACCTCGCATTATGGAACGGTAGGGTGTGTTGCTCTTGATCAGCAAGGTAATCTAGCAGCAGGTACCTCAACCGGTGGTATGACTAATAAAAAATATGGCCGAGTTGGCGATTCGCCTATTATTGGAGCGGGTACCTACGCAAATAATGCTACGTGTGCAGTGAGTGCGACTGGCTGGGGTGAATATTTTATTCGAGTCGTTCTAGCACGTGATATTGCTGCTCAAATTGAATATAAAAATACACCGTTACGCGAGGCAGCACAACATTCTCTCGATAAAGTTGCCCAATTGGGTGGCGATGGAGGTTTAATTGCAATAGACCACGACGGAAATATTACTATGCCTTTTAATTCTCCAGGTATGTACCGAGGCTATCGTCTTTCTACAGGCCTAAGCGGCGTGGCAATATTCGAGAAATAAAGTTAAGGTATTTCGTAAACTTCGATTAGTGTAGATCCTGCAGTTCCTGTAACGCTTGTTGCTTGAGCAGAGTAAGACCCTGGTGCGAGTGTAACTAAAACTGCAGAGTCTTTACTACTCGAGCTAGAAAAAGGAAATGCTCCAGCCGCATTAGCTGCCAGAGTTAACGAGGGATCTCCTGACCACCCTGCATTTGATCCTACGATGACCGTTTTACTATTAAAGACGTTAAGTTGCGGATCAGGCATAACTCCTTGTACGCCGTAGGTGGTTAACGATGGCCCAGAGGCTCGAATAAGTACTGTCTTTGATGTTGCTCCCGATATGGCGAAGCCTGCTGTGAGAAGGCCATTTGTAGGAACGTTCTGTTTGCAGGATAAATTTACAAGTCGTGGTGAGGTAGAAGAGTAAACTGCTGTATTGTCATATATTTCTGCCAGTGCATTTCCAATACCTGTTCCATTTCCTGCTACTTGAATGGTATAGCCGCCTGCCACTGAGGGGAGTGACTGAACGACAGCAGCATCTAAACTAGTTACAGGAGAAATTGCAAAAGCTCCCGTAGCAACGGCTGCAGAGGTAACTGCATTAATATTGGCTGCAGATGAGCCCCAATTGTCATTAAATGCTATTACAGCACTGCCTTGTAATACTGTGAGTGTAGGATCTGTTAATACATTAGGTACAGCAAAACTAGCGAGTGCAGGACCTGAGGCACGAATAAGGAGGGGTTCGGCTCCAGCAGTTCCAGCACCACCATTAACAAAGCCAAGCGTGAGCATTTGTGATCCAGGACCATCTAAGGTTAATACAGAAAGATTGATAAGGCGTCCTGGATTAGCCGAATTAATTACAGTTAGGGTAGCCGGATTAGTTGTTAAAGAAATGGCATTATTCGTAAGTGTGCAGGTATAAGATCCCGCATTTATTGTCCCAGCAGATTGAATGAGATAGGTAGATGAATTAGCACCTGGAATAGCGTTTCCATTAAATTTCCACTGGTAGGTTGTACCACTTGATGCAGATAGGGCAGCTGAAAAAACAACCGTGGTTGCTGGCGTTATCGTTTGGGATACCGGTTGAACTGTAATACTTGGAGTATTACTCACAACGGTGAGTGTAAAACTACCTTGTGCTGTATTTCCGTTTGTATCACTTGCTGTAAGTAGTATATCAGTAGATCCTAAGGTAAGGGGCGTAAGTGTTAAGCTTGATCCGTTTAGGGCGACTTGAGCTACGGATGGTTTACTCGTAGCGAGGCTAAAGCTAATGACAGATGTTTGTGATGTAGCTGTTGGAAAGGCGGGAATTTGAGTAATAGAATTAACGATAACTAAATTAGAAAGCGTTAAAGAACCTGCGCTACTGTTATAGTTATAGACAGGCAATTGGGGGAATTGACCCGAGTTAACGTTATATACGGGAAGAGCACCAATTGCTTTTACAACGGTCATACCCGTACCAAGGATGCGACCAAATACGGTATATCCACCACCATTTGAGGGTCCCAGTGTTGTCGTATTATCTGCAATGTTTATGTACCAACCACTCGTTGCACTATTTAGCACACTTGTTCTTGCTGCTGCGAGTGTGCCAACTGCATTTGGTAAATTGTATTCAAGTGCAACGGGTGCCGAAGTAGGTATGTTCGATATAGCCCCTGAAATAATGTTAGAGCTTCCGCCTTGTATAACGCCTAAACTGGTATCTGAGCGGTGAATGAAAGAGTTAGTGTAACTCCCTGCATTTACATAGCTAAGAAAATTAGCAGCGTTGATAGGTGCAGCTGTTGTATAGAGTTCAGCATTATAAAGCCCTAAGATCGTATTAAACTGTACGACAGGACCTTTAACGGTAGGAATTGAAAAATATTGGGTTAGGTCTATAGCAAGAGGACTCGAGGTGACACGTAACGACTGATCAGGCAGTGGAGCTGAAAGGGTTGGAATTGTAAATTGGGCATTACAAGAAATCCCTAATCCTGCAGAAAAAAGAATCAGTACCGTGAGACGAAATAATAAGCGCATAAAATCTTATAATTAATCGTATCACCCACGACTGCAATTCACTATTTGAAGGTCACTTACTCACGCTTGAGGTCGAGGTAGAAGATGTTTTTGAACCTTGCCTAGTGCTGTACGAGGAAGTGCATCTACTCGAATAAAAGTCTTAGGTAGTTTGAATGAGGCAAGTTGGGTTGCTAGACGAGGTCTTAGCGTTTTTTCATCCCAGGTTGTGGGATCTGCTACAACATAAGCAACTGGTACCTCTCCGCGAATAGGGTCAGGTACTCCGATAACCGTAGCTTCTTTAATACCCGGTTGCTCGAGTAAAAGTTCTTCAATTTCTCGGGGATAAATATTAAAGCCTCCAGATATAATTAAATCGCTGCGTCTGCCTTGCAGGGTAATATAACCATCGGGAGAACGTATTGCTATATCACCTGTTTTAAACCAACCGTCTTTCCAGGCTTGCTGGGTGGCTTCAGGTCTTCCCCAGTATCCTGAACATACGTTGGGTCCTTTGACCCAGAGTTCCCCTACGATTGAATCACCTACTTGCTCTCCCTGTTCATTACATATTTGAGTAAGCACGTGCTTTAGGGGGAGTCCTACGGTGCCAGGTCTTCTCTCGCCAACGTAGGGGTTACTTACATTCATGAGCGTTTCTGTCATGCCGTAGCGTTCAAGAATAATAGAACCAAATTTAGAACGAAACTTTTCATGAATTTCTGCAGGTAAAGGAGCAGAACCAGACACGGCAAGTCTAAGCTGGGCACCAATCGCTTTTGCTGCATCGTCTGGAATTTCTAAAAGCCTAATAAACATTGCTGGTACGCCAAAAAAAACGCTTGGCTTATACTCTTCGAACCATGATTGGGCATGACTATGTTCAAAGCGCTCAGTCAATCGCATATGACAACCGCTCATAAGCCAACAGTGAACCCCATTGCCTAAGCCATGCACATGAAAAAGAGGAAGTGTCGCTAAGTAACGATCTTTATCAGTAAATTGCCAGTCATGAACGAGTGCACTCCCATTAGCTAGAAAATTACCTTGAGTAAGAATTGCTCCTTTTGAAGCTCCTGTCGTTCCAGAGGTATAAATAAGAGATAGGGGAGTATCTAATGTAATTTTAAAATCGATACGTTTTGACGACTCGCAAGAGGCTTCTTTACTCAGTGTATCGACGTCCCACACGGTACTACCTTCAGGTATCCATGTAGCCATGTCGTGAGAGGTAATTACGGCCTTTGGGCTCGCATCGTGAAGGATGTGTTTTAATTCTCTTTCTCGGTATAAAACATTCACGGGTACAATCACTAGGCCTAGTTTTACACCTGCTAACCAAAGATCTATGACTTCAATTCTATTTTGTAGGAAAAACGATAATCTATCGCCCGATTTAAGCCCTTTTTTAATCAGAAGATGGGCTAAACGATTACTACGGTTCTCTAGGTCGCCAAACGTATATGTTAGAGAATTAAATTCTAAGGCCTCTTTTGATGCGCGTTGAAGTAAAGAGTGATCGAATGAAGCCAGCAGTGTCATTGGGGAAAATAAAGTTTATGGATAGAAAAGAGACTTGATGAAACTTACAACACAAAGATACGTCTGAATTGTAAGCGTACTGTCCGATAATTCGCTCCTTGGCCTTTGGTGTTAGGTTATACTAATATACTAAGTTCTATTACTACATGGTCTTTTATGAAATTAAATCATCTTCTCTTTGCTTTACTTATTTTTCTTTTACCTCGGGTACCCTCGTTTGCGGCTGATCCTTACGCAGGCTTGCCTGAAAAAGCAGACCCTAAACGAGTAGGTGCACTCATTGTAGATAATTATCTTAGTCGCCCTATTTTAACAAACCGTTCCGGTATTATTTATCCTGAAGTATGTGCGTGGTACGGCGCTTTAACTTATTCAGACTTAGCTTTAGATGATGAACGAAAAGAAAAATTAATTAGGCGATTTGATCCTGTCTTGAAGCTTCCTTTAGACGATACTCAAACTGTTATGGATGCACAACAGCAAGCGCCTCCAGTTAAACCTTTAAAAGCTGGAGAGGTAGCACCGACTAATTTTCCACTTCGCATTGCTCCTAATCCTCACGTTGATTTTCGTGTGTTCGGAGTCGTACCTTTCGAATTATATATTTTAACACATAAGCCTGAGTATCTCGAGCTAGGGCGCAAACTTGCTGACGCCCAGTGGAAAAAGACTACCTCCGATGGTATCACTGCGGAGGCACGCTATTGGGTGGATGATATGTATATGATTCCTGTCTTACAGATGCAGGCCTACCGGGCTACGCACAATGAGATCTATCTAACTCGAGCAGCACTTACTGCCTGTGCTTATTTAGATAAACTGCAACAGCCCAACGGGCTATTTATGCATGCGGCTGACTCTCCGTTTTATTGGGGACGCGGCAATGGATGGTTTGCTGTAGGAATGGCAGAAATTTTAAGAGACCTTCCTAAGGAAAATCCTAGCTATCCACGCATCATGGTTGGTTATAAAAAAATGATGCAAGCCCTCTTAAAATATCAAGCGGATGTTGGCTTATGGAGACAACTTATTGATGTGAGTGACTCTTGGACTGAAACGTCGGGATCAGCTATGTTTACGTTTGCTATAGTTACTGGCGTTAAAAATCATTGGCTTGATAGTACGACGTATGGTCCTGCCTCACGGAAGGCGTGGATAGCATTAGTGAATGCCCTTGATGCTAAGAGTAATTTAGTTGGTGTCTGTGTGGGTACGAATAAAGGCATGATGATGGTAGGGCCTAATTTGAGAAAACAAGAAGCCTATTACCTTGCACGAGATCGTAAGGGTGGTGATCTGCATGGCCAAGCGCCCATGCTCTGGGTTGTAAGTGCTTTATTACGATAAATTTAACGATTTAAAGCTTTAGTCCCTGAGTTTATTAAATAAGTATAGTTAATACTTTAATGGCTTACTATGCAAGCTATGCACTAAATAAAACATGATTTTTTCCTCAAAATAGTGTAAATGTTAGGTTGATTATAAAACAGTCTATATAGTTCTAAACCCCTACGTTATAAGACCTATTGAGTCTGCTTTGTTAACCACAACCGTCTATGCACAAACACACCACTACCAAACTCCTACTTCTCTCGCTAAGTCTATTCATTTCGTATTCGAAAGCGCAGACTCCATCCAAACAGGATGAAATCATTGCACTTCCAGAATTTTCAGTGACCGACGACGATAATTCATGGGTTGCTACAAATGCGATGTCAGGAACACGCATCAACACACCGCTTCGTGATTTACCTCGTTCAATACAGGTCGTTACGAGCGAATTCATCAACGATATTGGAGCACTTACTTTGACCGATGCAACCGACTATATTAGCGGAGTAACAAATGTTGGTAGTCAGGACCAAACGAACGATAATAATACGTACCAAGTACGTGGTTTTAGACAAAATAAGTTGTACCATGATGGTCAACGTGAGCCTTTTGCTGGTATGTTGTATGATACAGCAACTATAGACCGTGTAGAAGTTATTAAAGGTCCAAGTTCAGTCTTATCAGGACTTGCTGAACCAGGTGGAGCAGTAAATTCAGTTTCAAAATTTCCTCGTGGTAAAAAAAGCGCTAAATTTAAATTTTCAACAGACGGTTGGGGTATGCGTCGCGGCGAGGTGGACGTCAATATGCCAATCACTAAAAAGCTAGCAGCACGTTTCATTTGGGTACGACAAAAAGCACCGAGTTGGATTGATCAAGCCTTTGCAAACCGCACGGTTTACTATGGATCACTCTCTTATAAGTTAAGTAACAATACCACTTACACGGGCAATCTTGAGTATTTTGATTACATAGCAAATCCTCCTGCACCTAGAAGTACCATAGCAACCACATCACCGCTTATAGGTCTTACTTGGCACGGCAACGGCGATATAAACGGACTTAATTTGAATGGTGTTTATATTCCTTGGAATTTTAATCCACTCGGGCCTAACAACAGACGTATCGAAAGAATTTTACGTACTTCAAGCCAAATACAGCACCGCTTTAATGATGTTTTCTCCGCACGTTTAGCAGTAAATGCTAGCAGAATGCGCCGTACTGATAACCGCTTAAGTGGTACACAAATAAGCACCGGTTTGAATGCCGCTACAGGTTTAGTGGTACCAACAACAGATAGTTTAAGTGCTACAAAAGATGTTGAAACCGTGCCTACTTACTCAGCATTGGTTGATTTAGTAGGTAAGTTTAAATATTTTGGAATTACTCAGCAATCTGTTCTCGAGGGGGAATATGTTGATAGTAACGATATTCGTAACCGTGATAATACACCTGCTTTAACAGCCTACGTATTTGGAGCAACATATCAGCCTGCATATGATCAGATGCTTGATCCCAATCGCTATACCTTACCTCAAAATAGACTTAATAATAAGATGTACCGCCGTGCTATTGGTTTAACCAATATTTTTGGTGCCTTTAACGAACGCTTACATGTTTTAGCAGGTCTTCGTCATGATGAAGGAACAATTGTTTTATCTAATCCAATTGCATCAACAGCAATAGGTCGGTACCAGAAATTATATGAAAAATCCAATACTCCAAACATTGGCGCAGTTTACGCAGTAACTAAAGATTTGTCTGTTTATACCTCCTCAAGTCGTTCATTTGCGGGCGTACCGCAAAGCTCGATTGATATCTACGGAAATCCATTAACGAAACAAGTTGAAGGCCGCGGTTACGATGTAGGTATAAAATCCGGATTTTTAAATGATCGTATTAACGTTAATGCTGCAGCGTTTGTAATCGATCAAAAAAATATTGTACGCCAAGTTAGTACAGCTGAAATTATTGCTGCTGGTTTCGATCCTATAGTTGTTACTGGTGCACGTAGTACCCAAGATCAATCTGCAGAGGCACGTGGATGGGAAACTGATATCACTTTAAAAGTTACAAAAGACTATCAAGTTGCTCTTACCTACACGAATTTGCATGCCTTTGTAACTGCTGCGCCTAACGCTCCATCAACGGTTGGAGGTCCAGTTAACCAAGGCCCTGGTCGTGAATCCTGGAGCATTTTCCACAAATATAATCTACCTGGATTCTTTAAGGGTATTTCATTAACACACAGTCTTGTATTTCGCGACAGTAGACGTCCAACCATTCCTGGTTTTACAAGGCAGGATGCTGGTATTTCATATCAAACAGAGTTCTTTAATAAAAAGAAGACAACGTTTACTCTAAATGAAAGAAATATTACCAATGTACAATATTGGGAAGGATTTCAGGCAAGAGGCCAGCCGCGCACGTTAATGTTTTCTGCTTCTATTACTTATTAATATTATCGAACGTAGCAGTAATTACATGCGATAACGAATCGCCATGTTATTTACCTTGTTTAAGGGCATACTCTAATAAGGTATGCCCTTTTTGTTTTAATTTAAATGCTCCTTTTGCATGCTATTGCTTAAAATAGAATTTAGGTAATTCATTGAGTTATGCTTAAGAATTGCTCCACACTCTTTTTAAATAAGAGATTGGTTGTTTTCGGATCGGGTTACATCGGTTCTAGGCTAGCATTATATGCTAAAAATAATGGGGCCGATGTAGTTGCCCTGACGCGTAACAAGGAAAGTGCGGAAGTATTAAGCCAACAGGGAGTACCTTGTGTTATTGCTGAACTTGATGATACGAGGTGGCATACTAAAATATCAGGACAATTTGATTACGCTCTAAATTGTGTAGGTTCTGGATCAGCAAGTTTGCAAGGATACGAAAAAAGTTATGTTCAGGGTATGCAGTCTATTCTGTCTTGGAGCGCTTCCCATCCTATTAATAGCTTTGTGTATACGAGTAGCACATCTGTATACCCTCAATCAGATGCATCTGTCTTAGACGAATCTGCGACTACACAATCAGTAGGAGAGCGGGGGCAAATTTTACTTCGTGCAGAAAGCATACTTCGGTATGCTGCTCATAAAAATCAAGGGATTAATCGTTTTTTTATTCTTAGACTTGCTGGAATTTATGGGCCGTCGAGACATCATCTTCTCGATCAAGTACGATTGGGGCAGGTCAGCGCGCCTATTGATAACTATCTTAATCTTATTTACAGAGATGACGCGGTATCCGCGATTGCCGCTTGTTTTACTGCCCCCCAAGTCGTCCAAAGTGATACATTTAATTGCTCGGATAATACTCCTAGGATTAAGCGAGATATTATAGACTGGTTATGTAAGTACTTAAATCTACCCGTTCCACTTGTCGAAGAGCATACTGACTACAAGCGAAGTATGGGAGGTTTAAATCGTTGTATAAGCAGTAAACGCCTTATGGATAAACTTAATTGGAAACCTCAGTATGACTCCTATCAGAAAGGTTATGAAGCAATCCTTGGAGAATTAAGCCAAAATTTTAATACTTAAGTATATAGGTAGATGAGATATTTTAAAACCTAGGAAAAATAACAAAAAAGACCAACTACCACATATAATTTACTTTATAAGGAGAGTATCGACAAAGTGAACAAATTCGTTCATCACTAGTAATCATTTTCAATCAGTCTTTTACGTTAGCTTTTAAATTAGCCCCATTATTTTTGTCTGCTATTTAGTCGCTTGATTAAATTATGCTCCGCTATCTTGGTTATGGATTTCGTCAGTTTGGATTATATCCTCTTGTTTCAAAACCAAGAGTAAATTGGGAATTTTATGCTGTCGTTAAAGGCCAGTGTGCTCCCGTATTTAAAAAAGACGAACTCCCTCGTTTTAGTTCTAATAGGTTATGGATTTTCAGACCAGGGAGTAGCCACGGCTGGGCTGGGATAGGGGATAAAAAAGTATACGTGACTTCCTTTCATTTCGGTTCAGTGCCGACTCAGCTTGATGCACTTGTTAAACTTGATTCTCATTTGGAGGTGGAACTTTTAAGCGAAGAAAAGAAACGTATTGTCTGTTTAGCAAAGAATCTAGAGCCGCACTTTAAAAAGCGCACAAATTTAAGTAATTTATATTTTCAAAGTGCAGTAACAGAATTGACACTGCTCGCGCTAAAGAAAATTCCCGAACAAGCACTTGCAACCCAAGACAATGAAGCTGAGCGGACTGTAGAACTGGCAACCCAGTGGTTTACTGACAGAATACAATCTAATCCTTCTATCTCTACAGTTGCTCGAGAAATGCATGTGTCTGTAAGTACGTTGAGGCGTCGCTTTCATTTAGTACGTCAAGCAAGTCCCGCACATGTTTTCGAAAAAATTCGAATAGGATTAGCTATGCAACTTATGACGCGAAGTAATATAAAACTTGAGGTTATTGCTTCAGAAAGTGGCTACTCATGTACCAGTGATTTTTGCCGTGCTTTCAAAGCGTTTACGAATATAACTCCTAACGCATGGAGGCAAACTTTGATAGGTCCTCCAGCAGCAGCTACTTGAAATTTTTTAACTGACTATTAATTAATTTTTTTTGAATTTAAATATAAGTATTTTACAATCATATAATTAAGAAATTTAAATCAAGATATAATTCTGTTGTTTCTTTTTAAAGCACAGTAAATAAAACGAACGTTTTAATTTAATTATAAAGTAAAATGTAATGATTGAAAATGTATATCCAATGAACAATCTTACATATAGAAAAAAATAGCGTAAGAGGATGTCTTTAAACTATCTTGGAATATTAGTTAATACCCGCCCCGATTAGGTGACTTTAGTTTTAACCCTATGTTATGAATACACACACACATAAGTATATTGGTATAATCATTACTCTAATTGCTCTATTGAGCATATCGCTTCGTGCAGACACTACCCCTACTGGTTCTGTCATTGGTCGAATCCAAAATGGTGAAACCGAGGAGTATATTTACGGTGCGCGCGTACAAGTCGTTGCGACAGCCGACGCTACTACTGGACAAACTGTAGCGACGTCTGGTGCTCGTTACGAAATTTCTGATCAATCGGGGTCATTTCACGTTGATGGTCTACCTGTAGGACAAGTAACGCTAGCAGTTACATATTTAGGTATGCCTACTCAGACTGTTTCAGCAACAGTGGTTGCCGGTCGTGAGGTAGCTATACCTGATGTACAATTAAGGCATACAAGAACCGGTAATGAGGTCGTAAAACTTGATGCGTATCAGGTGAGTGTAGCTAAAGATATGAGTAATCGCGAAATTGCGATTAACACTCAAAAGTACGCTGACAATTTAAAATCGGTTGTTGCAGTGGACGATCTAGGATTTATCGCGGACGGTAGTATAGCAAATGCTATGAAATTTATACCTGGCGTTGACATGGAAACAGATTCTTACGGCTACGGTGCGACTATTTCTATGTCGGGAGCTCCAAGTTCGAGTGTTCCTATATCGTTTGGAGGGTTTTCAATGACTACATCTTCGGATAACAGTCAGGATCAAAACGGTGCTGGCAGTCCAGGAACTGGCAGTCCAGGAAATGGTGGGTCTGCTGCTGTTCGTTCTACGCAGTTAATGTCTTTATCTTTAAATAATATTTCACGTATCGAGGTTAATCATACTACTTTACCAGACGATCCGGGTACGGCTCTAGCAGGATCTGTCAACTTTGTGCCTAAGAGTGCTTTCGAATTATCCCATCCTGAGTATCAACTTGCTCTTTACGGTGTATCTCAACAAAATGAACTTACAAAAAGTTCTATTCTTGGGCCCGATTTTAAAACGATAAGGTCTAAATTTCCTGGATTTAATTATTCAGCGGTTGTACCAGTTAACAAAAAGTTTGGATTTTCGGTCAACTTTAGCACAAACAGTGTTCCTAAATATACTCAGACCAGGAATCTTTACTGGAATGCTGATTGGAATACTACAACAGGAACATATTTAAGTACACCGCTTAACCCTACGCATTATTTCTTAAATTACGAAAAGCTGGATAATATAATGACAGTCTACAAAAAGACTAATATTAATTTCACAGCTGATTATAAGGTATCCCCTCATGGTACATTATCCGCTACATTTACTCAGGGCTACAATGTTATGGGCTACTCAGATAATTATATTCGTTGGGGCTCTACGGGTGACATAAACCTAGCAATTTCAACATTGGCTAATGAAATTGGTTCTACTAATACCAGCGGATCATCTGCTAACAATAATCCTTATGGACCCTTACCAACAACTAATTTAACACTCTACCCTGGAATTAATAATAACGCACAACTTGGAGTAGGTAATAGCGTTACCAGTGAAGTTAGAGATGAGGCTAACAAGCAAATGACACTAAAATACCATTATGATTATAATGGATGGAAAATTAATTTCGGAAATAGTTACGGTTCGTCTAGAAAGCAAACGCGCAATTTAGATGCGAATAGCCCAGAAGTATTTAATTCTTTTTATAATTTACGGCCACTCGCTTCATTTCAATTGAATGGTGTTAATGCAAACGGATTCACAAGTGCCGTAGCTGTTGCTGCAAACGGTGCAGTCGTCAATCCAGCAGACATTAATACATTTGTAGCAGCGGGCGGATTTATAACTACGTATACCTACGCAAATGGTGTAAGCAGTCCCAATACGGCTTTTGCTTTACCGCCCGAACGTGTAAAACCTATGTGGGCATCTGATCACACATTTCAATCTCAAGGAGATTTCGCGAGAGACTTAAGATCAGACGGATCGATTTTTAGAAATATACCTACTTCTATTAAGATTGGTTATGATTTCAAAGAGTATAGCCGTGAACAACGATTGGACCCAACACTTGGAAACAACGGTCAGGGATTTATGTACTTGGGTAATTTGCCACAATCCAGTTTTACTATTCCATACCCCAACACCTATTTAGGTGGATTTGGTGGTGGTTCATCACAAGAAATTAGCAATGCATTAGTCGGTCAGTATTGGGTCAAAAATCCTTCTTTATTTGCTGCGGGACGGCCTTATTCGGATTATAGTGCAAACATACAATACAATAACCGTATTGAAGAGCGCATTGCTTCAACTTATATCAGAGCAGATTCAAAATTTTTGAAGGGTAGGCTTAAAATTGCTTACGGTATTCGACTTGAGCGAACAATGGATAATGGTGTAGGGCCTCTTATTAAAAATAATGGTAAGACCTCTTATGTCACTAATAGTGCAGGCCAAATTCTTGATACTCAATCTGGTCTTACTAAAGGTACGGTGTATATCCCCAACGGAACGGATCCATACACGTTAACAGCTATGACGCCTTTATTGAATCCATCTCAAAATACAGTAGCATGGGCTCAGACAATCTTTACCCAATTAGCTTCATTCTCGTCGCACAATTATAATAATTATTTTCCTAGTGCCACTGCTAGTTACAATGTCACTAATGATCTTATTGCACGTCTGTCTTTCTCGCAAACCATTGGTCGTCCCGACTATAATTCATTATACCCTTCACTACAGACTCCAGATGAAACCCAGCCCCCAGCATCGAACAATCAGTTTACACTCAACAACATTGGACTAAAGCCATGGGTATCGCATAACTACGGAGCTTCATTAGAATACTATGCTCCAGACGGTCTTTGGAATGTTACCCTAAGAGCTTATAGAAGATTTGTAGCTAATTCTTGGACGACTGGCTTAACATTATCAGCTGACCAAGGCTCAGCTATATTAAACCAATACGGCTATAACCCTGCAGAATGGGCTGGATACACGGTTACGACAGCTCTTAACGTTCCTTCTGTCATTACTACATCAGGTTTAGAATTAAGTGGTAATTTAAGTTTCGATAAAACGTTGCCGCCTTGGGCGCATGGTTTGGCGCTTCGATTTGGTGGAACACGCGCTACACAAACTGGTGGAGGTATTTATGCCCCTGCTTTCGCGGCACAAAACTTAGCCCTTATACCTTGGTCAGCAGGAGCAGGTTTATCCCTAACGCGTTCTCGCTTTCAAATTGCTGTAAATGGTAAATGGGACTCTATTGAGCGTTTAACTTACAATGACTATACTACAGGTAGTGGTCAGTATGATCCAAATACGTATACTTATCAATTAGCTACACTTCATATAGATTTAGATCTAAGTTTCCGCCTTACAAAAGTATTTTCGCTCTTTGTAAACGGTAGGGACATTAATGGTTATAATTTAACTCTACAGAGGTTTAGTCCTACTACACCAGATTATGCTAAAAACTATACGTATTACAAATATCAGCCGGTATGGACGTTGGGTATGAAGGCTAAATTTTAATAAAGTCTAATTTAATAGCATATAGCTTACGAAGCCACTCTTTATAATGACGAGTGGCTTTTTTTATATTTATTTCGCGTTATTGAGTGTGCGAAATTTTAAGTCTCATTCAAAGTATTGAACGAATGTGTATTTAATTCGATTTATATACGTTGCATTTAAGTATCGATTAAGGTAATTCATTATAAGATCCTATAAATGTTCTTTAAGTTAGTTACACCGTTACTTAACCCCAGTAAAAAGTTTACCCCTGTGAATAAATCATCCTTAGCTAAGTGTTTTTGTGCGATTATAGCTACTTTGGCTATATTCTGCGTATCATTACATGCTGATACGCCACGTGGTTCAGTAAATGGTCGTGTGCAAAACGCTGTAACTGAGGAGTACATCTACGGTGCTCGTATCAAAGTAGTTGCTCTAGTCGACGAACAAACCGGTCAATCCGTAGCTATACAGAATTCTAAAATAGAAATGACAGATCAATCGGGCTCATTTCATATTGATAATCTTCCCGTTGGGCAAATAACGTTAGCAGTATCTTATCTTGGTTTGCCCACGCAGACAGTGTCTGCTACTATTAAAGCAGGATCCGAAGTAAGTATTCCGGATATTCAATTACGTCGAAATCGCGCGGGTAATGAGATTGTTAAACTCGATGCTTATCAAGTTAATGTTGAAAAGGATATGAGTAACCGTGAAATTGCGATTAATACACAAAAATTTGCTGATAACTTTAAATCCGTAGTATCGGTTGATGATTTAGGATTTATAGCAGACGGTAGTATTGCGAATGCTATGAAATATATGCCAGGCGTTGAAATGGAAACCGATGCTTATGGCTACGGTACATCAATCTCAATGTCAGGTGCACCAAGTTCTAGCGTACCAATTACTTTTGGTGGCTTCTCAATGACAACATCCTCTGACAACAATCAAGGTGTTAATAATAGTGGAGGTTCATCTGCAGTACGTACTACCCAGTTAATGACTCTTTCACTGAATAATATTTCTAGAATAGAAGTTAATCATACAACTTTGCCAGATGATCCAGGTTCAGCTCTTGCGGGATCTGTAAACTTTGTTCCTAAGAATGCGTTTGAATTATCTCACGCTCAATACCAGTTAGTTGCCTATGGAGCCTCTGAACAAAATCAGATTGGTAAATCTTCATTTTTTGGACCTATGTTTAAGCAAATCCAGAATCGTTTTCCTGGTTTTAATCTTTCAGCTATAGTACCAATAAATAAAAAGTTAGGTTTCTCTGTTAACTTCAGTACAAATACGGTTCCTAAGTATATCCAAAGACAAAATTTATATTGGAATGCAAATTATAATACATCCGCTGGTGGCTATCTCGCTACACCTCTTAATCCTGATCATTATTTCTTAAATTTTACATCCTATGACAATATTCAGTCAATTTACCAAAAAACAAATATCAATCTAACTGTTGATTATAAGGTATCCGATCACGGAACATTGAGTGCAAGCTTTACTCAGGCGTTTAATCAAATGCAGTGGTCCGATCACCAAGTGCGCTGGGGTTCAACAAGTGATATCAACTTACTCACGTCTTCTTTAGCTACAGAGTATGGAAGTTATAACTTAGGTAACAGCACGGTTCCGTCCTCAGCAGGTGGTCCACTTGTTACATATACAAACGTTAATCAAAATGCTCAAGTAGGTGTTGCTAATATTGTACAAAGCTGGGTCAACCAAGATGCCAATAGACAAATATCTCTAAATTATCACTACGATTACCAAGGCTGGAAAATTAATTTCGGAAATAGTTACGGCAATTCTCGTAAACAAGGAAGAAACGTAGATGCAAATACACCGCAAATATATAACGCCCAATATAATCTTCGTCCTTTGGCTCAATTAGAGTTTAATGGTATCAACTCTAACGGATTTTCCTCAGTCATAGCAAAATCTGTTAATGGGACTATAGTTAATCCACTGGATATTAATACATTCGCTGCTGCAGGCGGTTTTGCAGGAAGTTGGGTAAATCTTGATGGTACGTCATCACCCAATGTTTATTCCGTACTTCCCGCTGTTCGTATAAAACCCACATGGGCGTCTGATCATACCTTTCAATCAAAAGGCGACTTATCGAAAGATCTAAATTTAGATGGATCTATTTTTAAGGATTTACCCACAACAGTAAAAATGGGATATGACTTTAAGGAGTATAGTCGTGAGCAGCGTTTAGCAATTAACATTGGAACAAATGGACAAGGGTATATCTACACAGGTCCTAATCCACTCTCCGCATTTACTTCTCCTTATCCCAATCCTTTTATAGGTGGGCTCGGTGGCCAAGGTGCTACCGCAATTAATAATGCAACTATAGCTCGAGACTTTCTAGCTAATCCTAGCAATTACCACGATGTACGCCCATGGGCTGACTTTAGTGGTGGTGTCAATTTCGATAATCATATTATGGAGCGAGTTGCTGCTACATATATTCGTTTCGACACAAAATTATTAAATGGTCGCTTGAAACTCGCTTATGGTATTCGGCTTGAACATACAATGGACAATGGAGCAGGTTTAAAGATTAATGGTTATCTTAAATACCCAACCAACGCATTAGGTCAGGTAGTTGATACCCAAGGATACCCAGCTAATTTAAATGGCACTGATCCAGACGGAAAGCCTCAAGTTTTTCTCCCTCTCCCAAGTTCTAGTACGATTGCTTATGCTCAGTCCATATATACCGCGCTGGGATCGAAATCAGATCACAACTATACCAATTATTTTCCAAGCGCTACCGCTAGCTACAATATAACTAATGACTTTATAGCACGTCTGTCTGTTTCACAAACAATAGGTAGACCTGATTTTGGTCAGTTATATCCAAGTTTAACAACGCCTGATCCAACGCAACCACCGTCTCCTACTTCTCAACAAATTTCTTTTACTAACACAGGTTTACTACCTTGGGTGTCACATAATTACGGCGCCTCGCTAGAATATTACGCACCAGATGGTCAATGGAATGTAACCCTGCGTGCATATCGCAGATTTGTTTCACACCCTTGGAATCCAAATCAAATTATACCGCCTTCTCAAGCAGGTCCTCTTTTAGCTGAATATAGTATAAACCAAGCAGACTGGCCAAATACGTATGTTGTAACATCGATTAATGAACCGGGTGTTATTACTACATCAGGTTTTGAGCTAAGTGGAAATTATGGTTTAGATAAAATACTACCTTATTGGGCTAGGGGATTTGGAGTTCGTTACACAGGAACACGTGCAACACAGACGGGTGGCGGTTATGAAGCTATTCAATTCGTGGCTCAAAATTTAGCTCAAATTCCTTGGAGTGCTGGAGCTGGCATATCATTAACGCGTTCACGATTCCAATTCATGATTAATGGTAAATGGGACTCTACCCAGCGGTTAAGTTATAATGATTGGACTACCAACGGTGGTAGATATGATCCGCTCACTTATCAGTATTTACTACCAACCGTACATGTTGACTTAGATTTAACTGTTAATGTAACTAACACGATATCGTTATTCATTAATGGACGTGATATTAATAAATACAAATATCAGGTACAGTCCTACAGCCCTACTACACCAAACTACGCGAAAAATGTTGAAAACGACTATTATCAGCCTGTCTGGACAGCGGGTATAAAGGCTAAATTCTAACGCGTAAGCTTTCCAAAAATCTAAGTTTCAAAGCCGCTGTTAACAGCGGCTTTTTTTATAGCTATATAAATTGCTCGTTAAGCCACTGGCTTGCACATAACCATGCAGCTTCAGCCGATGATTCATGATAAGCTGATCTATCTTCACAACAGAAGCCATGGCCTGCTTCTGGATAAATCACTACTTTGTGAGGCTTTCCCAAGCTTATTAGCCTGGTTTCTAGTGCATCTGTATCTTCTTTAGGTATTCCTGCATCAAGACCTCCGAAAACTAACAGGAGGGGGCACTGTACCGATTCTAATCTGTTAATGAGGGGAGAAAAACCTATATTCGCGCGTGATTTTACTAAGCCTCCGCCATAAAAAGAAAGTGCAGTTTTAATAGGGATTTCACAGGCAGCTAAAATCGAGGCGAAGCCGCCCATGCAAAATCCCCAAGCTGCAATATTTTTATTATCTACGGTAGTCTGCGAGATGATAAAGTTATAGGTAACTTTTAGATCTTCAGCCATGTTGGCATTAGTAAGCTGACTTAGTAGAGGAAGTATCTTCGGAAATTCAGTATACCCAAATTCGATTCCTTGTCCGTTTCTATGAAATAGCTCTGGGGCAAATACAGCGTATCCAAGTTTAGTAATTCGCTCACAATAGCGTTTGATATGCGCATTAACGCCAAACGCCTCTTGAAGTAATATAACTGCAGGTAATGGTGTTTTTGCTTGTTTTGAGGGAAGATAGCAGTGGATAGCCATGGGTCCATCTGAAGTGGATACCGCAATAATTTCTTGATGCATCGTACTTTAGTTAAATAACAATAACTAAATGTTTTAAGCGAAGTTAACTACTAACTATATTAAGGATTTGCTGCTATTCGGGTAGCACTCCAAGAACCAGCTACCGAATCCTCGGGAGCATTATAATAGGAACCTTTAAACTGATCCCCATCGAGAGTTCCTATTAATTTAGTTTGTCCAGACGTACCTTGTACTTCCCAGTCAGTAACTAAAGTGATTTTGTTACCATCTATAGATAGAGACTCAGCTTTAGTATTAATTTCTATATCGTTATAGGTAAATATAAATTTAGCCTTAAGGGACTTATCTGTCTCTTCCGTTATAGTTAATTTTACGACTCCACCTGGGGATCCCATAGGTTCATATCTCCCGGAAAAGGATCCTATACAAGGTGATTTGGGTACGGTATAGAGGGAAGCACACGCTGACAGCAAAACAAGGGATATTAAAGCGATGATTTTTTTCATATTAAAAGGCTAAGCGAGTCTTTAAAGACGTTATATGCTTTGGGTCAATACGCATACTAAAAATAGACATTAATTGTAACTTAAGGTATGGTTCTAATAGCATCATTGACGATTAATTTAATATTATAAGCCTAGTAAAAATGCAGCTGAGTTCGCGTTTAGCTAAAAATCCCTGGTTTTTAATTGGACTAAAAACGCTAGTAATACTTTGTGCCGGTATATATGTTTATTTGCCTGCATTGAGTGGGTCTTGGCTTTGGGACGATGCTACAGAGGTTACTAAAAATAGTCTTCTGCATGATTTCTCCGGTTTGGGTAAAATATGGTTTTCTACTGCTGAGTTAGATTATTTCCCCTTAAAAAGTACAGTTCAGTGGATCTGTTGGCATTTAGTTGGTGATAACGCAGCGTTCTATCATGGCCTAAATATTGTTACTCATTTAATCTCAGCTCTCCTGATATGGCGTCTTCTTAACAGATTGGGTTTTAAATCAAGTTGGCTTGGAGGTCTATTATTTGCGATACACCCATTAGCGATAGAATCTGTAGCTTGGATTTCAGAGCTTAAGAATACGCTTTCTCTTATTCCGCTACTTATGGCTATGCTCGCTTTTATAGCCTACGAAAGTAACCCGGTAACATATAGACCATACTATATTTACTCTCTTATTTTATTTTTAATAGCAATGTTGTGTAAAAGTTCCGTGGTTATGTTTCCAGCTGTGATACTTTTATATTTATGGTACATCCGAGGGAAAGTAAACAGAAGTGAAATTAAGCTTAGTATACCCTTTTTCTTTATCTCTCTTGTTTTAGGGTGTGTTACTGTGTGGTTTCAAATCAATCGTGCTATAGCTGGTTTAGAACTTCCCCAGCAAAAGGTAGGGAATGTGCTACCTCGTATTGTAGAAGTCGTTTTATTTTACACGTCTAAATCTATACTTCCCGTGGGGCTTATGCCGATGTATCCCCATTTACCTAATCTTGACTCTTGGTTAAGTAATTATTTACCGGGATTAATACTTCTCGCATTCATATGTTTTGCAGGAATTAAAATCATTAACTCATTTCGTGGGATAATTTTTGGGCTAGGTTCATTCCTAATGAATCTTTTTCCTGTATTAGGATTTATTCCTATGTCTTTTTTTAAAATATCTGAAGTGTCGGATCACTTTGCTTATTTATCACTCGTGAGTTTAATTTGTCTGTGTAGTGCTGGTATCGATTATGTAAACACTTTAATAAAAGAAAAATTCAGATTAATGATTTTAAGTATAGTAATCTTGGTTGGATCAATATTAGCTTTAATGATAAGTGCGCATGAGCACGCAAAACTATTTAAGAATTCAGAAACCTATTGGTCTTACGCTTTAGCGCATAACCCCAATGCGCCAGGTGCGGCCTATAATTTAGCATGGTATTATACCTATTTGCCTCATAGTTTAGAGAAAGCAGAAAAATATTATAAAAGAGCTTTAGAAATAAAACCGGATTTTTTTGAAGCTGAAGAAAATTATGCTAGTATTTTAGCGCGTATACCGTCCCGGCTAGAAGACAGTATTTTAGCTTATAAACGAGCAATTATTCTTAGACCTAATAATGCCGATATACATAATAGTCTAGGCGCTACCTTAATTAATGTTCCTGGTCGAATAAATGAAGCAATCGAGCAAATAAATGAAGCAATTAGGCTTAATCCTGAATCTGCAAATGCTCATGATAATCTAGCTATCGCGTTAGCGAGCATTCCTACACGCATGGAGGAATCCTTACATGAGTTTCAAATATCTCTTCGTCTTGAACCAAATAATTCCACAACACGCGTAAATTATGCTAATACTTTAGCTCGATTACCGGGTAGAATGGGGGACGCTTTAGATCAATACGAATTGGCATTAAAACTAAAGCCAGTTTTAGCAGAAACTCATTTTAATTATGCTAATAAATTAATCCATTTACCGGGACGTGCTGATGATGCTCTGAGGCATTACGAAGCGGCAATTAAACTCAAACCAGAATTTGCTGAAGCGCACAATAATTTAGCCCTCAATATTCAAGCTTTTGAGGGAAGAAAAGAGGAAGCGCTTAAGCATTATTTAGAAGCAATACGTATAAAGTCTGATTATGCAGAGGCTCACTTTAATTATGCTGAACTGTTGGCTTCTATGCCAGATCGTCTAAAAGAAGCGTTGAGTCATTATCAAATCGCTATACATTTAAGTCCTGAACATAATGAGTTAAACTATAAGATAGCATTAATTTTAGCTTACCAAGGAAACTACAAAGAAGCGCTCACTGCTGTTACTCTTTTTCTTAACAATGCTCCTAAAGATAACCAAGGCCGTAGTTTGTATAATCAATTAATACTACTTTCAAAATAGCATTTTATTCTTTAGAAAAAACTTTAAATTGTTTAATTCAATCTACTCGATAATGCTACGCATCGCTTTAGGTTTACTCTTGGCAATACATGTTAGTTGCGCTCGTGCTATGGATTCTAAAGAAATTTTACAACATGGTTTAGAGAAAGCGGTTCGAGATACGTGTAGTCAGTTTAAAACACCCGAACTTAAAGCAGATCAAATTGCAGTTAGTGTCATAAATCTCAGTTCACAGCCTTTAATCCACGCCGCGGTAAATGGAGATGAACGCTTCTATCCTGCTAGTGTTGTAAAATTATTTTATTTAGTAGCAGTTCACCAATGGCTAGAGGACAAGAAGATTTCAGATTCAGATGAACTAAGGCGAGCGATGCATGATATGATTGTTGATTCATCGAATGATGCTACTGCCTATATCGTAGATTTACTCACTGGGACTACAGCAGGACCTGAATTGCCGCTAGCCGAACTTGAGGTATGGAGTAAAAAGCGGGATGCCGTTACCCAGTATTTTGACTTGCTTGGCTTTAAAAATGTTAATGCAAATCGTAAGCCATGGGCAGATGGTCCTTACGGTAGAGAAGCTCAAGCTCAGCGCATGCATACTCCAGCGTCTAATTACCTATCAACAAACGATACTGCACGACTTCTAGCAGAAATAGCTCTACTTAAGTGTGTGTCTAAAGCCAGTTCTCAGCAAATGTTAGAGCTTTTAGACAGAGAACCTTACCTTAGGAATCATATTCCAAACGAACAAGCTACGGATTTTTCTTTAGCTGGTTTACCCCGCGGGACTCGCATGTGGTCGAAAGCTGGATGGACAAGTAGCGTAAGACATGACGCTATATTGCTAGAGCTCTCAAACGGTAATCGTTACGTTATTGTCACGTTTACTTCAGGTAAGGAGCACGCGCGAAATCACGCAATAATTCCATCTCTGGTAAAACGTATAATTTCAGAATTATAAAACGAGAGCTTCTTATGGTATTTATTGTGTGTAGCGTTTAATTAGCTATTTATCTTAAATGAAAAATATATTACCTAAATACATTTAACTATGCATAAATGGAAGGTGTAATAATTATAAAATGTTAGTTACTATCTAAAAGCGTATATACCTATTTTTCCAAAAAATGTGATTTGACTACTGGAGTGCGTTATTGTCTCGTTAATTCGTAATTACAACATTATCATATCTTTAACAGATATTGATTTAA
>Ga0304728_1000595_pt1 | contig 30222 bp, 52 predicted proteins | sample C_130625_MF_Meta_FD_190476 | JGI IMG/M metagenome (GOLD analysis project Ga0304728, IMG submission 190476) | Freshwater microbial communities from Lake Croche, Canada to study carbon cycling - C_130625_MF_MetaG (v2) (version 2) | ecosystem: Environmental > Aquatic > Freshwater > Lake | place... | reverse complement strand
CAATTTCGCACCTGTTCGCATTTGGGGGGTAAAGTTTGGTAGCCTTGTGGCATGGCTAATCCGGCGAAACCTTTGGAAGTAAAGAGAGCTTTGGGCAATCCTGGTAAGCGGCCTTTGCCTGATGTTTTGGGGACTGTTTCTTTGTCTGCTGGGAGGGTTGAACCGCATCAGCCTTTGGATTGGGCTGGGATGTTGTTGTGGAATCGTGTGTTTAATGCTGGTCAGACTTGGATTAGCCCTCAATCGGATGTTGAGTTGTTGTTGCTAACTTGTAAGCAGTTGGATAGGCAGATTGTGTTGGAGAGACAGTTTGTTGAGAAGCCTGATGATTATCATGTCCATCGGCAACTGTTGGATCTTGAGTCTGCGATTGTGAAGAATCTTGGTTTGTTGGGTTTGACTGTTGATGCTCGTTCTAAGTTGGGGTTGGCGGAGATTAAGGCTGAAACTAAGATGGAGCAACTTCGTAAGCGTCAGCAAGAGCGTGAACAGGTTGTTGTAATTGAATCAGGTAAGTAGTTGGCCTCCGAGGTGGGTTACGCCGACCAGTCTTGAGCATGGTTCTCGCGGTTTGGATGCTGTTGATTTCATAAATACTTTCGTGACTTTGACTAAGGACTCTGTTGCTGGGAGTGCCGGTGAGCAGATTCGCTTGCGTTCTTGGCAGGAGAAGTTGCTTGAGGAAATGTTTGTTCTAGATGAACAGGGTTTGCTGGCTCATAGGACTGCCCTTTTTTCCGTTGCAAGAAAAAATGGCAAGAGTGCCTTGATGACTGGGTTGGGGCTCTGGTTTTTGTTTGATGGGGATGAGGGTGGGGAAGTTTATTCTTGTGCAGCTGAGAAGGAGCAGGCGAGAATTACTTTTGGTGATGCCAGGAAGATTATTGAGCGTGAACCTGAGTTGGCTGCTATGTGCAACATTTACAGGGATGTTATTGAAGTTCCTTCTACGGGTTCGATTTGGAGAGTTCTAAGTGCAGAGGCTTACTCAAAGGAAGGTTTGAACGCGTCTGCTGTTTTATTTGACGAGGTTCATGCTTTGCAGGATAGAACGATGTGGGATGTTATGCAGTTGTCTATGGCTTCGAGAAGGCAACCGATTATGTTGGCTACTACTACTTGTGGCGTGAAGTCTGATTCGACTGGGCAGGATTCGACTGCTTATCAGCTTTATCAGTATGGCCAGAAGGTTGCTCGCGGTGAGATTATTGACCCGACTTTCTATATGGCTTGGTGGGAAGCCCCGATAGAGGCAGATCATAGGTTGGAAGAGACTTGGATTGCTGCTAATCCTGGTTATGGAGATTTGAACAGCAAAGCGGATTTTGAGTCTATGGTCAAGAGGACTCCTGAAGCCGAGTTTCGGACTAAGAGATGCAATCAATGGGTAAGCAGTCAGAATGCTTGGTTGCCTGCCGGTGTTTGGGACAATCTTCAAGCCGATGTTGAGGTTGATGATTTTGCTGATGTGGTTTTGGGGGTTGATGGCTCGTTTAATGGTGATACTACTGCTGTTGTTGCTGTGACTGTGCCTAAGTCCAAGGATGAGAAACCGCATGTTTGGTTGGTGAAGGCATGGGAGAAGCAGCCGAATGATGCTGATGATTGGCGTGTAGATACTTTGGAGGTGGAACAGACCATTATTGAGTTTGCTCAGAAGCATCCGAATACTCGTGAGATTGCTTTTGACCCGTTTCGCTGGCAGAGAACTATGCAGGCTCTAATGGATTTGGGTTTACCTATTGTTGAGTATCCTTCGACTTCTGCTCGCCGAATGGTTGGAGCTTGCCAGAAGGTTTTTGATTCGGTTACTGAAGCAACTTTGACTCATGATGGTGATCCTTTGCTTGCTAGGCATTTGGATAACTGTAAGTTGAAGATAGATAATTTGGGTGCTCGTATTGTGAAGGAATCTAGGGCTTCTTCGAGACGGATTGACGCGGCTGTCGCTTTTGTTATCGCATATGATAGAGCAACGAGTAAACTAGATACTGATATCGTGCCTGAGTTTTTTATGTTCTAAGGATGAATGTGTTAGCGACTATTTTGCAGGCTGTTGGTGTGGCTGTTGTGGCTGTTGGTGCAGGTTTGGTTTATCTGCCTGCTGGACTGATTTTGTTTGGTGTTGGTATTTTGTTGTTTGGTTTGGCTTTAGATAAGGGTGGCAAGTAATGCTTCGCAATCTTTCTGGCGGTGAGAATCGTTCTATTTCGTTTCAAACTATTTGGGGTGCAGGTGATCTGACTACCTTTGAAACTCAGGCTGGTAGTTTCATTGACTATACGACTGCTTTGCAGATTAACAGCGTTTGGGCTTGTGTTTCTCTAATTTCGGACACTATTTCGGCTTTGCCTGTTGATACTTACATTCGTAGAGATGGTATTGCTTATCCTTACCGCCCTAGACCGGCTTGGGTTGCTCGACCTGATGCCATGATAAATAGCGTTTCGTTTTGGCAGCAAACAATGATTAGTTTGTTGATGGATGGGAATGCGTTTATCCGTATTTTCCGTGACCCGATTACAGGCCAGATTCTTTCGATGATGGTTTTGAACCCGATGAAGGTTACTGTTTCTCGTAAAGCTAATGGCACTAAGCGTTTCGTTTCTGCTGATGAAGGCAACAAGGAGTTGGCTTCTGATGACATGTTGCACATTACTGGTAGCGTTTTGATGCCTGGAGAGATTCGCGGTAAGTCAACTATTGACACTTTGAAAGAGAATCTAGGGCTTTCGATGTCTTTGGAGGGCTTTGCAGCTCGTTTCTTTGGGCAAGGAACACAGACTTCTGGTGTTATTGAATATCCTGGGGCTTTGACAGCGGAACAGGCAGAGAATCTGTCTCGTAGTTTTGATAGAGCCCATAAGGGTTATCGTAAAGCCCATAAGACCGGTATTTTGTCTGGTGGAGCAACTTTCAAGCCAACTCAGGTTGCTAACGATCAGGCTCAGATGCTTGATTCTCGCAGACTTGCTGTTGAGGATGTTGCTCGCATGTTTAGAGTTCCAACTAACTTGATTGGGTTGAATGAGCGTGGTTCTCAGTCCTATAACTCGAATGAACAGAATGCGATTAGCTTTGTGACTCATACTTTGCGACCTTGGTTGGCGAAACTTGAGGATGCTTTCAGTTCTTTGCTTCCTGATGCAGCGTATTTAGCGTTTTCTACTGATGATTTGTTGCGTGGAGATTATGCGACTCGCATTGAGGGTTACGCTAAGTTGCTTCAGAATGGTGTTTTGTCTGCGAATGAGGTTAGGCGTAAAGAGAACATGCGACCTATTGATGGTGGCGATGTTGTGCGTGTTCCTCTAGCGAATGTCGATATTACTGCTGCTGGTTTGACTGAGCAGGAGAACAAGGTAAAGATGGCTCAACAGTTGATAGCTTTGGGCTTTATCCCTGAAGAAGTACTTTCGGTTCTTGGTTTGCCTGCTATTGGTCATACTGGTTTGCCGACTGTGCAGTTGCAGAATCCAACTACTATTCCTGCTGGCAGTTATGAAACGGGAGAATAATAAATGCCAATAACTCAAACTGCTTATTCTGTTGGCACTGCTGTTACTCAGGTTGTTGCTCCTGATACAAATGCAACTAGAGTAACTTTGCATAATCTTGAATCTGTTGCTTCTAGACAGATTTGGATTGGTGGTAGTGGTTTAGTTCAGGGTCAATCTGTGCATCTAAATACATCAGTTGTTTTGCAGTTGACTCTTGATCCAGGTGATGCTCTTTATGCGGTGACTACTTCTGGCACTTATAGTCTTGGAGTGATTGTGCAGAAGCAGGACTAATGCCATATTTTATTTCTAAGTCTGCTCAAGGTTGGGATACTGTTAAAGCTGATGGCACTGTTCTAGGTTCTCACGCTGACAAGAAGAAGGCTATTGCTCAGATGGTTGCTTTGAGTATTGCTGAGAATATTCCTGTGGGTGGTGAGAGAGCCGTTTCTGCTGGGATGTATTCACCTCCTGTTGCGGTTCAAAATACTGCTAAAAGAGCTTTGAAGTGGATTGCAGAAGGTTTAGCAGGTGCAGGTTTTACTGCTGTTGGTAGGGCTAGGGCAGAACAACTTGCTTCGGGTAAAGATATCTCTGCTGATGTTGTAAATCGGATAAGTTCCTATCTGGCGAGGCATTCCGTAGATAAACAAGCAACAGGTTTCAATGCTGGCGAAGAGGGATATCCTTCTCCTGGCAGAGTCGCTTTTGACTCTTGGGGTGGTCAGGCTGCACAAGAATGGGTTACAGGGTTAAACGAAAAGGAAATGAAAATGGCGAAGCGTGATGTTGTTGCTCAAGTTGGCATAACTGACTTAGATGACACTCTTATCGTGAATGGTGCTCTGCATCAGGATTATTTTGATTGGCTAGATCACCAGAATGTGAAACTTTATGTTGTCACTGGCAGAGATGAATCTGAGCGTGAGACAACTATGAATCAGTTGGACGAATTCAATGTCCAGTATCGTGAACTGATTATGCGACCTAGCCAGATTCCGCCTGCTGGCACTAATGATTGGAAGGGTAGCGTGGCTAAAGAACTTATTGGTAATGGAGAAGATGTGAGATTTGCTGTGGATAACAATCCTGAAGCTCGTGCAGCCTACAAGAAGGCTGGCGTTCCTGAAGTTCTAGACCCTAAGACCATTGACTACACAAGTGAGCGTGGCATGGGTGAGGAAGTTGAGCCTGTCATTGAAGAAGCGTTAGAGCCTACTAAAGAATATTTGGCTCAAGAACTTTGTTCTCTAATGTCTAACTTGGTGTCTGCTAAGTTCCTTGCTCATGGTGCTCACTGGAATGTTAAGGGTGTCTTATTCTCTCAGTATCACAAGTTCTTTCAAAAGATTTATGAGGATTATGATGCAGCTATTGACCCGACTGCCGAGAACATTCGCAAACTTGATGTTGATGCTAAATTTACGCTTCCAGAGTTTGTTGCTGAAACTGAAATAGATGCAACTTTCATTGGTGGAGACCCTGTTCAACTGTCTTTGGCTATCTATAAGGCTAACGAGATTTTGTTGAAGGAAATCGTTACAACTCTTGATTGTGCAGATGATCTGAATCAGCAGGGTATCTATAACTTCCTTGCTGACTTGCAGGATAGATTCTCGAAGTGGCACTGGCAGTTAGGTGCAGTTATTGGCGATGATTTGCGTAACGCTTATGCAACTGACATTGAGGAAGTTGATGAGGTGCATGACCCTGCTCAGCCGACTGATGAAGCTGCAAGTGATATGACTGGTTTAGATGGTTACATGAATGAGCAGGTAATGGGCATGCCTTCTAGCATTCAGATTGACTCTGTTCGTTTCATTGACCCTACTCAGGTCGCTGTTTTGGCCAAGCGTGGTGAGCGTGTCACTAAGGGCATTGAACGCCGACAGGGTTTGACTGATTTTGAGATTCGCCAAGAAGGTGATGGCATGACTCTTAGAGGTTATGCAGCAGTATTCAACAGCCCTTCTCAGCCTTTGCCTTTTACTGAAACAATTATGCCTGGAGCATTTAGAGATTCAATCAATTCTCGTAATGACATCAAACTTCTTTGGAATCACGATACAGGAACTGTTTTAGGAAGCACTAGAGCAGGAACTTTGAAACTGTCTGAAGATAATCATGGGTTGCTTGTAGAGGCTTCTTTGCCTGATACAAACGCGGGGCGAGATGCAGCAGTGCTCATCAAAAGAGGAGATGTGACCGGTTTCAGTTTCGGATTCCGAGTGCCTGCTAATGGTGATGAATGGCCTTCACCGGATCAGCGTATTCTAAAGCGTGTAAACATTCACGAGGCCAGTCTAACGGCGTTTCCAGCCTATTTAGGAACTGAAGGTTCAGCTAGCGTTAGAGCTATGAGTGAACTTGCAGACAAAATAACTAGACTGGCCGAGATTCGTGGTGTGAGTGCTGAAGAACTAACTGATGCTTTGCTGGCTTTAGAGTCTGGCGATGAATTGACCGAACGCCAGGGTGAATTGCTGACTGACACTTTGGGTAAGGTTCTAAAGCAAGACCCTGAAGTGACTAATCCTGCTGCGGTGTTAGACATGAAAAAGAAGCAACTTGATTTGCTGATGAAGCGAGTATAATTAGTCTGCTTCCCTCTCTTTCTCGAAGCTAAAAAAGAACACTAGTTCTTTCCCCCTAATTTGTCCTAGGGGGTTTTCTTTTATCGGGAATAATATGTTGTGGTATAGAGTTATATCTGTTAGGCGTGTTTATCCCCTGGCATTCGGATATGTGAGTTTATCTCTGATCTAAACAAACCCCCTTTTTTATTTATGTTCTTGAAAGGAACAAACCTAATGAGCGAATTTATTGCTAAACAGGTTGATGCTAAGGCTAAGGCTTGGCACGAAGCTAAGGAACTGATTGACTCAGTTGAAGCTCGTGGTGGCGTATGGTCTGGTGAAGATGAGGCAAAGTATGCTTCTCTAACTGCTGACATCAACAAGAGAAATGAACTAATCGAACTAGAGCAGCGTGAAGCTAAGACTGCTGAAGTTGTCCAGAATGCAGCAGTTAACTTTGCTGGTGCATCTGTCACTGACACTGAAGCCGACATTCTTCGCAAGATGATTGCTGGTGAGATTCGTGGTCACGAGTTCCGTAGCATTACTGGTTCTTCTACTGGTGCACCTGTCCCGACTTCGTTCTACAACGAGATCGTTAAGGTTGCTCGCCTAGTAAACCCACTACTTGATTACGCAACTGTAATCAACACTTCTTCAGGTGAAAACTTGCAGATTCCTTCACAGTCAACATTCTCTACCGCGACTATCGTTGGACAGGGAGTTTCAATCGGAACTTCAGAACCATCCTTCAACGCTTTCACAACTCTATCGGCATATAAATTCAGCGCCCTCGCACAGCTGTCTAGGGAACTGGTCTTAGATGCCGGCGTTGATATTGTTGGTTTCTTGGCTGACCAGTTCGGTAACGCATTCGGAAACGCAATCGGTAACAAGCTAATCAACGGAACTGGAACTGTAGAGCCTACTGGTTTCCTACCTGTTGCAGGTACTGGTGTTACTGGTTCAACTGGTGTGTCAGGTGCTTTCACCGCGGACAATATTGTTGACCTTGTTTACAGCCTTGATGGTGCACTTCGTTCAAAGCCTACTTTCGCTCTGCTAGCAAACAGCACTTCTATTGCAGCATTGCGTAAGCTCAAGGACTCTTATGGTCGTTACTTGTTCGACATTGGTCTAGGCCAGGACAAGCGTGACCTTATCCTTGGTGTTCAGGTTATTGAAACTCCTTCAATGCCATCTCCTGCTGTTGGTGCTAACTCTGTTGCTGTTGGAGATCTAAAGTCTCTATACATTCGTAACGCTGGTGGCCTTCAGGTTGACCGCTCTGATGACTATGCCTTCGGAAACGACTTGGCTACTTGGAGAGCAACTTGGAGAATTGACGGTGCACTTGTGCAGACTTCAAACATCAAGAAGTTCAAGGGTGGAGCAAGCTAATAGCCTGTCCATTTTAGGAAAGCCCCTCAAACTCACAAGGTTTGGGGGGTTTTTCTATTAGGATTTAGGCATGACTTCTAAAGCTGCTATCGCATGGTATTCAAACTCTCTTAATCAGCCAACTGGTTATGGCACTCAATCGAAACAGGTTATTGAACGCCTTGTTCGTGATGGCCATAAGGTTGCGATGCTGTCGAATTATGGTGGTGAGGGTGTGAACTCTACTATCGAAACGGGTGCAGGTTTGATTCCGCATTATTCCAGGGGAATGACTCAATATTCTGATGATGTTATGCCTTTGCACTTTGCTCATTGGAAGGCTGAGCACTCGAAACTTTCTGCGTTCATGGTGACCCTATATGACGTTTGGGTCTTTCAAAATCCTGCTCTAGATAATTTGCCGATTGCTTCTTGGGTTCCGATAGATCATCAGCCTGCCCCTGAGAATGTGTTGAAGTGGTTGAGGAAACCTAATGTGACTCCTATCGCTATGTCTAAGTTTGGTAAAGCCATGATTGAGAACGCAGGTTTGGAGTCTGAGTATATTCCGCATGCGATTGATACTAAAGTTTTTAAGCCGACTAAGGATTTACCTGAAGGTATTTCTGGGCGTGAGTTTTGTGGCGGTGAGGACAAGTTTATTGTTGGCATGAACTTTGCTAATAAGGCTGGTGGCTTTATTCATAGGAAGGCTGTTGCTGAGAACTTCCTTGCTTTCGCTATCTTTGCTCAGAAGCATGATGATGTGATGCTTTATCTACATACTGAGCCTTATGGTAAGCAGTCGGGGTTTGTGTTGCCTAACATTCTTGCTGCTTGTGGCGTTCCGCAGGAGAAGGTAAAGTTTGTTGATCCGATTGCTTATCAGTATGGAATTAGCCAGGAGACTCTAGCTGCAATTTATTCGGGCTGGGATGTTGGTTTGTTTACTAATTATGGTGAGGGTTTTGGTGTTCCGCAGATGGAAGCACAGGCCTGTGGTGTGCCGATTATTACTTCTAACTTTGCTGCTTCTGCCGAGCTTGCTTCTGCCGATTCTTTCTTGGTGAATGGTCAGCCTTTATGGGATGCCGGTCAGCATACTTGGTTTAATATTCCGAATGTGCAGGCGATTGCGGATGCTCTTGAGCAGGCTTACCAAAGAGGTCGCAAAGAGTTCATTGACACTGTTGCTTTTGCTAAGAATTATGATGCAGATAAGGTTTATCAAGAAGGTTGGAAGCCACTAATCAAAAAGTTATCTATCGCATGAAACTAATTGTGCCTGTTCTCAATAGGTTTGATTTGTTGCAACGCATGATTGAAAGCATTGATGTTGAAGCAACAGTTTATGTAATCAACAATTCAGGGGTTAGACAAGACTTTACATACAACAATCCTTTAGTTTCTATTTGGTGGGTTGATGTGCCTTCTAATCTTGGTGTTGCAAGTTCATGGAATCTTGGTATAAAGATGTTACCTTTTGAGTCGCGTTGGTTTATTAGTTCGGCTGACTGCTGGTTTAGACCAGGTGATTTGACTTTGCTTGAAACCGCTAAAACTGATGCTTTGACTTTGTGCGATAAGTTTCCTTATTATCAGACTTTTGCTGTTGGGGAAGATATTGTAAATACTGTTGGTTTGTTTGATGAAGGCTTGCATCCAATCTATTTTGAAGATAACGATTATGAACGCAGAATTGATTATGAAGGTATGCGTGTAGATCGGTTACTTTTACAGCTGGGACATGACAACAGTTCAACTATCAATAGTGATGCCAGGCTAAGTTTGCGTAATGAAGTTACTTTTAGAAATAATCAAAAGTATTTCAATCAGAAGGTTGATGCTCATAGGTTTGATGAAGGTCGCTGGCAGTTGCAGATTAGGCGTGTAAATTCATGGGATTAGTTGTCGTTACAGGTGTTGCAGGGTTTCTTGGTTCACATATTGCTGAAGCGTATTTGGCTAAGGGCTGGCAGGTTCGCGGCATAGATAACTTGTTAGGTGGGAGTTTAGAGAATGTGCCTAAAGGAGTTGAGTTTCATAATCTTGATTTAGATAATTTGGAAGCTATTTCGCCTGTGTTTGTGGGTGCAGATTTGGTTATTCATTCTGCTTGCACCGCTTATGAAGGTTTGAGTGTCTTTAGTCCTGCTCTTGTGGTCAGAAACACTGTTCAGATAAGCGTGAACGCCATAACAGCGACCATTCGGGCTGGAGTGCCAAAGTTTGTTTACATGTCTTCTATGGCACGATACGGGGACAATTTGGGGCATGTCTTTGATGAGTCCTTGCAACCTAAACCGCAAGACCCTTATGGCATCGCAAAACTGAGTGCTGAACGCCTGCTCACTAATTTGGCTGAAGTTCATAATGTCAAGTTAGTAATCTTAGTTCCGCACAACATTGTTGGGGCTAGACAAAAGTTTGATGATCCGTTTAGGAATGTTGCAAGCATTATGGCTAATCGTATGTTGCAGGGTAAGCAACCTATTATTTATGGTGATGGTTCTCAGCAACGCTGTTTTAGTTTTATTGAAGATGTGATTGCACCTATTATGACTGCTTGTGAATCTGATGAAGCTGTCGGACAAGTCATAAACATCGGGCCAGATGAGTCCCCGATAACTATTTTGAATTTGGCTGAACGCCTTGCAGACATTATTGGTTTTGAGTTGCAACCTATTTTTATGCCTGGCAGACCGCAGGAAGTGCGTGTTGCTTTATGTAGCTCAGATAAGGCACGAAAACTTTTAGGGTATGAAACGACTGTAACGCTAGATCAGGGTTTGTCTGCTTTGGTTGATTGGGTTAGACCTAGAGTGAAAGATTTTGAATATCATTTGCCGATTGAGATTGATTCAGACCTAACCCCTAAGACTTGGACTCAAAGGCTTATCTAAGTTTAGGGTAAACTAAATAGGACTTTAGGAGTTTATTTTGGCGATAACTAATGGCTATTGCACTCTTGCAGATGTCAAAGCTGCACTAAGAATCACTGATACTGTTGATGATTCTCTGATTGAGAACAGCATCAACTCTGCTTCTCGCATGATTGACCAATACTGCAACCGATACTTTTATTCAACTTCGGCTGGAGAAGTTCGCTATTTCAAGGCTCTTGATGCTTTCAATTGTTGGATTGATGACTGTCAGACAATCACAGAGGTTAGAACAGCTCAAAGCAACCCGATTACTTACAATCAGATTTGGTCTAGCACAGACTTTCAGACTATCCCTGCTAACACTTATGCAAATGGTGCATTTGCCCCAATTACAGGGCTTATTGCGGTGTATAACTACTTCTTTCCTACATGGCAGGAATCGAACCTTGTAAAGGTCACAGGCACTTGGGGTTGGCCTAGCGTTCCAGAGCCAATCAAGTTTGCTTGCATTATTCAAGCTTCAAGACTTTTCAAGCGTTTAGAATCTCCGCTTGGTGTTGCCGGTGTATCTGACATGGGTATCATGCGTGTTGGCAGCAGCATTGATGGAGATGTGGCTCAACTAATCAATCCGTTTAGGCTTCTTAGAACTGGTGCATAATGGCGATAAGTAATCTTAGGACTGCTTTAGCAAATAACCTGGCAACAATCTCTGGGCTTCGAGTTGTCGAGACTCTCCCTGATGTAGTGAATCCTCCTATGGCCATGATTGGTTTAGACAAGGTTGCCTATAACAAGCAGAACAATCGTTCTATGGCTGAATATACTTTCAAGGTCACTGTCGTTATTGGTAGGGTATCTGAGAGAACTGCTCAGAAGGCTATGGATCTCTATTTGGCTAATAGCTCTGGTTCTATCAAGTTTGCTATCGAATCGGATAGAACTTTGGGCGGTTATGCTTTTGATGTGTTTGTGTCTGAAACTTCGGCTATCGGGGCTTTATCAGTAAATGCATTAGACTATTACAGTGCCGAGTTTTCGGTTCAAGTATTCGCAAGTTAAGGATAATAAATGGCAATCTTTGTCGCAACAGACTTCAGCGTTAGCATCAATGGTTCTACAGCTTTGGCTTCATACCTGACTCAGGTGGAACTAAAGACTTCAGTTAACGACATCACTACTACCTCTTTTGGCTCAACTTGGGTTACTCGTGTTGCAGGTCTAAAGGAAGGCTCTCTGACACTTCAGTTTAACCAGGATTATGCTGCTTCTGCTCCTGATGTGACTTTGTGGCCTTTACTTGGAACTTCTGCGACTGTCGTTATCAAGCCAACTAGCTCTGCGGTATCAGCAACGAATCCGAACTACACGGCCATCTGCTTGGTGAACGATTTGACTCCTGTTTCAGGTCAGATTGGTGACTTGAGCACATTCTCGATTACTTGGCCTACAAACGGAACTGTCTCACGCGGCACAGTTTAAGTCTGAGTTATAGGCTAGGGTGATTGTATGAATCAGATAACTCTTACAATCAACTTCACTGATGGCACAACCTACGAGGTTAAGACTTCTGCCGGCGATATTGTCAAATGGGAAGCACACTTTGACCTTGGTATAGACAAACTTGAGAAGGTCACTCACCTGCTTTATCTTGCGTGGCTGGCTGTGGTTCGACTCAAGAAAACTAGCGATACTTTCGATGGCTGGATTGACACTGTTGCAAATGTTGAGGTTGCAGACCCAAAAGACTAGTTTCTTTAGGTGTTGATTCTCATCATTGGTTGATTGCGAATCTTGCTGTTGCAACAGGTATTGCTCCATCAGTTTTATTGAATGAAACAGATCGGATGCTAAACACTATGTTGTTTGCTTTGCAAGCTCAAAGGGGTGACCATGAGTGAGCCTAGCGTTATCTATAATGTCAAAGACCTTATTCGTGAACTCGAAGCGTTAGAGCCTGGATTGAAGAAACAACTTGTTCGTGATGCTAAAGATGTTGCTAAACCTATTGCTTCCATAATCAAGTCAAGCATTCCAACTACTGCACCGCTTTCAGGTATGAACGAGAGTGGTCGTTTAGGTTGGGGTGTCGGTAAGCCTGCTAACAGTGTGACCATCAAATTTAGAACAGGCAGATCTAGAGTTTCTGCTGTTACTCCTCTTGTCTCGATTTGGGTGAATTCTCCTATGACTGCTATTGCGGATGTTGCCGGTAAGGGTGGCAATCGTAAAGCTAAGAAGGTTACTAGCGAATACGCCTATAAGGGGGGTAAGCGTAGGCATGCTGTTACTTCTCAAGGTCGGGTAATGATTCAAAGGTTACGCCAAAAGAATCTTAATAACTTTGTTTATCCGAATGTTGAGGACTCTCTGGATGATGCTCAGGCTCAAGTAAAATTAGTCATAGATAGATATGCTCGCAAAGTGAACAGGAAACTCAACTAATGTCCGTAATTGTAAAGTTACTCTCAAAGTTTGACGATTCTGGTATCAAGAAGGCTAAAAGTAGTTTCGGTGGGTTAAAGAAAACTCTTGGAGCTGTTGGCCTAGGTATTGGCTTGAGTGAGATTACTAATGTTCTTATTGATTCGGCTAAGGCTGCTTCGGCTGATGCTAAGTCTCAAATGTTGTTGAACTCTCAGTTAGAGAAGAACGCCAAAGCGACTAAAGCTCAACTTAAGGGCTCTGAGAAGTTTATTCAAACTCTTTCTCAGCAGGTTGGTATTGTGGACGATAATTTGCGTCCATCCTTGGCTAAATTAGGTCGTGCCACAGGTTCGGTTTCTAAGGCTCAAGACTTACTAAAACTTGCTTTAGATGCTTCTGCTGTTTCAGGTAAACCTCTTGAAGCAACTACTAACGCTATCGCTAAAGCGTTCAATGGTAATACTGGGGCTCTAACAAAGATGTTCCCTGAGTTGAAGAAGTCTAAGGACATGTTTGGCGATTTGAAGAAGGAAGTTGATGGGGCTGCTGCTCAACAGGCTGACCCTTTCGGCAAAATGAATGTGGCTATGGATAACTTGAAAGAGAAACTTGGTGCGGTTGTTCTACCTTTGATAACAGACTTTATTGACCAGATGATGAAACCTGGCGGTGCAATAGATCAGGTTGGTAAGTTTCTAGATGATGTTTCTAACCCTAAGACTGATGCGGGCAAAATGTTCACTGATATCAAGAATGCGGTGAAGGATGCTTTCGGGCAGGTTAGAGATTTCTTTGCTTTGTTTGGTAATGGTGATGCTGTAAAAGGTTTCGGCAATATTGCTGGTTCATTAGTAAAGATGTTGCCTGCTTTGATTGCATTCAAGGCAATTATGGTTCTTTCTTCTGCCGGTAAGTCTTTGGTTGGTTTGGTTGCAGCTATTCAGGCTTTGCGGGGTACTGGTGTTGGCGGTAACGGTGGGGGTGCAAACATTATTCCAGGTGGTAAGGGTAAGGGTTTATTAACTAAATTGACTGCGGCTCCAGTTCTTGGAACTATTGCAGCTATCTTAACAACTTCTGGGGACTCTATGTTGCCTACTCAGGGGCAGATTGATGCTCGTAAAAAGATTGACCCTAAAACTGGGCAACCTTATGGTTATGTGAATCCAAACATCTTTGGTGCTAAACCTGCTCAAAATCCGATTACAACAAATAACATTACAATCAATGTGCAGTCTGCTGATCCAAAGGCAACTGTTGATGCTTTGAGTAAGTATGTGAAGGCTAATGGCAAGTTACCTAATAATCTATTCCCTGGAATTAAGAAATAATGGCTGTTCCTAACTACAACATATACATCAGTTTTGGTGCAGGAAGTTCCGTTGATGTTACTTCCTATGCTGGTTCTATAAGTATTAGTCGTGGTGGAAGCCGCGTTTTTGAGGATGTGCAACCTGGCACAATAAACATTAGTTTCAATAACTTTGACCGCACTTTTGACCCATTCAACACGAGTTCTATTTTGTACGATTCCACTAACGGATATACCAGGGTGCAACCTAACGCCAAAGTTCGTGTATACGCGAATAATAGTTACCTAATTTATACAGGCTGGGTAAATAACTGGAGTTTTACTAATGATGAGAAAGGCCTGAATCCGCAGGCGTCTCTTTCGGCAACTGATGGTTTAGGTATTTTAGGTCAAGCAAAATTCAATGTTTCCAATGTGACTGCCTCTAATACAGCTACTTTTGCTCGTGAACGAATTGCAGCTGCTACTGCTGCTTGGGGAGGAACTTCAGTTGCTTTTACCTATTATTCTGGACGCACTCCACTTGTGCCTGATTTGTTTGACCAAAATAATACTGTTCTAAGTTATTTGCAGAATGTTGCTCGAACAGAGCCTTTCAACTTTTTTGGAACTGCTGATGGTAACGCTAAGATAACTGATCGCACTTTGACTACTGGTGTTTATACAACGGGCACGCCAGTATTTAACTATCATGTGACTGCTGGTTTTTATGATGCTTCAACTACTGCTGTTGCTCCTTGGTGGGCTACAACTTCTAACGGAGTCAAGACTTCAATAAACTATCAAATTGTTGCTGCTACAGCCGGTGAGCCAAGCTACATTTCGGCTTTGCAAGACCCTGCCTTTACACAAGCTCTGATTCAATATAACGAGAATAATGCGACAAAGTATTTGCAGAATCAGGCTTATTCAATTTCTTTTAAAGGTAAGAATATTGATAGTTCTCACACAATTTTGGCTCAAATGCAATTTCGTGGTGCAAACTCTGGTTCAGGAACTTCTATTGCTGGAACATCCACAGGTTCGGGATGGGATAGCTACAAACTTGAGAATGTTAAGAGTACAGCTCTAGCTGATGGTATTACTTTTCAAATTACAAATACTACTGGTGGGGCTTTTTCTGTTAAAGATTTGATAATCACTCCATCAGTTACAGCATCCACTTTTTATTTTGATGGAGAAACCTATCAACAGACAACAGATTATCTAAACGATCAAGTAATTGTAAACACTGGTTGGACTGGAACTGAACGCTATTCTTCAAGTGTTTATCTGACTAAGACTGCGACTGGTGCAACAGCTACTCTTCCTGCTTATGAAGTGTTTGGTGATGCTTATGGTACTGCGGTTGTTGGAACTGCTATCCCTATCTCTGATTTGCAGGTCGCTTATACGACAGATCAGTTCTACAATCAGGCGAGCGTTGTTCGTGCTTCAGGTGGAACAGGAATCAAGAATAATACTGTTTCTCAAGCCTTATATGGTATTCGCTCATATAGTCAAACCGATTCCCTTAATATTAGCCCTGCTCGTTCTACTGCCTTTGCCAATGAGGTTATTGGCCAGTTTGGTATTCCTGACTATGTTTTAACTCAGCTTGATGTTCAATTAGAAACTCTATCTTCTGCCTATCAAAACAGGGTTTTGAACTTAGAGTTGTTCGATATTGTGCGTATTATTTTTAGGCCTTATGGTGGTGGCTCAAATATTGACCGAACCTATCAAATTATTGGTATTCAACATAATGTCAATGTCGAATCACATGTTATTTCTTTTGGTTTGGCTTCTCTAAACTCTGGACTATTCCTAAACTCGACTTATCTGGGTGTTTTAGATACTCAGAAGGTTGTCTAGAATGCTAGTAAACTAAGGATTTAGGAGAACTTTTATGACTTTGAAAACTTGGGTTATCGGTGAGGTGGCGACTGCTGCCGATTTGAACACTTATTTATCTGCACAGGTTGTAGGTGTCTTCGGTTCTTCAGCGATTCGTGCCACAGCTATTCCTTCACCTATTAATGGACAGGTTTCTTATCTTCAAGATAAAGATCACATGGAGCATTATGATGGTGCGATTTGGCAGCCACAATTTTCCGCAATGTATGTATTCCAGGTGACTGGGCCGAGCACTGCTGTTGCTGCTGGTTCTTCTGCTTTGGTTAGCGTTGTTTTGCCGGTTTCTCGTTTCACTACTGCCCCAATTATTGCTGGTTTGGCTACTACTGGAGCATATTTGACTCCTGTTGTAAACGCTGTAACTACTGGAACTGCCACTATTGCTTTAGTCAATAATGGTGCGGTGTCTCAGCCTGCGACTCAAACTTTGACTGGTGTTGCCTTTATGATGTCCACTGGAACTGCGACAGGATAATAAAATGTTGAGCTGTAAAACTGCGACTTGCCCTGTAAAAGATGTGCCTAATTCTGCCCCTGTCGAGGGTATTCTTGTTTGTGGTATTTGTGGGCACGAAATGACCGCTAATGACTGACCCGAAACCTAGCAATCAAAGTCTACTCTTGCAGATTGTTCGAGACATCGAAATTCTAAAAGCAAACTCTATCCAGATTCTTGAATCTTCCAGAGATCACGAAACAAGGATTAGAGACTTAGAGAAGCAAATAAATCGAAGTGCCTGGATTCCTGCTTTGATTACTGCTGTCGTTACTTCTGTTGCTGTTGTTTTGTTGAAGCAGGCTTTCGGGCTATAACAGGCCATAATCTAAAATTGGGGTATGACCGCAATTTATATTGAGCCGTTTTCTCCTAAACTTCGTGGAGACGAGTTCGGCAATCTAGCCCCTTACCGCAATGGCAGACCTCACAGAGGACAAGACTGGCATCCTGCAGAGAAGTCTCCGATTCACGCTATTACTGATGGCACTGTTTTCCTAAATGAGTGGACTGATGGGCTTGGCTGGATTGTTGTTCATTCAGCGAAAGATGGCATGTTCGTTCTTTACGCTCACCTGGCTAAACAATCTGACCTGAAGAAGGATGACAAGGTTGTTGCTGGTAAGACTGTTATTGGTTTGGTTGGTGGCGGTAAGAACACGCCTAGCGGTAGTTTTTCAACTGGGGCTCACCTGCACTTATCTATCGGTAAAGCAAATAAGTCATGGAGCAACCCTGCCATTCACCTTTGTGCTTACGACCAATTAGTTGATCCGATGAAACATATTCTTGAGAATGGAGCGAAATAATGAAGGCTTTTGGAAATGTTGTTCTTAGAGTTGTTGCTACTTTTGTGGCTTCGGCTTTAGGTGTTATTGGTGCAGGAAGTTTGGGCGGTGTTGCACCTGCGACTGCTGCTGCTATTGGCGGAATCTTGGCTGTCGCTAAGGTTATTGAGAAGTTGTCTTTGGCTTTCCTTGAAGATGGTAAGTTGTCACAGAATGAGATTAACGCTGCATTCCAGCAATCTGTCCAGTTGAAGAATGTAAAGCCTGAACCTAAGCAGAAGTAAATGAAGCTCAAGTTCCTCGCTTCGGTTTTCTTTGTTTTGGCTTTTACTTTTTGGCCTTTGACTGTTGCTCAAGCGGAATCTGATGGCCTGAAAGTTGAGGTTTACACTTATGACCCTGTTTCGACTCCTGATCGCCAGGCTTATACCTTTTGTGATTCTGGTTGGGTTAGCGTTCCTAATATTGATTCTGATTTCGATTATCAATATGGCGGTGTGGTTGCTGGTTGTCAGGCTGACTTTGTTTTAGTCCATTATTCGGGTTATTTGACTTCAGACATTACTGGCTCTATTTCGTTTACTGATTGGAGCGATGATGGGTTCTACATGTCGCTTGATGATGTTCCTGTTATTGATGGCTGGACTTTGAAGGGTTGTTCGCCTGTTTCGGGTGTGGCCGACATGGTTGCAGGTGTTTCGCAGAAGTTTGATGCCTGGTTCTATGAGTATGGGGGCGGAGCTTGTAATCACCTGTATTGGAATACTGATTTGGGGAGCGTGATTGTTCCTGCTTCTGCTTTTAGTCAAGATACTGTCGAGCCTGTAACGCCTGAACCGCCTGTTGTTGTGCCGACTCCTATGCCGACTATTCCTGTTGTTGTTCCGCCGGTTATCCCTGAACCTCCTGTCGTTCCAGTAGTCCCTGAACCGCCTGTTGTGCCTGTTCCTGAACCTAAACCGCCTGTTGTCCCTGATGTGCCTGTTGTAGCCCCTGTAACGCCTGTGGAGCCTGTTCCTAGCCCCGAGCCTGTGGTTACTCCTGAACCGACTGTCGAGCCTTTACCGCCCGTTCTAAGCCCTATTGAGGAACATCAGCAACTTCTAGATAATCTGCTAAACGCTGCTCAAGCCGATGATGTGAAAGTTCCAGAGAATATTGCTGCTATCCCTGTTCTTGGTGCTTCGATTGTGGCCTTGACTGATGCCTTGAACTTTATGGGAAATGTTGGGGCGGACATGAGCCCCGAAGTTAGAGCAACCGCCAAAAAAGAAGTTGTTGCTGCTGTGGTTGTTACTCAGATTGCTCAATTCTCGACTAATCAAGCTGTGGCTTCTGCTCAATCAAGTGCAGGTTCTACTGGATCAACTAAAACAAGGAGAAATAAGGAATGAACTTCCTGAAAGACATTATCGGCCAACTGTGGACTTTGCTGGGCATGTTTATTGCTTGGATTGTGTTGGAGGGCACTGCTAAGACTGTTATCGGTTACTGCATTATTGCTTCTACCGCAATTTGGGTGCTTACTTACCCGATTCGTAAAGATGAAGATTAGGCTTCCTGCTCACGCTTGATTTGCCTTCGCTGTTTAGGTGTTGTTCCACCCCAAATACCATAATCTTCTGCCATGCCAACTCTTAGGCACTTATCCATGACTGGACAACGCATGCAGATTTGCCTAGCGGTCTGTATTGCCAGGTTATACATGTTTGTTGATTGCATAGCCCCTCTAGTAGCCCATTCTTCTGGGAAGAATACATCGGGAACTTGCTCGCATTCAACTCCACCATTATCCATAATCGCTTCATGCAGCTCAATGGTCGCATGATCTAATCTAAAATTGTCGGCAGTCATAACTAGAGTTTACTTATGACTAATACCAATAAAGACAATTTAGAGACATCCGCAATATTCTTAGGTAATTTCGAGAATAACTCTGTGGAATGGCATGCTCTTAGAGATGAAAAGGGTGTCATTTCGGGGTCGGAAATAGGGGCAATTCTAGGGTTGTCTCCGTTTACTTCTGCTGTTACTTTGTGGGCTCAAAAGACAGGCAGGCTTCCTTCTAGCTTTGAACCTAATACTGCTATGAGGTTAGGGCAACTTGTAGAACCTGCTATTAGAACGCTTTATGAGGAGCAACATCCTGACCATAAAGTTGTTGAGGTTGGAACTTATGCCCATCCAGAGAATCTTTGGGCTCACGCTAACCCTGATGCAATCTGCTATGACGAAGCAGGTTCGCCTTACATCCTTGAAATAAAACACACAGCAACTTATTGGGATGCTGTTCCAGAGCATTACAGGGCTCAAGTGATCTGGTATATGTGGGTTTTTGGTATCAAGAAAACAGTTTTCGCAGTAGTCAATGCAGGCAGATACAACGAATACACAGTTGATTGGGATGATTTCGAGTTTGATGCAATCTTTACGCGAATCCTAATCTTTAGAGCAAGAATCTTCTCTGATGAACAACCGGATTGGGATGGTTCAGAATCAACTTATGAGACGATTCGTTCTCTTTCCCCTGGTGTTGAATCTAGAGATGAAGAACTAGGCACTCTAGGTATCGAGTTGATGAACGCTCAAACAGATTTTGATGCTGCAGAAACACATTTGCGAGAGATGAAGTCTCGCACTATTTCCGCTCTAAATGGGGCGAAAAATGGGACAATAGATGGGCAAGTTGTTGTCTCTCTGTCTCAGCGTGGCAATAATGCACCTTATCTAACTATCAAGAAAGTGAAGAAATAAATGACTGTTGATCTGCCTTACTACACTGGCCTAATTTTGGCTTTTGGTGTTGTTATTATCCCTGTTGTCGCTATTGTGATGAACGCTTGGGTGAAACTGTCTCGCAAGGATTCTGATTACGATTCCTCTACCGAATCTGAGTGGTAAAGATTATGGCTCAATTTAACCTTGCTGATTATGAAACAGTCGCAGAGCGTATCGCACGCTTCTACAAAGACAACCCTGATGGCAGACTAATCACTCGAAACATTACTTCGGCACAGGATAGACAGATTTCAACTTGGGTTGTCCAAGCCTATGTTTATTTGACTTCCACAGATCAGGAAAAGAACCTGGCTAAAGCGACTGGACTTGCCTTCGAGATTGATGGCACAGGGATGGCCAATAAGACTTCTGCTCTTGAGAACGCTGAAACATCGGCTATTGGTCGAGCTTTAGCGAATGCAGGTTATTCAGGTGATAAGCGTGCTACCCGTGAAGAAATGTCTAAAGTCAAGCGTGATGTCACTCCTGCTCGTAACTGGGAGTCTGCACTCAATAACATAAATGATTTAGATGGGCTTCGTTCCTTGTATTTAGAAGCAAAACAGGGTAAGGCTTCCACTGCTATTCTGGAGAAGATAAAAGGAAAGGCCGATGGAATCACAGCTGGAGTTGCTGCAACAAATTAGAGTGCTCTCCACTCATATTGACGAGTTAGGGGAACTTGTTGTTGTGTTGCGTGATGACCCTATTCTTCGAGCTAAAACTCTCTTCAGGCTTAATGAGCAGTTGATTCGCCTAAACTTTATGTTGTCATTTGTGAAATAAGTTGCTGTTTCCGCGTTTCATGTGCTTAGATACTTTCTATGGCTCGGACAAACGCTTCCAACGATGATGATCTAAGAATCCTCGATGTTCCTTGTGCTCAATGTGGCCAAGGTATCCCTAAGACAACTATTGAGAAACGTAAGTCTCGTAATGTTGATGACTGGGATTTGTGTGCTGATTGTGTTCGAGTTCCTTCGACTAACATCCGGTATCACCATCCTGTTTTAGGCCTGATTTGGTGTTATCCGCACTTTGGGGAAGTTGATGCGTTATTTAGGCCGCTAACGGATTCTGGTGAGCTGTATCGCCCTGGAGAGCGTTTATGTGGGCATTCTGATTGTGTGAACCTGAAACATATTGTTGGGTTGAAGCCTAGGAAGAAGAATGCTGATACTTTAGAGACTTTGCTGGCTCAAATTGAGATGCAAGAATACAACAAAAGGACAAGGACAAACTAATGACTCAGCCGCCAAATGGTTTTCAAGCTGTCCAGCATGTTTTAGATCATGCACCTAAAGATTTGACTCTTACTCAAAGACTTGTGCTCATTCAAATTGCTTCTCATTACCCGAATCCTTGGTTGGAGCAAAAGAGCATTGCAGCTGAAATTGGCATAAGAAGAATTGACACTGTCTATAAGGCCATAAAGGTTTTAGAGAAGCGTAAATTGCTTGTCGTATTTCGCCAGGGCATGATGAAAGCCAATAAATATCGTCTGCATGACGATTTCGCCGATACCGCTGAAACAGGTAGCATGACTACACGCCAAACAGGTAATCACGATACACGCCAAACCGCTATTAAACAAACAATTAAACAAACAAAGAAACAAAGCGTTTTTGTTTTTGATTCGAATCCAGATTCTGAGTTTGGGAAGCATATTTGGGGGCAGAGACCGAGTTTGTCTAAGTTGCAGGTTTATGAGTGGTTGCAGGCTTTTGAGCGTGATAAGGCTTTTGTGATTGAGCATGCTCATACCGAGAATCTGGTTAAACATGTTTTGGCATATATTCCTGGCACTGAAGGGGAAATGTGATGAGTGAGATTGATTTTGAGGAACTTGTTATTGGAAGCATTCTTAATTCGCATGGGAAGGTGTTAGATCATGTTCACCTTGAGCCAACTGATTTTGATGCTCCTTGGTTTGAGGAGGCGTTTAAGGTTATTTTGGATTTGGCTGGGCAGGGTAAGGCTGTTGATGTTTTTACTGTTACAGCTCGTTTGAATCCTGAGGCTCGTAGGCGTGTCAGTTCGGCTTGTGATTTTGCTGTTGTTCCGTCTCATGTGGCTCATTATGTTTCGCGTGTGGTTGAGGCGAGTGTTGACCGGAAGTTGTCTTTGTTGGCTTTGGAGATGCAGCAGGGTGGGGATGTTGGGGCGAAGATTGAGCATGTGAAGGCTGAGATTAGTCGTTTGCAGTTGGTTGAGTCTTTTGAGTTGCCTGATTTGAGATACGACCTAACACTCATGCTTTTGGAGATTAGGAATCCTAAGCGTAGTGTTGAAACTTGTTTTGCTCGCCTAAATAATCTGATTGTGGGTTTGAAGCCTTCTGGCCTGTATGTGTTTGGTGCTCGCCCTGGAGTGGGTAAGACTGTTGTTGGTTTGCAGTTGGCTTGGGAGATTGCTCGCAGTGAAGAAGTGTTGTTCTTCTCGCTTGAAATGGACAAGAGCAGTCTTTTGAATCGAGCAGTTTCAGGGGAACTAAATATTCCGTTGGATACGATTGAGCGTAATTCTTTGACTGTTGCTCAGGTGCAGAAGATTGATGATTTGATTCGGGAGACTCGCAGTAAGTTGATTATTAGTGATCGTGGTGGGCAGACTGTTGCTCAGTTGCGGGCTTATGCTTTGGCTGTTATGCAGAAGCAACCTGTGAAGGTTATTGTGGTGGATTATTTGCAGCTGATTACGCCTGCTAATACTAGGGCTCCTAAGTATGAGCAGATTTCGCAGATTAGCATGGATTTGAAGAACCTTGCTAAGGAATTGGGTGTTCCGATTGTTGCTTTAGCTCAGTTGAACAGGCGAGTGGATAATAAGCCTGATGATAAGCCGAATGCTAGCGACCTTAGAGATTCTGGCCAGATTGAGCAGGATGCCGATGTTATTGTCATGCTTTCTCGTAGGCAATCAGATCATGACAAGATAAACGATAGTCAGTTACCCGTAAATGACCCTAGATTTGGCATGAAGTCGCTTATTACTTTTGATGTTGTCAAGAATAGGCATGGTGCTACCGGTGCTTTTGACCAGGTGTTTGATGGGGCTTACAGCAGGATAAAAGAATTACACTAGTTGCGTGGATGATAATCGGGTTGTTTGTCGTAAATGTGGTTTTAAGTGGGTTGTTGCCACTAAGTCGCGTGGGCGAAAAGATTTGCTTTGTGTGAGCTGTCGAGCCAAGCCACAAAAGACTATTCAGTATGGGCAGTTGCGGTGTATGCCTCATTTGGGCGATTTAGATTTGCAGCTTAGACCTGTAAGCGACTCAGGGGAATTACTTTTGCCAGGTATTAGATTTTGTGGTCATTCTGATTGCATAAACCCCAAACATGTCGGGGACATCCAATAAACTTACTTAGCAACACTCAAACAAACATAGAAAAGAGAAACTTATGGCTCAGGTCAAGGTAACAGGAAAAGTAAACAAAGTATTCGGTGCATCAAGTCAGGGCTTATCCCTAGTCGAGTCTTACAAGTCAGCGACAGGTGAAGATTACACTCGCACTTGGACTGTCTGGTTTGCTGTGGCACACAATCTAACAATTGATCAAGAGATTACTGTTACAGGGCAACTCTCAGCAAAGATTGAGGACTTCGAGGATAAGACTGGTAAGCCTGGTCGTAAAGTCAAACTTGATGTTAACAATGCTGTTGTTGCTGAAGCGAAACCGGCAGTAAAAGAAGATCTACCCTTCTAATGCCTTCTTGGGGATTAGGTTTCATTTTGGGTAGCCTATTCCTAACAAACTCCTTGTTTACAAGTCAGCCCTTATCACTGCTGAACGCAGTCATAGGGGCTTTCTTGTATCTTGTTGTCTTGGTAAATTACTATGCCAAGAAATAGTTTCAGTTTCACAGTCTTTGGTTATGAACCTCGGCCACAGGGTTCAAAGAAGTATGTCGGCACTCGTAGAACTGCTGCAGGAAATAACATTCCACTAATTATTGAGGCCTCTCCTGGATTACCTGTTTGGCGTAAAGCTGTTGCTGATGCTGTTGCTCAAGCCATGCAGGATTCGGGTGATCTAAGTAAGTTTGATGGGGCAGTCAAGGTTGAGGCAGTGTTCTATTTGACTAGGAAGCGAACTGTTACTCGAGCTCTGCCAACTGTTCCCCCCGATGTGGATAAGCTTGCGAGGTCGCTTCTAGATTCTTTGAAATGCGTTTGGGGTGATGATTCGCAGGTTGTCCGGCTTGAGGTATCTAAGAAGTATGCGACAGGCGAGCCAGGCGTAGCAGTTACTATCTCAAATTACCCCTGATTTTGTTACCAAATGTTTATCTAAAAACACTTCCTAAATGCTTTGCTTGCGACACTATTTGAGCCTATACTTGAGTTATCAGCCAAAAGGTTGATAAGGACAAACAAAGGACAAGAAATGACTAAAGAGCAAGTTTGGCAGCTGCTAGAGATTTATCGTGAAATGCAGATTGCTAGGACCATAGAGCAATACAATAACGCGTTTGAACAACTACATGAGTTTATTGAGGAAAACTGTTTGAAGGGTGAGAACTAATGACTGAAGAACTGTTCCTAAAGGCTGTTTCGGCCTATCGTGCCTGGATAGATTCAGGTAAAGATTTCCTCAATCATTCAGATCTCTATGACACTTGGGATGATGCTGTAAACGCTTATGCCGATGCAGGCATGTTGAGACGGAATCAAGCTGTATCTCATGTCGTTCAAGCGATGGGAGTTCTAAAGTGAGAGAACTATTCGAAACAATCAGAGGTGTTGCTGGCCTAGTTGGTTTGATTCTTGCTGGCTATGGTTTCATGTGGATTATCGCTCAATGGGGCAAGTGGTACTATGGCTTCTAAACATTCTCAAGGCTCTAATAGCCTGCTTCTCAAACTCAAACTAAACCTGTTAGGTTCAATGAGTTTCATTCTTGCTGGATGGCTAGGCAAGGTTGATGATGAGTATTCTCAAACTTATTTGAAGGTCAAGGGCACTAAACGCTTGAGTGAACTTATGACTGAAGAAGCCGAATACTGGAAGGACAAATATCATGTTCGATAAAACCATGTTCGATAAAACTAAGTCTTTTCTAAATGGATGGAATGCGGCCTTAGACGAACTGGATGAGTATCTAGATGAGATTCAGGCAGATCTTAAGAAACAAAGAAAACAACATCTAATTATTGAAATCAGAAACATCGTTAAAGGTATGCATGATTATCATGGTGCACTGAAAGTTGAAAAAAATGACTAATAATTTAACAAATAGTGCTGAAACTGTGCGTGAGTTCTATCGCCGACAAGGTGAAGAACGCGAGCAACAAAGAATCGTTCACTTGCTAGAGGAAATGCAAGTAACTGCCATAGACACTGAAACTGGCAAAGGAACTCAAACTGCATGGGTTATACAAAATGCTCTTGCTCTAATCAAGAAGGGACAAAATGTCGAGGTATAAAGATTCTTCTGATGATGCATTCGCCGAGTATTCTCAAGCTCAAAAACTTAGGGCTGAAGGTGCTACTGAAGAACGCTCCAGGCTAATCAACCTGCTACTAGATCAGAATGTTATTCGCCACTGTGCAGCAACCGATTTGCTTGTGTTTGTGAATTGCAACACTCTTGATGTTCTTTATCTGAAAGATGATTTAGCGAATGAGACTGCTGCATTATGAGGAATTATATTCTGCTAATCGCTCTTGCGGTCATTATGACTGCTATCTTCTGTGCTTTCGAGTTCAACGGAGGAAACTGCTACAAAGTGCAATATCAGCAACAAGGAATGAACAAAACAACTAGTGTCTGCGAAGGGACAAACAAATGACTGAAACAACTAATGCAACAACTGATGCAATCGTAAATGCTGTTCACAGCTCACGCGATAACGCTATCGAAGCAGTAATCTCCATCGTAGAGAGTTACCGCAAACTACAATTGCCAGAGAACCCTAAAGATGCTTATGATCTGGGTGCTAGGGACTCTGTTGATACTTTGCTTATTCACCTAAAGAAGTTCGCTGAAGGTGTCAAGAAGGGTCGAGCCGAATGAGCTGCAATAACTGTCAAGAGGACTGCAAGTGTTCAAGAGTGAACGCTATCAACATCTTTAGCCGAGACTACAAGGCAGGAAGAAGCGAAGGCCAGAGGGCTGAAGCTACTAGAACCTCTGATGCTCTAATCGAGTTAGAACGCTCAGGTGTAATCACTAACGCCCAGCTCCAGGCAGTCTTGGATTTGATTTTGGAGAAGCTCACAGATCAGGTTGATATTTTGTGAGCCTGCTAACTGTGACCCTAATTATTGTGGGCATTGTTGTTGTGCTTCCTTTGGTTGCTTCGTTTCTGATGGCAATTATTCTGGAGTCCGCTAACCATGAAGGGATTTATGATGACCTCGACCAAGATTCTTGAGAGATTCTTTCCTAAGACTATGCATCGTTATTGGTGGAAGTCTAGGGAGACCGGCAGAAGATATGGAGTCAATCAAGCCTTGTTTGTTCTTCATGTTGAAATGAAGCGACTGCAAAAGGAGCAAGATGTTCCTTTGGTTCGAGTCAAGGCTAAAGAGCAGGCCAAATACTTGGCTACCCTAATCAGAATGGTGAAGGAACTCAATGCTAAGTAGAGAACTAGATGAAGCTATCTTTACGCTTAGGGAACCTCTATCTGCTGGCTTTGTTGTTGATGTTGTTCTGGCTAATAAGCTCTCCGATCTTCTTCTTGTTTCGGCTGCTCAAGGCGGTGCCATGCAATCGGTTGCTGAGATTGTTGCCAGGGACATTATTGCCAAAACTAAACAAGTCGAGGGAAAGGTAGAGTTAAGGAATGCTTGAAGACCTGAAACTACCTAAAAGGATAACTAACTGCCGAATTAGAAGCATTATGGCTGAACTCTCAGATAAAGATAAAGCAATCTTTGAACAGGCTGTTATGTCTCCTGAGTGGCCTTACAAAACTCTCTCTAACGAGCTGTATAAGCGTGGAACTAAATGTAGTGATGCTGCTATCAAACATCATAGAGAGAAGCGATGCTCATGTTCGAGGACTTAGCGAAACCTGCTCCAAAGGTTACTTATCCTGAAGGCTGGAGCCCTAGTGTCCAGTTTGATGGTAATGGCGGTGAAGCAGTCCTTCCAGGTACGCCTGATGGTGAAGCTACAGATGTTGAAGGGTTTCTGCGTGAAGCAGGAATAAACCCTGATGAAATTGAGATTGTTGGTGAGCCTAGAATCTCTCGCTGGCAGGTTGCTCGACCATTCCCGTTAGAGCCTATGTGGATGACTTCTGTCCGTATCCGCTGGGTGAAGCGTAATGCGACTATCAATCTACCTTTGCTGTATTCGCTGGCTAAGAAGTCTAAACCTGTAACCCCTAAAGAAGTTGCAACTGGTAAAGCTCTAGTTATTCTCTGGTCAGATTTACAGGTTGGAAAAGTAGATCACCGAGGCGGTGTTGATGCTTTGATTCATAGAGTTGCCGAAACTCAGTTAGCACTCATAGCCAAAGTAAAAGAAGTGCGACCTGAGCGGATTATCTTCTGTGATGTTGGAGATACTATTGAGAACTTTAGTAATGCTGCCGACATGCATCAACTTCAGAGCAACGACCTGTCTTTGATGCAACAGGTTGATTTGGCAACATCATTAGCCTGGGAGACTCTGAAACTTTTGTCTAAACACGCCCCGATAACTTATCTGAGCATTGGAAGCAATCATTGTCAATTCAGAATCAACAAACAACGAGTGGGCAAGGTCACTGATGATTGGGGAATCCACATCGGAAGAACTCTAGCTCGCTTATCTGCAGAAGTTGGATTGCCTATTCGATTCTTTGAACCTGCTCCGCATGATGAATCTTTAGCTTTCGACATCTTTGAGGATGGGTTTCACATTCTAGGTTTATGGCATGGCCACCAATCCCCTAGACCAGACCAAGTGCCAACATGGTGGAGACAACAGGCATTCGGTAAGCAACCTGTTCACGCTGCAACAATCGGTGTCTCAGGGCACTTCCATCACCTTAGAGTTCTAGAGTTAGGTTCTACTCCTAGAGGAACTTCACGCTTCTGGGTGCAGGCATCAACCCTAGATAATGGATCTAACTGGTGGAGAACAACCGCAGGAGAAGATTCTCAACCTGGACTAGTCTGCTTTGAGTTATCTAAAGGGTTAGACTTTACAGGAACAGTCTGGAAGATATAAAAATGATTTGTTATTTATATTTTGATGAAAATAATGTTTGCTTATACATTGGAATAACAAAAGATTTCAAATTAAGACAACAAGGCCATAAACAAACTTTTTGGTGGCAATTTCAGGCAAGACATGAACTTGTAATAATTCCAGACAATGTTGATGTTTCTGCATATGAAGGTGCAATGATTGATAAGTTTTTACCAATATTCAATAGGTATCATCATCAATCTCCAAAATTCAATAAATCAAGTGACAAAACTTTGGATTATATCAAGAAAACTTTTCTTGGTGACTTAGAATATTTAGAAAATCGTAATAAGAGATTACTTGTAGAACTAGAGAATCGTAATAATCGGATTAAAGAAGTTGAGTTTGAGCAAAGAAAGATTATAGAAGCTTTAAATCATCAATTAGATCAATCTTTACAAGAGTTAAGATTCTATAAAGAAATGTCACAAAAAAAGAAAATGTCATTTTTTGCAGCTTTGATTCTTAAAAAGATTGCAACACAATAAGGGGCTGAAATGGTTTCGATTGCAATCAAGGCCTGCGGGGGCAGTTGCAAGAATCGAGTTCGAATCTCGACAGCTCCACAGAAAGAGAACTAATGCCAACTTATTCTTACTATTGCCCAAGATGTAATGCCAAGGCCGACATTATTGCCACACTCACAGAAGAAGTAGAAGCCCCTAAGTGTGACAACTGTAAAGAAATTATGGTTCGAAACTTTGATTGGGGTGCAACTAGATTCCTTGGTGGCGGATGGGGTAAGGATGCCTAATGAAAACAAAACTCTTTATAACAGCAGCAATCTGTTTGAGCCTAAACTTTGGGACAACTAACGCTCTTCAGGCAGTAGCTCAACCCAAGCCAATCAAACAGACAGACATAAACAAAGCCCTGTTCAAACATCAGCAGATAAGCCGGATGCCCCGAATAGTTGCCTATCTAGAATCTAGAATCCATAGAACGCCTTATGTGTTTAGTGGAGATAAACCTTCAGGCTGGGACTGCTCAGGGCTAGTGCGATACGCCTACAAACAATTAGGAATTATCCTGCCCCATTCGGCTAACGCTCAAGGCCACATCGGGCACAGAGTATCAAGCCCCAAGCTAGGAGATATTGTTGTCTTTGCTTATCAAGGCAGGAAAGACTTCTATCATGCAGCAATCTACATCGGCAACAACCTGATAATCAACGCCAACAAAGAATACGGAACGACAGTTATTGAGCCTTTAACAAACTTCAGTCAAGCTCAAATAAGGTTCATTAGGATCTTAGATAAATGATTAGAGAAACATGTTCCTGTGGTGCAGAGTTTGAGACTGATGACCGAGAAGCCATCGAGTTAGTCAAGATTTGGAGACGAACTCATAAGCATTCAGATAAGCCTTCTAAGCCCGATAGCAGAGATAGTTCTACACTCAGCGATAATCAAGTCGCTTTAGGATTCCAAGCCCCTGATAAGCGTTACGAGGATGATGATGAGTAGATTCCCTAAACCCTGCCTAATCTGCAATCAACTAACAACCGGTGGAAGCTACTGCCCAACCCATCAAGCCAAACAAGATGAACGCGAACAGGCCAGACAAAGAATGCGTAAGGCAGGGCGGACACTCTACAACGATGCAAGATACAGAAAGATAAGGGCATACCTACGGGCTACCGCAACCCACTGCCACATCTGTAACGAAGCGTTCATAGACCGCAACGACATAACAGCAGATCACCTGATACCTGGAGACATCAACTCACCTTTAGACGCGGCTCACTCTATCTGCAACTCAAGGCGTGGCAACAAACCCTTGACATAAGCCAACAAGCCAACAAACATAACCAAACTCATACAAGCCATGGCAGTTAACTAGGGGGTGGGTGTTTTTTGTTTTTTTGTTTTTGATTTACACCCCGCACCAACAATTTCGCACCTGTTCGCATTTGGGGGGTAAAGTTTGGTAGCCTTGTGGCATGGCTAATCCGGCGAAACCTTTGGAAGTAAAGAGAGCTTTGGGCAATCC
>Ga0304728_1000594_pt1 | contig 30338 bp, 24 predicted proteins | sample C_130625_MF_Meta_FD_190476 | JGI IMG/M metagenome (GOLD analysis project Ga0304728, IMG submission 190476) | Freshwater microbial communities from Lake Croche, Canada to study carbon cycling - C_130625_MF_MetaG (v2) (version 2) | ecosystem: Environmental > Aquatic > Freshwater > Lake | place... | reverse complement strand
TTTGCGAATGCTCAGAGGCATCCTTAAGAAGATGCTTGTCAAGTTTGTCAAGTGTCTCTGCCAACTTATTAAGAACCTCCTTGGGAGTAAATGTATGAGTAGGGTCAGATAGTTCTCCCTTAATTCTGTCACGCAGGGCATCATAGGATGCACGAACCTCTGGGACAAGCGTTTCATCTGTAGCCTTCTGACGCTTGATGGCATCAACTAGAGCCGTGAATCCTTGTTTGATTGCAGGACTAAGATTAGACTTATCTGTTTCGGCTGTGATAAGTTCCTGCATCTTACTAACCCCACTAATTACGCTCTTAGATACCTTGTAGTTGCCTTCAAATGGCTTGAAATCAGGAGTGCCTTCAGCACGAGCAGTACCATTGGTGTTCTTAACCTTATAGGTAGGCTGACTTTTTGAAACAGACTCAGCCATTTGTGAGGTGATGTCATAGCCTAGATTCTCAGAGAGCATAGTATGCTCATCGTGCGAGGGGGATGAAGGATAGTGTGGACTTTGGTCAATGTTGTTGGCTGGCTTTAATTCTGTGCCGAACTTCTTTAGTTCTCCATTAACCATAGCAGGGATGTCCCTGTCATAGAGTGCCGCACCTCGTTCATTACGCATCTGAACATCAGGGTGCGTGTCTTTAGATTGAACAAAGGTTACTCTGTCTACGCCTAGTTCAACAGCCTTAGCCATAATTTCTCTGTGCATCAACCTAGTTGTTTCTGCAAAATCTTGTAAAGGCATATCGTTTGCCACTTTCTTAATGCTGTATTCAACTTCAGACTGTTTCATTTTTGCATAGTCTGGGTTAATTAGTTCATCCTTGTATGCCGCTGGCATTTCTTCTTTCGTGAACTTAGCCTTTAGTTCTTGTTTAACGCTGTCTGAAATCTTCTTTTGAAGGGCTTGTTTCTTTTTTATAGTTTCAACTAATACTGGATGTTCAAATGTATCATTAGCAGTTAATTTTTTTTGATAAGGACTATCAACTGCTCCTGTCTTGTGTACGAGAATCGCATAATCCGAAACTCCCATAGCAATGGCTTCTCGGTAATAAGTAGGTATCCAACTGTCGGTGTTGTGATTATAATTTCTAAGAACGCTTAGCATTTCTGCGGGAGATTTTGCCCCAACAGGAACTGCTTCTCTACTTCCCAGACTCACATTGTACCTTTGTATTCCCTTATTAATAACGCCCATCATTTCCTTCATAAGGGCAGGAGTCGCATCAGGAATATCTTCTCTTGCTGTATCAAAGAAATTTTCAAGTCTTTTAAGATAGTACGGAATGCCGTCTGCATCGTGTGCTGTGCCGAGAGCGTCAAAGAGAGTAGAATATGCTAAAACTCTGTCTTTTGCTTCTTTTCTTTCTTTAATAACCTCGTGCGTATGAGCATCAGTAATTTCCTTAAGTTTATTATGTAAGGCTATTGCCTTTGTTTTTTCAGAAGGACTGAGTACGCCAGCGTTGGAGTTCTGAGGCTGAATTTCTTCAACATTTAAAACTTTTCTTCCTTGTGCGTCTCTTCTAACTGTTGCTCTAGCGTGTGCAATGGTGTCTCCAGTAGTCCCTGTAGGGCTATGCTGGTCAAAATGTCCAGCAACTCCGTGAGCGTACGATGGTGCGATATTTAAAAGGAGTGTGTGATAGTTATCGCCTTTATTTCCTGAAGGATTCCAAGGCTCAGAAACATAAGCCTGACTGCTTCCAAAGTCTGCATCAACCCTAAGGGTGTCTGCTTTAGATGTTACCTTAATTTCATTCTGCGTCAAATACCTTCTGATGTCAGCAATAGGCATCTTTTGTTGACCTTGTGATTCAAGCATCTTAATAAGACCATTAGCCTTTGCTTCGGTAAGAATTCTACCAACATTGCCCCCAGACGCAGACTTGAGGAGATTCAAAAGTCTTGCAGGGTTAATCATCTGGTCTTTGCCTACTGTTCTTGTGAAGATATTTTCAACAGTTTTATTAAGGGCAGAGTGATAGGCGTTACTTCTGACCTTATAGTTATCACCAATGCGTCCCTCGCCCTCAGGTCTTGCGGGAAGGTCAATACGAGCCTTCATTTTTGCTTTGGCAATTCCCTTAGAGTTACTTCCAAGAACATTCTCTGCTCCTTTAGTCGTTCTTAGGTCACCTCTTGTAGGATGGTCAACCATATCACGAATGGGAACTGTATCAGAGAAAAGATTAAGGGTGACCTGTTTTCCGTTCACCTGTTTGATTCCGTGAGGATAAGCAGGGTGAGCAGATGCAGAACCTTCAACAAGTCCAGAGATAGCAACAGAGGCATAGGCGTGGTGCTGGGGAATATTGTCAGTATAAGGTTCAGAAAATGATTTGCCTATCTCACTAATAAGTCCTTTAACTCCCATCTTAAAATCAGGATTACCAAACACCTCTTTAAGTTTAGCAACAGTTTCTTTTGACTTAAAAGACTTATCATTCTTAGCAAGTTCACCAAGAATTTCAGTTACAAAAGTACCACGAGTGCCAAATGTAGCAGTATCCTTAGACTCAAAGAACTTGCTATTAAGAAGTTCATTAAGTGAAATATGACCTGTGTTAGAATAGTCAAGTGTCGGGAAGTGACGAGAGATTTCTCCAGCCTTTGGGTTAGGCTTTTTGCCAATCTTCTTAGGCTCTTTATATGTAAGTGTGGAAACTTTTTCAAGTGCGGCTCGCAGGCTCGATTCACTAAGAATACCCTTTTCGACAAAGGTTTTCAATAGAGTCATAGCACCAAATGCACCCTGTGTATTATTTAGAACTTTTCCATCACTTCCTCTAGTGAGAACCATATGCACAGTAGCGTTTTCAAGTTCGCTGTTTAATCTTTCTGGTGTCCAATTTTCCTTGCTGGCTTGAATTCTGATTTCAGTTAGCCTTGTTCTGTAGGCATCATTAAGCGAATTAACATACTCTGTCTGCTTAGCCCTGCTAGCAACAGCCCACGCTTCACCTTGTTGTGCAATCGGAAAATTACCACCCCCCTTTACTTCTGTAAGAATAGGCGTTTCACCCATATGAACGCTACCAGCAATCATTGTATCTGGGTTAGAAACAACAACCTTACCCTCAATCTGTCTCCAGTCAAAATTCTTAACAATCTTTCCAGCAGTCTTAAGAAGATTCCAGACATCTGGCATAGACATAGGAAGCGTAGTTCTTACGATACGCAAAGCCTGCTTGTCACTTTCAGACATACCAGTAACCTTCCACGAGCCACCTAGGTCAGTCATCGTAGGAGCACCTCTAGGAACAGCAGGAGCGTGTTCACCACCATAAGCACCCTGAGTTGAATCGCTGAACGAAAAACCTTTATCGTATTCTCTTCCATTTCCAGCCTCAAGTCTGGTATCAAGGATGACAGAGTTGTCCTTAACCTTATCAGCCATCAAGACGTAAATATTATCAGCAGAGCCGCCATCATACATATTGTGGATGACGATGCCATCGTGACCACCAGCCTTAGCCGCTTCAATATATTTCTTATATCTATATCCGCTGAAAGCGTTGAATTGACCATCTACGACATAAGGATTCTCCATCTTAATAGCCGCACGAACTTGTCGATACGGACTCTCAGGGGGTTCTTCTCCGATGGCAGTAATGGGAGGAGTCTTTCCTTCATCAGCATAAGCCCTAGAGGTCTTAATTTCACCAGACAGGAATGCACCAACTTTGTCCTCTTGTGCTCCGTGTCTAGAACCAAACCTATTAGGGTTGAATTCTTTTGTCGTAAGAAGTTCTGCCGTGTTAGTTCCGTGTGTGGCAACTGTAGTAAATGGCTTACCAGTCTCGAACTGAGAATCGTAATGGTGACCAAAGAAAGTCTTAGCCAGTTCATCATATCTAAGTCCGTTCTTTCTGGCTAGATTTACATAATCAAGCATATACTGACCGATAGCGGCTCTGTCTTTAGAATAAGACTTAGCCCTGTCAAGTGCTAGGTCGAGGTCTCCAGTTCTATTCATACCAGCAAGACCATCAGCCTCTTTCATAATAGCAGTTCTTTCAGGGCTATCCCACATCTGCTGAGCCTGCATTCTTAGTTCTCTAATTCTCTGTCTGAATCCTTCACCTCTCTTGATGACGGCTTCGGTCATTTGAAGCATCGTCTCAGGGTCAGATTGTCTAAGTCTAAGGAACTGCTGGTTATAGAACTCCTCACGAGTCTGTCGAATGAGTCGTGTTCCAGCAACGAAATCCTTCATCGTATCTAGTTCAAACACATCGCCCTTTTGTCTAGCCTCAAGAAGTTCAGCATCCGTGAGAACCTTGAAGTTGTTTTGAAGATTTTGCTGGATGTCAGCACCACGATTGATTGTTTCAGGAAGCATAGCCTGCTGTTTAGCATAGGTACTCTTAGCCGCATTCTCAGCGTCAACTGTATTCTTAAATGTTCCGATATGCTCTCCGTCTTGATTAAAAGCCTTTACGACACCAGTTGCATCATCCTTAGCGAGTTTGAATCCAGAGGCGTGAGTCCAGATGCTACCATTCTGGGTAGGCTCTCTATCCATTTCTGATACCTTGAAGTTCGTGCTGAGGTCTTTGAAGGCATTGCCTAAGTCAAAGTTCATACGATGAGCCATATTATCAATCGTAAACGGAGTCATCAAATCCATACGGAAAGATGTCATAGACGATGTAGTCCCTCTAGGAATCTCAGCGATAGGCTTATTCTGATAACCGATACCTTCAGCCTTAGCAAGACCAAGGAACTGGTGCATAATATCTCTTCTAGCCGCACCATTGCCGTCAAGTTGAGCAAGAGAAGGAATCAGTTCAGAAGGCACTCTGCTTGTGTCATTGCTAGCCTTGCTAGCGTTGCTGAGGTAGTCAGCGAAAGACTGGTCAAAGTCTACTCTGTTATCGCCCCACAACGCTCTAACACGAGGGTCAGACCAAAGGTTATTGCCTCTGGCATCAATGACATTCATATCCAGTCCGTGCATAACAATGCTGAATGTGCCATCCTTGCCGAATACAGTTGTGTGACCAACAGGAACAACTCGTCTGGATGTGACAGGAACTTCACTTCCTCTGAGGCGAGGCTTGCTAGAACCAACTACGGCAGTCTCCTTGGATTCTCCGTGATAAATAAATCCAAACACATTAGGCTTAGATGGGTCTGTGATGACATCCTGAACAGCCTTGATTCTGTCAGCAAGTGGCTGACTGAGGTGACCCTCCTTAACAAGATGAGCAAGTTCCTTGTCGCTGAAATTACCTGTGATATTTCCGTCTCCGTCTGTGACAGAAGTTCTGTCAGCAACAGGAAGTTTAGTGAGAGAGTCGTGAATAGCCTTACCCTTAGCCTCACGCTCAGCCTTAATCTGTTCAGCCGTTACTGTTCTCTGAACACCTGTAATAGGGTCAAAGAGAGCGTGGAGACCATCTAGCCCATTGCCCCTGATGTAAGCAAGTCTTCCAGTAGCGGTAAGTTGTCCTAGATTGATAGAGTCTGTTCTAACATTAGAAGAATGAGCCTTGATTAGGTCACCAAGCATTGCATCAAGTGCAGGGTTGCGAACTCTGCTTCCTTTGCCAGCAGGTTGGAATGTAGAATCAATAGGTTTAAGAGTTCCATTAGGATTTGTCTCAGAGAAATCAAAAGACGGATTAGCCTTGCCAGTCTTTCTGAGCCAATAGTCAGAAAAATTCTGATGCAGTTCTCCAAGAACTCCTCTAACTCCAGGAATTACGCCTCCGTGAAAAAGATAATCTAGAGGTTTTCCAGCAAGGAACTTCTCAAAATAGTACGCACCGAACTCTTCAGTATGGTGAAGGAGAAGGTTGCGATGGCTATCAGACATCTTAGTGAGGTCACCACCATTATCTCCAAACGCTTTTGTAGCATCACGCAGGTCACTCAGACGCTGTGCTTTTCTCTGAGCAAAATTAGCATCAGATTCTCCAGTATTCTGAGGAAGGTCATCAATATAACGCTTATTAAATGTATCAAGTTCAGCAGGGTCTACCTTACCAGCAGTAAGCCTTCTCCCATTTTCATCAAATCTTCCAAGAAGAGCCGTACTCCAGTCCTTCATAAAAGTATCTTTCATAACAGTTGTTCTAAGAACAGCGTGGAAGATTTCGTGGTGAATGGCTGTAGAACTTGCTAGGTCAGTATTAATGTGAACAGAAAGAACTCCATCTTTATTAATAACAACTCCACCTTCAATATTTTTAAACACAAGAGAACTCATTCTTCCTTCAATAGGAAGACCTGTCTTAGGGTCAATTGCCGCAACTCCTGTCTTAGGGTCAATCACATTGCCATCCTTATCGAAACCCTTTGCTTTCAGTTGAGCAACATAATCAGCCTCTCCACCCATATGCCACTCAGCCTTAGGAGCAATCATATCAATGCCACCATAGACTTGGAGAACAGCCGCACGACCTTCTGCCGTCTTCTGCTTAGTAAGCATCAACTGGAAGGCTTCGTATCTAGGAATGTTATCCGTTTTATCAACGATAGCATTGAACTGACCCTGCACCTCTGCTCTAGCCAGACGAGTGCCTCCAAAGGTATCAGCAAAGATTCTGCCACCAAAAGCACCAACGCCACCAAGAGCCATACCAGCACCCATTCCGTGTGCCATACCTTCTTCGCCACCACTCAGGTAGCCAAGAGTACCGCCAATTACCATTCCGTGTGCCATACCTTCACCAATAGTAGCACCATAGGCAAGTAGTGGGTCAAATGTATCAATAACTTTAAGAATACCCTTGGCGTGAGCAGAGAGTTTAATTCCAGCCCTTTCAGTATCAATTAAGGCTTGGGCGGCAAAAGAAAGATTCCCTCTCTTAAGACCTTGGTTCATCATCTGTTCACCAAGAACGCCAGCCGCCTCACCAAAACCACGAGCCATACCAGCACCGATATAAAGGTTAGAGATGTCAGAGACAATAGGGACTCCGTGACCAGCAACAGAAGCCGCAGAGGTCGCAACGCCAGACATTTTAAGAGTACCCTTAAGGTCAGCCGCAGACATACCAGTAGCCGTTTCAAGAACGCCACCACCAATCTGAGCCGCCTTGTCAATAGTGCCACGAACTGCACCACCAATAAGTTCAACAGGAGCACCAATACCATACTTCAAGCCACCACCAATAATAGCCGCCTTGATAGCACCAGCCTTCATAGAAAGAGAAGCAAGTTTTTCACCCATACCAGCGATACGAATGCCAGCCGATGCAACTTGACCAAAAGGAATAAACAAGGTAGGGTCAGCAATATAGGACATCGCCTGAGTCATATCGTGGTCAATGACATCCTTATCCATAACAAGAGTCTGCTGACCAGATGCAAGTTGACTGCTATGCTTAAGGAACTTACGAGCCTCAAGGAATTGCTGGTAGCCTTGGTCAGTACCATTGCCAGCAATAGCATCCTTCATCTTAAACAAAATGCTATCTGGGTCAGCACTCTGAGCGAGCATACCATAAAGATTGCGTGTACCTTGGCTGAATGCCTCAATAACAGAGGGAACAAGATGCTTGGTAGCCTCAATAGGATGGTCAAGAAAAGCCCCGCCACCCTTCATAATGTCAGTAAGAACGCTCTCTCCAGCCTCAAGCATACCAGACATCATATGAGTCTCCTCTGTCTTGTGGTACTGAAGGTAACTTAGATACTCTGGCTTAGTCAGGATAAGGTCTGGGTTTTGCTTAAGAGCCATAGCCGCCTCCTCGCCTGTCAGAGGCTGGTTACCTGCGTCTATGACCTTCTGACGCTCTTCAGGACTTAGACTGTTAAGATACTCATTAGTAGAGTCATCATTAGTAAGTCTATTGGGTTGGTTGCCAGCATTCTGGTTTCCACCAACTTCAGCATAGATATCGCCCATATTAGTTTGAATTAGTAACTCTACCAGATTGTGCAAGTTTAATCTTTAGTGCGGCTTCCTTAGACTGCATCTCATTACCAGCCCCAGTAGGCTTGTATTGGAATTGTACATCTCTATTAGCCGCCTGTTGCTTCAAGTGGTCAAGCATCTTAGATTTAAGTGCATTAAGTTTGATAAGGTTTGATTTAGGAATTGTAGTAACATCCGTGACTGTAGGAACAATGTCATTAAGAATATGCTGTTCCCACTCTGTCGCTCTAGCCCCCGGAAACATAGCAGGTCTAACAGCGGCTTTAAGTGATTCAGCATAGGACTTGCCTTGAGCCTTATCCCACGGAATAAGTTTAGCACCAGACTTCTCATTGAGTGCAATGGCTTGGTCAATAAGAACAATAGCACTTGCGGCATTTGTGTATTCTTCCTTGAACTTGTCAATCTGGTCACCGCTGACATTTCCTCTTAAATAGATACCAGACTTAGGACTCATTTCTTGAGGACTAATAGCACCAGTTTGTGGGTCTACCTTACCAACAAATCTCTTTCTAGCATCCTCGATATCAGCACGAGACATCTCCTTTTTAGCAGGAACGAGATGCCACTTGTCACCATCATACCACATATCTCCTACGGCTGTCTTAGCAGTAGCAAGTTTAGATTCAGGATGCGAGTCTGCAAACACCTTATCAAACGAGGAAGGAACATAGCCGTACTTGGCTTGAAACCAATCAGACATCTTGGACTTCTTTTCCTGCCAAGTGATTTCCTGAGCCGTAGTAAGCGTACCGATTTTAATGCCAGTATCTGTTCTACCAGCCTCATTTACGCCAGCCTCAAGGTTTGCTTCAGCAGTAGATACAGGTTTAGTAGGAGCAGTTTCACCTGTAGAAACTTCATTTGCTCTAGCAATAGCCTGTTCTGGGGTTGTAGGTGCAACCTTAGTGGGGTTTGCAATTCTGTTATCAATCCCAGCAATTCTTTGCTCAAGCATTCTTTCAACAGCAAGTTTCTTTGCTGGGTCAAGGTCTGCTCCATCTTCTGTAATCCCAATGTCTTGCGTATTTCTGAGTTTGCCAATCCAGTCAAAAAGTTCAGACCTGCGTTTACCAGCAATTTCTTCTGCATATTTAGCACCATTTTTAGCATTAAAAACTTCTTTGCTTCCAGCGACCTCTTTCCACAGTCTTTCATTCCCAAGAGTATGTTGACTAAATCTATCTGCAAAACTAACATAACCACCAGTCTTAACATCATTAAGAAGTTCTTCAAGATACTTTTTTTCAAATGTATCAGTTTTTACTTCAAGGATAGCCTTAAGTTTGTCATCATCAGTCATTGATTTAGCCGCAAGAATTGCTTCTTGTGCTCTATTTGGAAGGTCATCCTTGAACTGAGATTCGTCAAGAACTTCCATTTTACCCTTATTTGCCTCAACACGATTTTTAAGCATCCTAAGTTTACGTGCTTTCCCCTGTAATTCAAAATCACTAATACCAGTAAGTTTATCAACCTTTGCATTAGCCTTCTCCATCTTAAGTGCATCAATTTTTTCGTTATCAGAATCAATACTTTCTTGAAGAGAAGAAGTTGCTGATGCAAACTTTTCTTTAGCAGTAACAAGTTTAGGCTGAGCATTTGTATCAGCAAGAGTTGCTTCTGGTGTAGCAGGTTGAGCCGCCTTGAGTGCATCGTACTTGGCTTGAACTGCCGACTTATTTTCAGCAGTATACATTTCTGACTCCTTAGCATAATCCGTAACTCCTGTATCCTCACTAGTCTGAACATTTTCACGCAGACCCTTAGCACCATCAAACTGAGCCAAAGCCTTAGCCTTAGTGTCAGCATTCATCTGGGCATCCGTAGCATTGCTAATCTTAGACCTCCAGAGGTCGTGCCAAGCATCAAGATAGGCTTCCTTGTCCGTAGCCTTAATGTCAGGGTTAGCGGCTAGGAACTTGTCAACCTCAGAGCCAGCGGCGGCTCTTTGAGTCGCATAGTCAACATTAGGATTGTAAGCATTCTTAATAGCCAGCGTGACATTCTGAATCGTAGGAGTATCTCCGAACTTAATAGCATCAACCTTAGATGCGTTCATTCCCTGCTTAGCGAGGGAGGCATTAGTAGCAGACTGAAGTGTGTACTGCTGATTGATGCCCTGCATCGTAGATTGACCAGAAAGCAGAAGACCCTGCTTCTGGTTCATAGACATCGAGGGTGCTTTAGAGAACTGGTCAATTAGGGGCTGTAGATTAGCCGCCATACCCTTGAACTCTGGGTCAGCATTAAGCGTATCGTGCGTTTGCATTAACTGACTGCCAAGACCCTTCAACTGCTCAGTAAGGATAGCATCCTTAGAGACATTGTCATTATAAGCCTTAAGTCCTTCTGCAAGTCCAGCACCAGCGTTCTCAAGCCCGACCTGCATAAATCTACCGATGTTCGCACCTGCCTCAGAGATGCCTTGCACCCCTTGAATACCACCAGTATATTGTCCAAAAGAGTTAGCCATAAAATTTAAACGCTAGTAGGCATCCAGCCGTTAGCCATATATCCAGTATCAACCACGCCTTTATTAATGGTAGATGAAGGAGTTGTTCCTCCAACAAGGTTAGGATTAGATAGGTAAGAGCCACCAAGTTTGCCCATCATACCCATCATACCAGACTGCCAGCCAGCCTGAGCCTGCTGATTGCCAAGTTGGGTCTGCATCTGGTTAGACTGGTTAGCACCATAGATACCAGCGTTATATTGGGACTCTGGAGTAAATAGCATATTGCTGTTAACAGAGGCATTCTGAGCACCTGCAACACCAAGCATAGATGTGGGATTCATACCACCCATAGATGCCATCAGAGGGCTACCATAGGAAGCCATAGCAGAGTTCGCCTGCGTCATACCCTGTCCATATAGAGCACTAGCGTTAGTAAGAGCCTGTTGCTGGCGAGCCTGTCCAAGATTATAAGAGTTAAGCACTTCTTGACCAACCGCTTGATTGCCAGTAAGTCCTCTAGCCGCCATAGCCGCCCTAGCAGACTGTTGAGCCTGCTGAGTCATCTGGTCGGTAAGCCCTGTACCAGCATTAAGTTGGTTCTGGACTGTATTAATCATACCAGACTGAAGCCCAGCATACGCAGGATTCATTGTGCTAGCATAGGCATTCTGAGCCGTCTGACCAACATTACCATACACGGAGTTCATACCCTGTGCATATTGGTTTTGTAGTCCAAAAGATAAAGGCATACCTGCTTGATATTGAGCATTTACATTGCCCATCTGGTTCATCAAGGAAGTTTGTTGCATCTGCTGGTACTGGGGCATATATTGCCCTTGAAGGCTTAATAGTTGTCCTTGAATAGACCCTTGAGAGTTAAGAGCACCCTGCATTTCACCAAGATAGTTTCTAGGTGGAGGTGCTTGAATTTTGTTTGGCTTAGACATTGCTCCACCAAGAATAGAAGCACCAGCCGTGATTGCTGTTGCTGGTTCACAGCAGTCTGGTGAACGACCTCCGAATTGAGCAAATTTTATAGAGTCCATTAGATTTTAAGTAAAAGTTTAAAGTATTTATTAGGAAGTGTAACAACAATGCTTTTTCTGGATGCTACCTTTTTCTGATTCTCCCAGTTAGGAAAACGCTCCATAAACTTTTTAGTCATAGCAATTCTTGCAGTTTCAGTTTTAAAAATAGTATCCATTATTGCAAGTTCTTTTGAGTGTTCATTTTCTGAATTTATTCCTGTGTCAGAAGGTAGAATAGATGCCACAGTTTTGTCAGACTCAAATGGCAATGGATATACTATACTTAGTCCAGATATTCCGTCTTTGTCTGCCTCTAGGAACAGATAGTTCTTGCTGAATGCCCAAGTTAGGTACTGACCCAATGCATCGTCTGCCCAAGGAAAAGCCTTTTTAGACTTAACTTCTTGGGTCTTCTTGATGAAGATTATGAGGTCAGAGAGGAGCATTAGGCTGTTTTATACTTGTAGATGCGGAACTTAGAAGGAGCAACAGTCGTAGTGCCATATCCAGCAAATGAAACCAAAGAGTAACTTGTTCTAAACATAGTTTGCTGAGAACCGTTGAAAGGTGATGTGTCAACTTTTAATGTTTGAGACGCAAGGGTTGTTCCAATTCCCTCAACCCATCGTTTTGTTTGGTGATAAACCTGTCCACCATTGTTTCCAATGGTAGCGTGAAACTGTGCTACCTTATATATTCCTGAAAAATTAGTTTCCGTACTGTATCTAAATCCATAAGAAAACCCATATCCAGAAATTCCAGAAAAATGGAAATCAACCTCAAATACCCAGATTTCGTTTGAAGGCTTTACGAAAGCAGAAGATGTCCAAATTGAACTATAATTCTGTGGTAAAATTGCATCCCACGGAGTCATTGTTTCCTCAACGACATCAGTAAGCACATAGCCAACAGTACCGTTGACTTGCAAATCACCTGTAAAGTTAGCAGTACCGCTTGATGTCAATGCACCAGCAAGTGTGGTAGAGCCAGCAACAGTAAGACTTCCAGCAACATACTCAGAGCCAGCAACTGCCGTAGAACCGTCAACATACAGGTTTCCAGCAACGGACTTGTTTCCAGTATTCTTAACCAACCCCTTCTTGGTGTACGAAAGTGTACTCGACCCAGCAGTAGCCGCTGTGGTCATCACATAGGTAAACGAGTTCGTGGCGATAGTAGCCACTTGGAATGTGCCATTATAACCAGTACCAGCGGCTGTAATGAGGATGACCTGTCCGACAGTAAGGATATGAGCCGTAGATGTGACTGTTACAGTCAGTCCGTCACCAGAGGTGTACGCCTTTCCAGTAACAATAACTCCATCATTAGTTGTAATTAAAAGGTCGCTATTTGCTCCAGCCGTAATAGCGGAGGTGGTAATAGGTAAATTAGACCCAAGTACATCAGAGACATTAGCCTCACGGAGAGCCGTGTCAGACAGGTCATAGAGCAAAATAGAGTCTCCAGAAGCAACCGTATTAGCCGTGATGTTAGATTGGTCTGTAATAGCCCCAGCGAGCAGGGTAGCAGAGTCAATTAATTGATTGAGACGAGCACCAGTAACCTGTTGTCCATCTGCAAAAGTATCGCCTTTAGAGATTTGTGTCATATTATTTTCTAGATTGGTTGGTCTTTAGTTTTTGGACAGCATATACATACGCTGACCGAATAGAAGGACGGAGATTAAAAGATGTAAAGATTAGTTGTATTGCAGTACCTAGTTTTCTGATAGGGTTTCTGCGTGTTGAGTCCTCAGTTGTTGCAAATCCAAATGTGTCAACGGTTGTTGTTGCGTCTGGGTTGGTGACAACCGCAGAAGTTATAATCTGGCTACCAGCATCAGAAACCATATCTACCTCAGCGGTGCTGAAACGCTTCTCTCCAATAGTACCAAATGAGTAGTTTCTAGTCTTTAAAATAGCATTGATAGCGTTTCCTTGAAATGAGGCGGCTGACAGCGTTGCAGGAAGATAAAACGGTAGCAACGGAGTTCCCGTAGAAGCCCCGTACTCATCCAAATCAAGTTGCTCCATCAAGAAAATCCCTTGGGTGCTGTCTACCCCGTACATCCGTCTCTGATTGGACTTTTTAGCAATCACGAACTCAAACACATCAAACCCAGCAGGGAAGGTGTCTACAGATTCCCAGTTCTTTAAGATAAAGTTATATACAAGAACAACATTATTAACAATAGATGTGTCAAGCGGAACTGCAAGGTAATATCTATTATTCCAATAGGTAGCAACAGCACGGTGAGAATAGGTACGGTTAATTCGTTGAATGATGTCATCAATAGGTGCTGAAACTGGGTCAGCCAAGGTCATTAGTTTTAATGACTCAGCGGCTGCGGGCTGAGGCTGAAGAAAATAAACACCGTTATCAGACAGGAAAAATACTCCACCACTAGCCTGTACAATGCTTTTCTTAGCAGAGCAACCGATGTCAGTAGCCAGCGTCTTGATATAAGATGTCGCAGACAGCCCGTCTCCCGTGATATATCTAGAAGCCCCAACGCTGATATAGAATATGCTGTTACGCATAAACACAAGGAACTCATTCAGCGTCCAAGCAGACACGCCAACTGTTTGGTCATTGCCACCATTATTTACCGTGAACGCATCGACAGCGTCCCACTCTTGGTAATCTAAGAAATTACTGACAGAAATCGTGTCATAGTTTCTGATAGTCGCAGAAGCGTAATCTTTTCCTAGTGCAATGAGCCTATTTGCATAGTACAATAAACTTGTGCAGTTTGGAAACTTATATCCCGCTGTTGGAAAGGCTGGCAATGCAGTAATGGTTACATTTAAATCCCACATAAGAGGACGCTTACTGAAGCCTCTTGATATAAACATAACATCAACAGCCGCAACAACCTCACAGCCATCTTGTGTAACAATTGTTTCTCCAGAAGGAAAATTAACTTTTGAAGAAAGCGTTTCTGTCTCTGGGTTGTATGTGTACAAACCATTCGTAACAACTAGAACAATAATCTCTTGTCCAGCAGATGTAATATAAGTGCCTACACCGTACACGGTCTGACCTATGAGAGCACCTACCGTTTTACGCTGTATGCCCTTTCTGACAGTTGCAACGCCACGGTCTAGTCTGAAGTTTTGCGACTGGCTAACAATACCTTTAGGCAAAGCACTAGGGTTATCACGGCTATTAAGCCCGATAAAATCTAGGTCTCCATCTTTAAGGTACTCAACGGGCATTATTTGTCAGATTTGAGAGCCTTAAGGATATCGATTCCCTTAGCCACTTTCTTGGAGTCAGCGTTCTTAACGCCAATCCAGATACCACCAAGGAGAAAAACGATGTGAGTGATGCTTAGAATAATTAGAGTAATCATACAGGGAGAGAGATTTTGAGACGCTTTAGTTCAGCAAGGAGTTCGGTCTCGGTAGGCTTGTCGATGAGCGTAAGAGTGCCGACATATTTGCCGCCAGTCTTGAACTCTTGATAGCCAAGGCACTTGTCATCTAAGACAAAAGCGACCCAGCCAATAGGAATAATAGTTTCAGTAGCCATAAAATTAATTAGTATAGTAGCCTCCATTACCATCCCAATAATAAGACTGATTCATATCATTTAGACCTGTGATATAAGTCCCATACGAATTATAATTACCATAATTACTAGTGAAGTAGTAACTTCCGTATCCGTTTACGATATATTCATCATATTTTCCGTTTTGATAATACCCATCAAAAACATAAGTAGTATAATTTGTTTTATCTTGGCAAAGAGTATAACCTCCAGAACCACCAGTTGTGGTTTGTCTATAAATATTATAATAAGCAACTCCGCTATCAGAACGAGTATAACCTCCATTGCCATCCCAATAATAATTATACCCTGCATCATCATAAGTCCAATCGCTACCGCAGGGTGTAGTTACATATCCAGAATGATGAACTTCATCAGAAGTAAGTAAAAACCAAGTTCCAGATACAGCGTTTCTGATGTTAAATGCCGTTGAATTATCTTGATATGTGCCGCCAACCCCATCATTTTTTATAAAGTAATCTGCAATTTTATCTGGACAAGTTTGTCCATCAATTACTTGACTAGACCCATAATAAACCTGTCCTGTAACTGTGCTGTTATAAGTTCCGTACGCAGGGAACGACACTCTAGGGAACGACACAGTGCTCCCGTATCCGTTATGGCTAGTGCCAGAGGATATCCTAGTACCAATCCTATTGAGGTCAACCCCCATTAGGCTGTGGCGTAGGCGATGTGAACAGGGGTTGCGGCTGTATCAGAACTGCAACGGATGTGACCATTGTAGTTATCAAGAGAAATTGTTTGTCCAGCCGCAATATTAAAACCAGCAGTACCAGTAGCATTAAATCTAACAGTAACAACAGCCGAAGCGTGTTGATTTTGAATTATAACTGAAACTCGTCTGATAGGGGTAACAGCCGCATCAAGAGCGACAGCAGATGTTGTTCCAACTGTGACAGCGGTGTGAGTGAACTCACGGAGTAGTGGAGATGAGAATTTGAAGTGTGACATTGTATTAGTAAGTGTTAATCATATTGATACGACCAAATTGTTGTTGTTGGCGTAGAAATTTATCGTACTCCATATCAAGAACTTCCCTAGCCTTGTTCTCGATTGTAACAGCCTCTGGGACTTGTCCTTCAGATACAAACCAGTTAGCCGCAGAACCCCAAGCCATAAAGGAGGCAAAGATGTACGGGATGTCAATCTTAGTCCAAAGCGTTGGGTTCGTATTAGGGTTTTGACCTGCCGTAGTCGTTGAAAGACAGGTATAAAAATTTCCAGAGTGAGGCTTGCCGAGAACGGGAATATAAGAGCCAGTACCAGAGCCAGAGTCAAAATACACCTGCACACCAGCATAGTAAACCACGGAAGGGCTATAGATGTCTCCCGTGAGCATCGGACAGGCAACTCTATAGAAATACCAGCCAGTAGACACCGCAGAACTAACTATAATTTTGCGTGTGCCAGCGTTCTCGTAAATTTGGAATCCTATTTGAATCGCCTTGGTTGTTACCTGTGGGTTGTTGTTATAAACACTAAGAATTTCCCCAGCGTCTGCATCGGGCGTGAAGTATGTTACATTATCAGCATCAACAGCAGTTGTGAACTGCACCAGTTTGCAGATGTCAGACCAGTTATTGGCTTCCCAAGCCTCACGCATACGGGCATTACTAAAGTCACGGAACTGAGCAAAGGTCTCGTCTGTGATGTTCTGCCTGTCGTTTCCAGAGTACTGGAGACCGTCAAATAGGATTTGTGAGTAGTTCTGTGTTCTCATTTGATGAGAAATCCGTCTCCCGTAAAAATTGCCCCTTGGACACAAGTACGCTTGATGCGGTTCTTGACTGCCACTTCGGGGTTATCATTGATAAACTCTTTTACAAATTGGTCATCAGACCAGCATTCTTTGCCGAGCCTGTGCGACCAGTAGTGAAAAGCGTCCAATGGGATACTAGCGATTTTCTCGCCAATACCGTCAATGCTTTTTGCGGCATTGTTGTTGTGAAAAATGGCAGACTGCTTTGCAACAGTCTTAGCCTTGACCTCATTCATTCTCCATCCCAACAGGAGTTCCTGCTCCACCCTATTTCTAAGATGGGCAGGAATCGTGTCTGCCAGACTTTGAATGATGTCTGACATTACTATCGGTTAGGCTGTGAAGTCGAACACACCGAATGCCAGAGGGTTGTAGACGCAAAGTCCAGCAACCGCTTCAATCATTCGTGCTTCGCCACCACCAGCGTTAGGCAGAGCCGTCACGCCAGCGACATTACCACCATAACGCACTTCGACTTGGTCAAACGGGATGACATAACCAACAAAGGTCGAGCCAACGCCAGAAGCGGCTTTGAGGTAGTGGGAAGGGTGGAGTCTCAACTTACCGAAATCACCCTCGAAAATATCAACCGAGGAGATGTAGGAGGAGGCATCCGATTCTCTGTTAAGAGTGCGGATAGCAGACTGCGTGTTGGTAGAGCCAGTAGAAGGCGTAGTGAACACAAGGTTCGTGAACGCTCTCTTGAGGGCTGTGCCGCAGAGGACATCATAATCCTTGAACTGACCAGTCTGGCTGTAGATACCTGTGAGGATATCCTGCACGACAGATTCAGTCATAGAGGCAGTTCCAACTGTCGAGCGATTAGCCGAAGGTGTCTGGAAATTGCCGTGAACAGGAAGGGTGGCATCCTGCGAGGCATTTGGGGTAGACCAAGCACCAGTCGAGAACGAAACCGTTCCAGTACCAGCGGCTTGAAGCCACTTGTGAAGACCACGAGTCAGATAAGGGGTCGAACCACCAGCATCGGCTTGAGCACCGTTGTTGGAGCAGAGAGTCGCTTCCATATCACGCTTGATGGCTTGGATGCCCTTAGCGACATTGTTAGCGAGTTCGTCACGAACACCAGCGATAGTCGAGATATCCTGCGTAAGCGGGGACACACGGACAGAGCGTCTGAAGATTTGGATGTAGTTCGAGAGTTCTGCACGATACTGCTTGGAAGCGTCAGCGTCCTTAGTGTAGTTATCGTAAGCAGAGACATCTGTGCCATCGACTGTACCAGTTGTCTTGGGGAGGGGCAGAGTGTCTGCCTGCCAGCGGAACAGGGTGTTTCCGGGTTTGCTGCCCTTCTTAGCCATCGAGGTGAAGGGGGTATCCTTCGCATCAATGAGCGAGATGAGGTCAGCGAGTTCTTCTCTCTTACCAGACGAGAAGGAGGGTTCTGTGAGATTAGCCATATAGGTATATCGGGTTTAGGGTTTTGTGATTACAGGAATCGGTTAGCGATAATAGAACTGAGGTCATCCCTTGAAGTCGATTTAGAGTAACGATTCTGAGCAATCTGAGATTTCTCGTCTCTAGGAGACAAGTTCTGAGGTGCGGCAGAAGGTCTAGGCTGTGAAGGTGCTCGTTGGATGTTATTGCCAGAGGACTTGCCTTTGGACTCACGGGTTTTAATGCCTGCGATATAATCACCAATGACCATCTTATAGTCAGGGAATTTCTGGATTTCGGGGAAATTCTTGAGGAATACTTCTGCCATTTGTCTTTCTCTAGCAGACTTATCTTTCCACCAAGGGTATTCTTTAGCCGTGACCTGTTCAAACTGGTTATAGTTTTGCAGATACTTAGCACGAGCAGGGAGGTGTTCTTCCATCGCATCAAGAGCCTTGACTTTGATTTTACGAACTTCTTCTGCCGAATACTCAACTTCTCTTCCATCATTTCCTGTGACAACTGCACCATCGGGATTCATCTCGCACCATCTCCGAATCTGCTTGGCTTGGTCAGCCTCTCGGTTGACCTCCTCAAGTGTAGACAGGTTAGCATAGGGATTGTCTTTAGTAGGACTCTGTGCTGGCTTGGTAGCCTCTTGCGACAGTCTTTCCACTTCGGATTTCAATCTAGCCACTTCTGCCTCGGCTTCTCTACGCTTAGTAGAGAGTTTGTCGATGCGTTTCTTAACCCCCTTGGGCAAGCCCCTATCAAGTTCATCATCTTCAGACTTGGTTTCTTCGGTTTCCTCGGAGTCTGTAGACTGCTCTTGACTGGCTTCTCTATCGGTTTCTTGTGAATGAACAGTACTATCTTCTTCGGAGGTCGCTTGACCCTCCGTATCAGTATTTTCCTGCGAGACTGATGGCTCTTCTTGTTCCTTACCGCCTAGGAAGGATTCGCTAACAATGCCAGCGAGTTTACTGATATCAAAAGCCTGCGGGGTGCTTTCGCTTTTCGTAGCGTTGTTTTGAGCCGTGCTAAGGTCGGCTTGATTTTCTGTATTCATTAGATAAGGTCTAAAGTCCGTTTATAGGCAGGATGTTGTAATAGTTCCAGAACTAGTAGCCAATTACGGCTTAAAATTATACTAAGCAAGTACTATAAGCATTAGATACCGATTTCTTACGAATCTATCGGTCTACCTTGGTCTTCAAGGATTTCATTGCGTGTCTGAACAAGGATAGATTTGAACGCCATTAGAGCATCAGCCCTGCCAGCATACCAAGCCCTGTCTTCGCCTTTGTTGTCTTTTGAGATAGCAGATGCCACTTCAGACTCAATAGAGGCATCGAGGAGCATATGGATAGCCTTCCATAAGTCATTAGTAGGCTCGCAAGATAGTCCTACGAGAATTTGGTTAGGATATTCCATTACTGTTGAGGTTGCTGTTGAGGTTGCTGTGCCTGCTGGTCTTCAGCCTGTTGCATCTGCTGTTGCATCTGCTGTCCAGCCTGTTGACCAATAGGGGTTACGCCTGTGCGACCAATCTGCTTATTTTGTTGCTGGCTTACAGACATCTGAAGGTTTTTGATAGAATTATCCATCAACGCTCGGAAGTGTTGGTCTGACTTCATCATCTGTTGAGCCTTAGGATTCTTACTGATGATGTCCTGCATATATTGCAACTTGGACTGGGCGGCAGGGTCGTTCTCGACATAGTTAGCCTCATTACCAAGCATCATAAGACCAATGTCGCTTTGAACTTCCTTATACAGCATCTGAGAAGCCGTAGCCGATTGAATGATAAGTTCCTTAGCCTTATCAGGGTCAATAGCCTCAATAGCCGCCTTAACCAATTTATTCTTGTCGATAACACCAGCAGAGTCTAGAGGAAGAACAAATTGACTGATAGCCTTGAGTTTTTCGATGACAAAATTAGTGTCAAGTTCTCGCACATCGTACTTCACTTGGAAGTCGTACATATTAGAGATGTTCGACATATTCTGAGGAAGCGTAGTACCTGTGATAGTCTCAACTTCAGCAGAATCCATAAACTGGAGCATCAGAGAAAATGTCATAGAGAACGCCTCGCTCCAAACATCGAGCCAGTTATTAATAATGAACTGTTGAGTTGTTTGTGTACGCTGAGGAGGAATCTGAGCGTGAGGAAGACCAAAGTAGGCGGCGTGGTTAACCTCAACTCTGTCAATAAGAGCAAATGCCGTATTAGTATCGCCAGTAGGCGTAGGCATAAACTTGTAGTCATCCATAGATGTCACAGGAAGGTGAATTCCTGGGGCAATCTTATTGATACCACCAAGACGCTTTTTTACAAGAATAGGAGGCATCGTAGTGAATGCTGTTCGGTCACGAATAGAATCGTGCTGTGTCTTGATTTCTTCTTGGTCGGTCTGAGCAATCTCAGGAACGCCACGACTATCAACAACAGACCTACGGAGAGCCTCTCTGCGATAGATTACAAAAGGATACTTGTTGTGTGCATAGCCAAGTAGTCCGTGCTTAGCGAACTTGCTTGAACCATAATTAGGAGCAAAGATAGTTTGATATACACCTTGATTTCCATCCTTATCGATAGCCTTACTGTAAGCATAGATAATTTCAATGAGGTTATCATTACGGCTAACTTGATAGTTAATCAAAGCCGCTGTAGGAACAAGGTTAGGGTCATTAAAAGAAGATTGCATACCCTTAGAACGCATAACTTCTTCAACAAAATCAGTATCCCAATTATCTTGAGCCGCCATAGAACGCAGTTCAACTTCGTTCACATAGGTTCTGCGGAATACAACACGAGCCTTTTGAATGTCGATTGTTTCTGGAGGAAAAGAAATCTCATCATACGGCTTAAGTGCAACAAGAAGAGGCTGGTTCTTGGAGATAAAGACTTCAGGAATTCGTGTCAGACCATCTTCACGGAGTTCCTTGATAGACTTAAAGACAACCTTGGGGTCAAGGTCTTTCATATACATACAGATTAAATCTGTAGCATACTGTTGCTTCTTGGGGTCTTTAATAGCATCGGGAAGGTCTTTGATGCTAGTATTAGGATTAGCCTGAACAGCCTGTGCAACAACCTGTTCAAGTTCATCAAGGCGAATGGTCTGGAATCTAGTACCAGTTTCCTGTTCCCAGATGACATTAAGAGCCGACCAGCCGTATTGATGCGTGAATTGAGCAAGGAGTTCGGCTTCTTTACGCAGGTCAGCACGGAGTCTAGACTCAAGAAGCCAAGACATAAGGATATTAGCAGTAGAAGCAATTTCGGAATCGCTAAATTCAGTACCTTTAATTTTTACTTGGCATCTGTCAAAGGTTGTGACGCACATCGCCACAAGTTCATTAATAGTGCGGTCAACAAGACGAGAACGAACATCGGAAGCACCCTCAAAAGGAAAAGCGGCAACTCCATTACGCATTGTGTCGCTGTGTTTCTTGCCATCCTTTGTCTGACCTTCCCATCGGGCGAGTCGGATGTCATCATTGAAGGTGATATTGGAAGTATTCGCACCATTTCTGGCAGAACGCTGGTATTCCTTGTACAGAAATCCAATATCAGGGTTTTCCGTAGCATAGACGAGTTGGTCTTGCCAATTCTTGTAATTATTCATTTAAGTTTTTGAAGGTCATCACGAAAGTACCGCTTGTGACCACCTTTGGTGGTGAAAGTCCGTACTTGGCGTTTATTAGAAAGAGTTTCAAGTCTTTTCCGTCCAATGCCAGCAAAGGACATCGCTTTTTGACGAGATAAGAGATACGGGTAGAAGATTTCCATTAGTATGTACCGCCTCCCCACGCCTTCATTGAGCCATTGCCTTGGAACTCTGGGTTCATAATCATAAGGTATCTCAAGCAGTCGATTGGGTCTTTGGTAGCACCCTTGTCACCACCCATACCTGTCCACTCCTTTAGACAGTATATAAGGTTACCACAATCTTCGCTGATATAAAGTTTAGGCTTATTGAGACTGCTGAGAGGCTCATTCATATCATAAGCAAAGCCATCATTAATCATAGCAACACCCTGTTCAATTCGGACACCTGCGGCAGGCTGGAAGTGCATAGGATTCTCTCCATCGTCAAGCATTTCAATCAAAGTAGTTCCACCATCATCGGTAACAGCCTTTGTTCCTCCAGCACGAGGGTCGATATAGCGTTCCCACATCACTTCCTTGCCTTCAAGGTTACGAATTAAGTCCTTGTACTCGGCTAGGGTGCGTCCTGCTCCGTTTCTTTGGGCTGTTCCTGCCCTTCCGTCTGGTTCTCCAGAGGGCAACGCCCATTCACCATCAGAAAGGTCTGGGAACTCACGATAGACATACATACTGCCATCATCCGTGACTCTAAGCCACAGCATAAACCAGTTTCTAGCCCCAGCAGGGTCACAAACCATATAGTTAGTTCCTTCCTTAGGGATAGAATCAGCCTTTACGACATTTAAGTCAGGAGAGAATCGTGGGAATTGAGAACCGCTGATATTATCAGCCCAACCATAGGCACGAATCTTGATTTCGTAAGGTTTCTTGCCAGTAAGTGTCTTTTTTAACTGCTCAAAAGGGTTATAGGGGTTAAGTTGGCTGTGAAACCACATAACTCCAGAGGGTCTACTGAAGGATTTAGCCTTAAATGGCATATGACCCTTAGGACATCCAGAAACATTGATAGTATCTGGGAGTAAAGGAGATGGCTTGGTCTCAATAATGTTCGCACCGCTTACATATTCCTTAACAACTGAACTGTATCCAGAAATTGGAGTAAATGTAATTACCAATTTACCCATACGAGTAACAGCACGATAGCGTAGAGTCTCAATCCAATCAAGAGGCACTAGTTCATCGCACCAGATGAAGTCAACTTCACCGCCCTCAATGACATCTCGCTTCTGAGCGTAGTTCATAAAGAAGCATTGGCTCTTGTTAGGAAGAATGAATGTGTTATCAGAGAAGCCGTTCTTCTGGGTGTACTGAACATTCTGTACCTTGTTCTTTCGGAGTTCCTTGAACTCAGACGGAAGGTACTTAAAGATGACATTCTGTTGCATCTGAATACTCGACTGATTCGTAGTATGCAGACACCATACACGAGCATCCTTGATATTGATAAGCGTCTGGACTACACGCTTAGCCGCCCACTCAGTCTTGGACGCACGATTGCCCCCTAGGATAAGAACCTCGGAGTTCTCCTTGAGCATTTCGTCTGCCTCCTTCCAATGTGGAAGGTCAAATCCGTGGCGGTAGGGGTCTAACTTTTCCGCTAGGATTTTATCCTCACGGAGAGTTAAAAGTTCAGCAACTTTTCCAGCACCATACTTGTCCGCAATCCGTTTGACATCTTCCGCAGTCGGAGAGATAAGAATAGGGTGAGGAGTAGGGCTGAAAGCCATATTAGTTCTTGGAAGGGAATGTCATCGTCTTCATCTTCTTCGATGTCATTAGGGTCTTCCATTGCATTAGCACATCTTCCCCTTGTAGTTCATCTTACCGCCCATCTTTCCCTTGCCCTTGGAGGACTTGCCCTTCCATTCGGGAGCACCAGACTTCATCTCCTTCATCTTGTCAGCCTTGGATTCCATACCTTCGTTTTCCATCTTGGTTTCTTTCTTCATATATTTTTGGGTTTAAATTTTTTTATATTAGTACTTCCCGTTGAACCTCGGGTGTCGCACGACAACCCATCGTGCTCCATCCCATCGTACATCGACAGGCATTCCGATGCCAAACTTAGAGGAGTCACGGCATAGTACTGTGTGAGCCTTGCCATCAATGAGTACTCCAATGACTCGGCTGTTCTTGTGCTTGCATTGAACAGAGCCAGATACAATCCTTGGAGATGCTATCTCTTCGTATGGCTTGAGTCCTAGGTCTGCACGGAGAAGAGCAATGCCTTCAGCCGTCCAGCGAATCTGCCAGAGATTTTCTGGCTTAAGAGAAGGAATCTTTTCCCAGTCCTTGCCTTCAGAGTACTTAGTACGCATACCTTTGATTAGGTCACGAGAGATTCCTAGGGCTATGCAGAGTTCCTTTTCCTTCATAGATAGATTAGGAAGTCTTATAATAGGTGCTGTCAAGCCGTTTCTCTACAAATCGTAAATATAGGGGCAGGGGGAGTTGAACCCACCGACTTAAGCCTTATAAAGACTCCACTCTAACCGCTGAGTTATACCCCTATAAAGAAGTCTTGCAGGGACTTGAACCCCGACAAGGAGTACCAAAAACTCCTGTGCTACCATTACACCACAAGACTAAACTCGACCCTCCAAGAATCGAACTTGGATGACCCGCTTAGAAGGCGGGTGTTCTATCCGTTGAACTAAGGGTCGGAAAGTAGAGGGTGGGTAGGATTCTAGCCCTACCGATGGTTCTGTTAATCAGTTTACGCTATTATGCCATTGTGACCTGTATTAACACCTTACACATCCTGTAGTTACCTACAGCACCCAAAGGATGACTTCCTCTTGTTACCTGTCACGCAGAGGAGGAAGCCGTTATAAAGAGAGCCTCGTATTGGAATCGAACCAATCTCTGATGATTACAAATCAACTGCACTACCGATGTGCTAACAAGGCAAAAGAATAAGACCTTCGCTCGTTGAGACTCGCTGGATTAATTCAATGAACAGGCTTACATTCCTAGATAAATCTTAAGAGTCAACTAGAAACTTTAAATCCCTTCCCCCAGAATTGGGGGACTGAGGGGGTGAAGAACAGGGGGTACATAGGGGGATTCGTAGGGGATGAGTCAAGCAGAATCGGCTTTTATTTCATATACACACAATCGGTGCTTGACACAACACCTTTTAACCTCCCCTATAACCCCTCATACGCTCGCTGAGTGTCGCTCGCTTCAGTAGGCTTATTGTACTAAAAAAAGTCTGTGACTGAACCCGTCAGGTTTTCCGCTGGGGTGAGCGACAGCGACCCCCCCGCCCCCTTCTTGTAGACTGCTTATAGAATATTCTACAAGGCTTCTACTAGAATAGGCTGTAGGTTTATTATAGAGTGAGGGGCTGGATGTAAAAACCGATTCACATATGTAAAAGAATTGTTAAAGTAGATTGAGACAGTATTGAGATATCAGCCAAATCAATTGGATAGGTGAGTGTAAAGAATGTGTAAAAAGCAAATGAATCTGTCGGGGTGAGAGGGTATTAGTGATGCTAATGGGCTTGATAAGCAGAGGTTCTGGTGGCTCTGAGAGGGGGGCTTCTTTTGGGGGCGGTGATGGTATGGACTGGGCTATCAAAAGGCTTCCTAGGGCAAGCCAGAGGGCTTCTAGGGGGTGATTCTGGGGTGCTGGTGGTCGGGGTCGCAGGCTAGCGAACTAGGCACAAAAAAGCCCCAGTTAAGGGGCTGAGACCAGCAGGTGAACAGGCGTTCAGGCTTTGTCAAAGGTCGAGTCGCAGTAGCGGCTGACCTGATATCCAAGGACTCCTTTGATGTAGTCCATCTCAGAGGCGGTCAGCGTCCAAGCAGGCTCGTCTCCGTGTAGGGCGAGACCGCAGTCCTTCTGGCGGTCGAGGATGGTCGAGAAGCGGTAGCGGCTGATGAACTGACCGAACACTCCGTGTTCCTTGCTCGCCCACTTGGTGGCGTAGAACTCCACGAGGTGGTCGTGGCTGTCGTGCGTCAGGCAGTAGTCGAGTCCGTACTGCTGACCCTTGCTCACCACTCGGATGGTGAAGTCCTGTGCCTTGCACGGCACGATGAAGACGAGGGTGGAGGTGACTGCTGTGGTGGTATAGGATGTGGTGGTCATATGCGTGGTGGTAGGTAGGTGATGATTCAGAGGGAGGGCTTAGTGTCAACGCCCTTTTCAGAGGCGGCAATGTAGGCGTTGGCGTTGGCGGCTAGGGCATCGTCATAGGCACACCAAGCGGCATACTGCGAGCCGTTGAAGCCGCCCTTGTTCTTCTCGTCTTCAGCGAGGGCTTTGCGGAGGAGGGTGGCGAGCGTTTCGAGGGAGTTCATATATTTAGTAGTTAGTGGGTACAGACAGGAAGGTGTATAGTTCCTTCTATAGAGCGAGACAAATCTTTGTCAAAAAGTTGTAAAAAATATCAAAACTTTCGGTAAAAAACAACAAATCTATATTATAACACACTTTCTCGGTTCTGTATATAGTTATTATCGGAAATATTTAAGGGGGTCAGGTGATTTAGTTCTTGTATTTACAATCGTTTTACACTCGACCTGCGACCCCTAGCAAAACCTTGATTCTATTGGGTAGAACCGCTGTGCCTCCACAAATGCCCTCAGAGGCTCTTGCAAGGGTCTATGCATAGCAGGGTAAGGGTCAATACAAGCCACCCTCCTAGGGCATCCTAGCGAACTAGTGAACGCCTGTTCACCTGCTCACCTGTTCACCCTCTGGCTGTGAATAACTTTCTGCTCTGGCTGGTACGATTGTGCTTGATTTGAAGTATCCATTGACACGGCTCACGAGGTGCAGGAAACCCTTGATTCCATTGGGTCAAACGAGTGCCACCTGTAAATGCCTTTTAAGGGGGGTATCAGGTCTTGCTAGGGTCTACCCTCAACCGACTAGAAGCCACCCTCTGAGGGCATCCCAGAGCCTTCTAGACGGCAAAAAGCCCCCAGTTAGGGGGCTAGTCACCAGCCTAGGGGCTGAGGCTTACGCCTCGACCTCCTCGCTGACCTCAGCCTGCTCCTCGACCTTGGTCAGGGCGGTGAAGCGTTTGAAGGCTTCAGAGGCGGCTGAGAGGATGAGGGTCTTGTCACCCTTGAGGGCGGTCAGCCAGTTCTGGAGGTAGGCGGCTGTGTTGGTCGTGACCTCAGGGGCTTCCAGTCCGCACTCAGCGAGGCAGAGGGAGGAGAACAGTTCAGCGACCAGTTCCTCCTTGGCGTAAGGCTCAGAGCCAAAGCCTACCGAGTGCGTACCCTTAGCCTTGAGGCTGTGACCAATCTCGTGGAAGAGGGTGGCGTAGTAATGAGCCACGGACTTGAAGGAGTCCTTAGAGGGCATACCAATCTGGTGAGAGGAGGGCTTGAAGTAAGCACCAGAGCCTCCGTGCGTCACAGGGCAGGTCGAGAGGTTAGCGAGACGCTCAGCCTCAACCACAGGGGTGAAGGAGATGACCTTGTCCATACGCTTGAAGACCTTGCCATCAGCGAGCGTGACCTTGTTCATAGGGAAGACATTGTAGTACCTGCGGAGGAGGAAGTCCTTGCCGTCCTTGGACTTAGCCGCCTCAATCTTGGAGAAGAACTGGACGGGCATAGACTTAGTTCCCTTCTCCAGAGTGCCGCCAAGAGCCTTAATCTGGTTGAAGGTGAGGTAGTAGTTATCGCTACCGAAAAAGCCGAGGATGAAGGCGTTGACTCCGCTGTAAGCCTTGCGGCTGATAGCGTTCTGGACGCTCACGGACTTCCAAGGCTTCTGCCAAGGGATAGTGCCGCTTTCGAGAGCGAGGATGAACTTGTCAGCGAGGATATCTGCGACAGTTACTTTGGCGGGGGTGGTGGTCATATGCGTGGTGGTAGGTGCAATTAGGAAGGTAATGAGGTTTTCGGTAGTGTCAACGCCTTTTATTATGTCTTCATCCTGTAAGTTCGATTTGCCTGCTTTTTGACCGCTTGGTACTGCTCCTTGGTGAACCCCATCTCCACGATGGTCTGGATAGGGTAGAGGTAGTCCAGCCTGCGGAGGATAGCGAGGCTATGGATACGGAGGTCAGAGGCGTGTTTGAGAAGGGCAGACTTGAACTGACCTCCATTCCACGACTTGCGTTTAATTTCCTTAACCAGCGAGTGATTGCACTCAGCGTGGTCGAGAAGTTCCTCTAGGCTCATGCAGTACTTAGGGGTGGAGAAGTAGCAGTAGATGCCGCCCTCAGCCTTCTGGCGAGCGTAGACGAGGCTGGAGATGGAATCCTTGCGGGGGGTGAATGCGATGGTCATATGCGTGGTTGGTAGGTAGGTAATGAATCAGAAGGTTAGGTTAGTGTCAAATCTATTTACGCTTACTTGTTATATCGGTTGAGGTTATAAGCCTTGGTCAGTTCCTTATGGGCGAACAGGCTGTAGTCTTCAGCGTATCCAAGGTAAGCCTGCTTACGCTCACGGCTGACTTCCGTAGAGCCGTCTTCCGACATAGCGACAGCGAGGTTGGCGTTAGAGAGTTTCAGGTACTTGAGAGCCTGAGCCTCGTGGAGTTCAATTTCAAGGCTGATGGTTTTGAGTTTCATAGGTAGGTGCGTGGTGCGACTAGGAAGGTGTACATATCCTATCTAGGTACAAGGATATAATTGTTACAGTTGTGTGACGATTGTTACGATTGTGGGCAGGTGAAAATAGTACTTGTATTTACAAATCTTTTACACTCAGGGGTCACCCCCTTGACAACGCACCTCTACTCATTGGTATTCAGGCATTTACAGAAACCTATCAAGTGCCTTGCACAAATGCCCCTAGGAGGCGTTTACAGGGGGCAGTCCATAGCGTGGTAAGGGCTGATACACATCCCCCTTAGAATCGAACGCCCGTTAGGACTGCTAATGCCCACATTAGGATTCCTTATGACTGCCTGCCAAGGCTATTTAGTCCTTGAAGTGAAGTATTCCTTGACACGCCGCCTGACACGCAGGAAACCCCTGATTTCATTGGTCGGAATTGATGCCCTCACCAGATGCCTTCTAAGGGGGGTATCAAGGGTTGTGAGGGTAGTCACTAGGGTGACCTTGCAAGGGCTTTGTAGGGCATCCTAGAGCCTTTTAGGGGGTATTTTAGGGGGTGATTAGAGGGCTAAACCAGCCCTTTAAAATAAGTGAAGATTCTTTGCATATGGGCTTGCATCAGACCCCAGACCTAGTATCTTAGTGGAGTAGGGGGAAGTTCACCTACTCGCTCTTTGAAAACTCTCGGCTAAACCTGCAATCTCGCAGGAGGCTGATACCCGCAAAACGCATAATAACATCGTGAAGAACTGGATTAAGAACTGGCTGGGCATTAACGCCCTCGCCCTCAACCTCAAGGCTACGGATGTCGTGTTCCGAAAGGAACTGGACGCTGTGACCACCAAGGTGGACGAACTGGAGACCACCGACCTGTCGGATGTCGAAAGTCGTCTGGATGATGTGGAGGAAAAGCAGAACGACCTCGACTCTGACGACTTCGTCAAGTCGGGTGACCTAGATGACCAGATTGAGCAATGGATGCAGAATAGCGACTACTGTGACCAGTCCGCTGTCCGTGATGTATTCGAGCAGGAAGCAGAGGAAATCTCTGACAACTTGGACGAAAAGATTACGGAGGTGGTCGAGGAGAAGGTCAAGGAACTCGCTGGCGATTCGTCCAAGCCCTCTAAGGAGGAACTCAAGGAACTCATCAAGGTGGTCTTGGAGGAGATGGTTAAGAAGTTGGCTGAAGCCAAGTAAGGAAACAGGGGGAGGTTACTAACCCCTTCTTTCTTTTCACGATAAAAGCGTTTGACAGGTACGAGTTATCAAGGCACACTACTTTCTGTTCCTTCTCATTCTACTTTGGCTAAACCAGCAAACCTGCTGGAGGCTAATACCACACCAACACACGCACACATATGATTATCCTACGCACAAAAGTTCAAAAAGCCTCTTATGCTCTTATGGAGTTAGTCCACGCAGTTAACTGGTGGAAAGAGTGCCAGCACGGAATTGTGTTCCAGACCACTAACCCTTCCCTCTCATTCGAGTACGAGTTTGAGCGTAAGGGAAAGGAAATGGAAATGGCACGAGTTCGTCTTAAGAAAGCCATTGAAGCGGCTGAGGAGGCTCAAGCAGAACTAGGAGGGTAAGGTGCAGGGGGAGGCTACTAACCCCTTTTGGTGAAGTGATGACACTTTCTGTTCCTTTACATTTGTACCTGTCAGTCTGAGCGTAGGCAACGATGCTCAAGGTTGTGATATCTGCTCGTGGTACAGTAGATATGATGTTGACCTTTGGGGGCTGACAGGTACTCTAATTTCCACCACGCAAATGAAGCAATACTACATCAAGTCCGCTAATGTTAAGAAGTTCTGCAAGAGCCACGGCAAGCGAGTGAGCAAGGATTTCCTTGAGGCACTCGACCGCCATATGGAGAAGAAACTCCTACAGGCTCTGACCGAACACAATGGCGGCAAGAAGACCTTGGACATCGCCCTCGCAGGCTACATCCTCGGTAACAAGTAAACACAGGGGGGTCAAACCCCCTTCTCTTTCCACCACGCATATGAAAAAA
>Ga0304728_1000588_pt1 | contig 30477 bp, 34 predicted proteins | sample C_130625_MF_Meta_FD_190476 | JGI IMG/M metagenome (GOLD analysis project Ga0304728, IMG submission 190476) | Freshwater microbial communities from Lake Croche, Canada to study carbon cycling - C_130625_MF_MetaG (v2) (version 2) | ecosystem: Environmental > Aquatic > Freshwater > Lake | place... | reverse complement strand
AATACGGTTTATCTGCTGAAGAAGCTAATGAAAAGTCTAGACAATTTGCTGCTAACCAGGGTATGACTGCTGCACAAAACCGGGCTCAATACGGTTTATCTGCCGAACAAGAAGCCGAAAAATCTAAACAGTTTGGCGCTAACTATGGAATAGATGCGCAAAAAGCAGCACTTGCTGCTGCACAGGCACAAAGCAATATTGGCGTTACGCAAAATACAACTGACCTTGCCAACCTTAAAGCTCAATTAGAAGCCGGCACTACACAACGCAACATTGAAGCAGAAGGTACTGCGGCTGATCTGGCTGAGTTTGAGAAACAACGTCAGTTCCCTTACCAGCAGCTTCAGTTCCAGCGAGACGTGATCACAGGATTGCCAACATCTGCGGTATCAAATACGCCGGCACAAATGAGCGACATTGGTAACTTGCTATCTACTCTAGGTGGCGGAACTAAAGTTGCAGAAGCGCTTGGTTATAAAAATGTTGGCGATTTATTAAAGACGCTTGGGCTTGACATAGGACCGTAAAAGGTAAAGAAAATGAATCTTATACAAATTCAAGAGCATCTTAAGGATCTCCCTACTCAAGTGGTCATGTCCTATGCAAATGGACAGAATCCAGAGGTTCCTCCTTACATGGCTCTTGGTGAACTTAACCGCCGCAAAACATCAGAGCAGCGTAAAACAGAGCCGCCAACGCAATCTGTTAAAGAAAAGCTAGAGTCTGAGGTAGGTGGTCGAGGTATGCCTCAAGGCGCACCGCAAGCTGCTCCACAAGGCATTGCTCAATTACCAGCCGCTCAAGGTGCGCCTCAAGGAATGCCTCAAGGCGCCCCACAGGAGATGCCTCCAGCCCCTCAAGGAATGCCCCCTGGTATGGCTGCTGGCGGAGTAGCTGGCCTACCTGTACGCGATGATATGTTCCACTATGCTCCTGGTGGGATTGTTGCTTTTGCTGAAGGTGAGCTTGTTCGCGGTCCTGGCGGAGAACTTGTTCCAGATGATGATACTGCTGGAGAAGCTGAAGCTCGTGCTGGCATGGCTGCAGCCGATCAAAGCCAAGGACCTCCTGCGTCTGCAATCCAGCCGGCCGGTCTTCAGTCTTTAATAGCGCCCGCAACTGCTGCTATAGCCAAGGCTATTAGGGGTGAGAGTGATGAACCTCTACCTACAAATCCAGATATTATTCGTCAAGAAGTATTAGATAAGCACCCAGAATTAGCTACATTGGTAAACACAATTCCAGGTGCTGAGCTTGCAAAATTATCTGAAAAACTGATGGCGCAAAATGAAGCAAACAAAGCCCAATTCCAAGATAACCAAAAGCGTTTAAATTTTGGCGCGCTCGGTGATGCCCTAATTGCGGCTGGTGAAGCTACTCGTGGACAAAAAGGTATCGGTGCAGCATTTGCTGGGTTTGGTAAGTCTTATAGCAACTACACCGCTGAAGACATTAAACGACAACAGGCACAGCAGGCTCTTGAGCGTCAGCAATCTATTGAAGTTGGAAAACTAAATGCTGACATTGAAACGCTACGTCAAGCTTATGCAAAAGCAATAGTTGATAATGACATATCTGCTGCCACTACATACAAAAAACAGCTTGCAGAAACAATTGCAAGACGTCAAACTCTTCAAGTTGGGGCTTCTGAGAAGGCTGTTACTTTGGCTAATACAGAGACTCAAACAAAAGGCACTCTTGATCATTACAAGAAACTTGAAACAAACGCGGCTCTTACTTTACAAGAGTTGATTGCCAATCACGCTACTCAAGCATCTATTGAGCTTCAAAAATTAGAAGTGCAAAAAGCCATAAAAAATTCACAGCTAGCGCTTGATAGAGAAAGGTTAGACGCTCTTATAGAGTCAAGACCCACCGCTGACCAAAAAGCAATAAGATCAGTTGAGGCAAATTTAGCTAAGCCAAACACTGATTTTTCAGAAGCCAACAAAAGAATTTCTTTGCTTCAGCCTGAAGAATTGGATGCTCCAATTGGAAAATATTACAGGGCCATTAGAGATAAAGCTCGTGAAGATGCCTATAAAAGGGCTAAACTTCCTCCGCCCGATAAGTCTGATTTCCCTCTGTATGAATCTTTTCAGCCTAAGCCGGTTGAGGCGCCTGGATTCATAGATAGGACCAAGGCCATGTTCGGATACGGCTCCCCCTCCCCAGCGCCAAAAGTAATTAAACTTGATTAAGGCTTGTCATGCCTATTTATGAGTACAAGGGTCAGCAGTACGACATTACCACTGAAGATCCCGCTGAGGCTAAAGCTAAGATCCTAGGCTACCTCGAGAAGCAGCCGCCAGCTCCTACTCCGAAGGTGCCTGACTTTGCCGGTAATCCAGCCCTGTCTCCTCAAGAGCAGGCTTATGCTGCGGCCACCCCATCAAGCGCAGGCATAAGAAGCCTACTAAAGACACCAGCAAAACCTCCGGCTGAGCTCACACTATCTCCTGAAGAGCAGGTAATGAGCGCTATTGGTGCTCCCAGCACTGAACCAACAATAGCTCAACCTCCTAAAGAGCCCCGCCCGCCTTCAGAAGCTCGCCCAATGGAAGAGTTTGTTAAAGGTGCAGTCAGCGCTGCAACAATTGCGTTGCCATCGATGTGGGAACAAACTAGCGTACTTAAAGATGTTGGTGCACTTGGAACTGTTCAGAAAAGGCTTGATCTTTTTGACAAGATTGAGACTGGTGAAATCACTAGCCCTGATCAATTGCGCGGCTTGGATATCTCTACCTCGCAAGCTCGTGCATATTTTGGCGCTGACCCTGCAATGCGAGAAAAAATTCGCGAGCGAACAATAGGTGAAATTGGACGCCGTAAAGATTTTGTTGCTGCCTCTATCAATACATTGGATCAATACCAAAAAGATGCAGTTAAGTATACCGGCCGCACGGCCAACATGACGGATATTGAGAACGTCAAAGATTTTACCAATTGGCTTGCTTATAACGCAGGAAATTTACCCGTTCAAATGGCGCCATTAATATTGGCTGGAGCTGCTACTGGTCCTGCTGGTCTTTTTGCGGTTAGCGCGCCAATGGGTGCTGCCCAGGCTCTTGGCGACCGCTTGCAATTTATTCAAGAAAAAATTAAAGACCTTCCAGATAATCAAAAAATAGATGCAATTACAGACTATATAAAGAAAACTGGAGATACAACATTAGCTGTTGGCATTATTAATGGCGCATTAGATACCGCCCTTGGCCCAATTGCAACATTGGCTAAGCGTGGCGTTAAAGAGGTAGTTATTGGAGAAACTAAAAAGAAGGCGTTTAAAGAGGGGCTTAAAGAAATCCCCAAAGGATCGCTTGAGGAAGCTTTACAAGAGGGAGCGCAGCAAGGTGTTCAAATAGCCGGTCAAGTTCGAGAAAAAGAAAAAGATGAATTTTTTACAGAAGAAAACATTAAAGATATTTTAAATAATGCTGCAGCAGGTATGCTTGGTGGAGTTATTGGAGGAGGCGTAACTACTGGAGCAAGGGTTCATGGAGCCAGGACTGGCGAACAAACTCGTGCCGATATCCTTGCACAGGCGCTAGAAGAGGGCGCAAAAGGCGCTACTGTAAATCAGACTGCATTGGATCAATTGGTTCGTCAGTCTTTGATGCCAAATTCCGGCATGGAAAAAGGTACAAATGTCAGGGCTAATATCCCTGGCCTAGAAGTTACTCCCCCTACAGCTCGCCCAGGCATCCAAGCTCCTACCGAAAGCACTCCGCTTGCACCCCCTATTTCGCCTGTAGCCATATCTCCAGAAAAACTAACCGCTGCTCCCTCTGAGTCTATGGATACAGAGGCAATGCTGCGTGAGGCGCTAGGACAACCTCCTGCCACAACATTACCACCTGTTAATGTTGAAGCTCCTAAGCCCACCGAGATTCAGCCAACAGTTGCTGAGGCTGGGCCGTTTGTTCGCAAGCAAATGGAGGAACCAACTCCAACCACCCCAACCCCTCTCTCTATTGAAGGAGCCTTAAGTGGCATTGAAACCCCTAAAGCCAAGCAAGCAGAAGCGCAAAAACAACAAGCGCCCGCAGAATTTAAAGTGCCACCAGACTTTAGATATAGCCTGTTACAAAACCCTTATTACGATGGCATAAAACCACTTTCTTTTGAAGATGCTGATTTTGAATTAGAGGCTTTGGAGGAAAACGCCAAAAGGGGAAGGATGACGCCTGAACGATTTGCTCAATCTGAAATTGGCATAAGGCTAGGAACCAGCGCAATAATGGGAATTAATGCAGGGTTAAGAATTGACCCTGTTGGAACCATTAAAGCATTGCGGGAAAATATTGCGCCAATCACGCAAGCGCAAGAACAACAAGCGCCCACAGCCCCTATAGAACAGAAAGCACTAACTCCTAATCAAGTTGCAGCAATGACTGATGAGCAACTTGAGACTGAAGTAAACAACATTAAGTTGCGTGATTCTGAGCATAACCTTGTTAAAGCTGAAATTGAAAAGCGCAAACAAGCGCCCGCAGCCCCTATAACACTGTACCGTGGAGTTCCACAGGGACAAGAACAACGCCCCACTGTTGGTGGTGCACAATTCATGTCGCCAGACCGCAAGGTAGCTGAAATGTATGCTGGTCCAAATGGCGTGGTATCAGAAAAAGTTCATGCGTTTGATAACTTATTACAAGCTCCAACATGGGTTGATGCCAAAGCTAAGTTGGGTCTTACCCGGTCTGATACTATGGCAGATTTGGTCAATGCGGCGCGTGAAGCTGGTCACGATGGTATTACGTTTAACACTACCAATGGACCAGAGTACATTGTTATTGGCAAAAAAACACCCGCAACACCTGCTAAAAAATTAACAACAGAGCAAGATTATTACGACACATTTCAGAAGACGGCATCACCTGAAGCAAAGTCTGCTTTTGATAATATAGAAAAAACACTTGGAAGTGTTGTATCGGCAGTTAATAATCTTGGTTATGAAGTTACAGATCCAAAAATAAAATTAGATTCAGAGGCCGGTAAATTAAAAAATCAATACAACGTTTTAATTGCTGATAGATCGAATCTTTTGGCTGGTCACTATGCCCTGCAACAAGAATTCAATAATGCTGATCAAAACAAGTTTAATGCCGCTATCAAGCGCGCAAACACTTCTGCCAATAACGCTCAGCAAGTAATCCGTAAAGCTGTTCCACGGCCCCAGGAAGTTACTGAGGCGGAGCAAAGGGTTACAGAGGGTGAGAAGGCTGTTAGCAAGATCAAAGGCAAGCCTGGACTAAGCCTATGGACCTCTCTAACTGGGAAGCTTGGCTCTAGTGATATAGCTGAACTGTTTGGCAAGAGCCCTCAGATATACCAAAAGAAACTTCAAGCCAAAAAAGGATCCAGCGGCAAGTCAATTGCTGACATGGTTTCAGACGGCGATTTGGATGAGTTCCTACCGTTCCAAATGCGCTCTAACGTCCCTGGCTTTGACGGCCAAGAAGCGGAAGAGTACATCAAAGATCAGGTGCGTGGGCAGAACTACATTCCCTACAGCTCTCAAGTAGAGATTGAGCAAATCTTTGGATCTGTTGAAGAGGCTGAAAAATTAATTAATGACTACCTAACTATTGAGGAGCAGAACCTTGAACTTCAAGAAGCAGCAGACGAACAAAGAGAGGGTGAAATCAATGCTCGCAGCGTTGAGCCCGAAAGCGAGATTCCATCTACTGAACCAGATGAAGGAGAAGCGCTTACTAAACCAACCCCAAAAGGATTAAGAGCTAAAGAAAAGTATCGCATTGAGCAAGAGGAAAAAGAAGCCGCCAAAGCCAAGGCTGATAAAGAGGCTGAGGATAGGGCTAAAGCTGACCGTGAAGTTGGTGAATTTACTTTAACAGGCAGCAACCGCGCTGCTGATATTGCAGTTGCACAGGGCCAAAAGGATATCTTTGCCCAAGAGGAAAAGAACGAAGAAGCGCTGGTAAATGAAGACGGCGTTAAGGTTGTACCGTTTGAGGCAGATTCCGAAACTGTTGGAAAGCTTTTAAGCGAAACACGGGAAGAGGAAGAGCCTTCTGATATTCGCCGTAATGCATTAATGCACTCAACGGAAAAACCAGCTAAGCCAAAGCCAACTGAAATGTTAACGCCTGAGGAAGCCAAGGCCCAAATAGATGAGTGGAAGGCGGAGGCGGCACGCCAGGGCAAGGCTAATAAAAATTACAACAAGACCATTCTTAGTTTGTTTGATGCCTCTGGTGAGTGGGCTAAACCTTGGCAAGAGGCTGGCTACGACGTCCATACCTTTGACCTACAAACGGGCGAAGACATTAACGACTTTAGTGCAGAGTACTTACTTGAAAATGGGTATGGCGATTTAGATGTATGGGGCATTCTTGCTGCCCCTCCTTGCACAGACTTTGCCTCTTCTGGCGCTCAGTTCTGGGCCAAAAAAGACGCTAAAGGCCAGACAGAGATCAGCAATGAGCTGGTAATGCAAGTGATCCGTACAGTTAATTTTCTACAGCCAAAAATTTGGGCATTGGAGAATCCTGTTGGTCGCATTGCCAAGTTAAATAACCTGCCGCCAGCGCATCTGACGTTTGACCCTAACCTCTATGGAGATCCGTACACAAAGAAAACCCTGCTATGGGGTAACTTTGAGAACGAATTACCTATGGCTCCTGTTGAGCCAACTGAAGGGTCAAAGATACTTAAGTTAAGCGGCAAGGATAAATACGCCCGCTCGCTTACGCCTGAAGGGTTTGCCTACGCATTTTTCATTGCTAACAACGCCGAAAGCATGACTCCGGCTGAACGCCTTACTCGCACTTACTATGGTGTAGACACCAAGGCTTTTGAAGGCGCTACAGAGGCCGATGAAAAGGCAATTGACGGCTCCGAGTTTCAAGACTTCTACTATGACGGCAATCTAGACGAGGCCACAACCATTGCAAGATACATCATCAATGGGAAACAGGAAATACAAGAAGAGCCTCCATCAGAAGATTACCAAAAGGCAATGGATGAGTCAAACAAAGCGATTAAAGCTTTCAATAAAATACAAGAAGCTTATCGCGCTCAAGAGATTGGTGATGATGAATTCTTAGCGGGCCGCAAGGTTTACGATGCCGCTATGAAAAAGTTTGATGAGGCTTATGCAGCAGAACAAGAGCCAACTAAACCTGAGCCAGTAGAAACGCCAGAGGGCGGCGCTTTACGTTATCCTATGGCCTCTGTTCTATTTAATGACGGCTATAAAGTATTGGCGCTGGATGATCCTCGCTCATACGTTGACAAAGGCGGCGAATCTCATCGCACCTTTGAAAAAGATGGTGTTCGTATTTCGTTTACGCCGCAGCTAGTTTTATTTCAAAATCGAAATTCTGTTATTACAGCTCGCGGAGAATCCAGTGATCTAACTGTAAATGCATTATTGGTTGATCCAAATATGCGAGGCAAAGGAGCCGCCAGTAAAGCTTTGGATAGCTTGACCAAGGCCGCTGATCAGTATGGAGTTACTCTCTACATTGAGCCGGTCCCGATTGTCAACATCAAGGAAAAGAACTTTGGCCTAGACCGCCAGCAGCTTGAGGATCTCTATAAAAAGTTTGGCTTTGACTTTGCGGAAGACTCTAACAAAGTTATGGTTCGTGAGCCAGAAGTAGAAGTGCTGGGCCCAGCAGAGAAGCCTGCCGCCCCTCGGCTTACTAATGAGCCGTACACGATTGAGGGTGAGTTCACAGAAATAGGCGAAGAGAAGCAGCACGCGTTGTTAGCCAACCAAGTCTCCAGCCTTAATGAAGACCAGACAAAGAGCCTAGAGTCTCAGTATGGTGCCAAGCATAACTCTACTGAGTTCTTGGACAGCCTGCGCAAGGATGTCATTGCTTTCATCACCCAAGGCGCAAAGGCTGTTAACGGCAAGATCCGGGCGATCATCAAGCAGATTGCCAACGGCGTCCTGTCTGTGGCGATTGTCTTTAACCCTCAGTTTGTCAGCAAGCCGTACACGATTGCAGTGCCTCAGTACGACATCAAGACCAGTGAGGTTATCAAGGACCTACCAAAAGAAGCGCAGTCGATGTCTGATGCCGCTAAGCGTGCGTATGGCGTCATCTACCCAGCCCTGGAGGCCCAGCTCAAGGCTAATGACAAGCTGTTCATTGTTGCGGACAAGCGAAGCGGTAACACTTACCTATTCAATCCCGATGGATCTCTATTGCTCCAAAGCAAGACTTTGTTTGGCAAGGCCATCGGCGACTACATGCATGGTGACAATGAGATCGTAGCCAACAGGATTACTCCGGCCGGCGTGTTTGATCTCGGCCTGCGTGATGCCAAGCGTAGCGCTGGTGAGGCGTATACCGCTGGTGACTATGACTTTGGCAAAGTGTTTGTGCTGGACAAATCCCACATGGGGAAGAACGGCCCGTACTCAAACACAATCATGCACTCTGTATGGACGAATGAGACTGACGCCAAACAACGCCTCGCTGCGCTAGACAAGCCTGGAGCAGAGGACTCCCGCTATTCCTTTGGCTGTATTAACGTCAACAAAGAAACCTTCAAGTACTTAATCACCAACCACCTTAACCAAATGGATGGTGCCAAGATATTTATCGTTCCCGAGAACGGCGCAAACGTCATGGACTTTATCAATGGTAAAGCTATGTACAGTGATGACATCATCCGCCAGAAGATTGAGCCCGTTACCAAGACAACCGTAACAGAGAAGCAAGTTCCAGCTCCTAAGCCTGGGATTGAGCGCAAGCAAACTGGCCGTGAAACAGAGGCAAATAAGCTTGAGGTTAAAACCGAAGAGGAGGCCCCAGGCAAGGAGCCTAAAGAGCCGAATGAGCCGACTTACTACAGCATTGAAGGCTACGCAGAAGGTGAGCAAAAGAAACGCTCAGACTCCCTGAAGCGCACCATTAAGACTCTCAATCGGATGCGTAAAGATGGCCGCATAACCGACGAACAGTTTGTTGAGCGGGCTGATGCCGCAATTGCTGCTGATGAAGAGCAACGTCTTGCGGAAGAGCCAAATGAGCGCAAGCGTGGGTTCCTGCACATCCAAACAAGATTGAATCAAGCTGTCGATGCCAAAGAAATTTCACGCGAAGCTCGTGACTTAGCCACTTGGTTTATGGTGAACAACGAAGACCTTGTCAGCGACCTGGGCGTATCTATTATTGGCAAAGGCAAGCCAGGGCAAGGTGGTCAATATAACGCTTATAAGCGCATCATGACGGTTATTAAAAATGGCAGTTCTGATTTAACAACAGTACATGAGATTTTGCATCATCTTGAGCGCATGATGCCAACCAAGGTTCAGCAGGCTATCCGCAAGGCTTGGTCATCTCAGCTTGCAAAAGCCGCCAAGAAAGCCAAGACTCCTGCAGAGAAGCTGTACTTTGCAGCCCTCATGGAATCTCACTATGGTGACAACCGCATAAATAATATAGATGTACCAAAGGGTGCGGAAAAAATTTATGAGCGGATTAAAGTTACGTTGGAGAATTTGAATAGCGCCAACAGCGACGCCTTTGCAAGTGAAATGCTTAAGCTTGGCGATGTGCCACGCGAGCTTTATGAGTACTTCAACCCATCTGAGTTCTGGGCCGTAAATGGCTCCGACATTGTTAAGTCTCGCTTTGATGCCGTAAGAGGCGGGGTACTCGCAAGGCTAAAGAACTGGCTCAAAGAGCTGGGCCAGAAGATCAAGTCATTGTTTGGATTGAAGTCTGACGCCTCAATCATTCGTGCATTAGATAGCCTTGCAAAGTCTGATGGCAAGTTTGTTACGAGAGAGATGCTGGGTGAAGGTGATTACCTGTCCATCCAAAACTATCAAGGCAATGCAGCTCCAACAGCTCTTTGGGATACAGTTGAGCCATCATTTACTGATGGTCTTATCTATCAAGTTGCAGATAAACAAGTAGACACCAAACGGGTAATTGAAAGAATTAACGAAAAAGTTGGCCAGATTGATGAGCGCCTGGACGCCTACACAAAAGAGACTCTTTATCATGGGCGCTCCGCTGAGCGCATTAAGAATTTCCTAGAAGAAGATTTCCGGCCACTGCTTGAGCAAATGAAGGAGCAGGGAATAACTGTAGATGAGCTTGAAAAGTATCTTCACAATCGCCATGCAGAAGAACGTAACGAACAGATTAACAAAATTAATTTATCTCCAGACGTTCAGGATGTTGGCTCAGGAATTAAAACAACTGACGCTCAAGATTATTTGGCTAACTTACCAGCAGCAGAGAAGGCCAAGCTAGAGCGCTTTGCATCAAAAATTGATGACATCATTGAGGGGACTCAAGAGATGTTGGTTGATGGCGGTCTTGAGACTCAGGACACTATTGACCAATGGAATAAAACTTACAAGCATTACGTCCCACTACAGCGTGATGATCTGGACTTTGTTCATACCGGCTCTGGATATGTTGGCGGAGTAGGCACAAAAGGCGGGGCATCTAAGCGTGCGGTGGGCTCTGTTAAGCCGGTTAAGGATATTCTGTTAAACATTGCAATGCAAAGAGAGAAGGCAATTCGCAGGGCTGAACAAGCCAAGGTTGGCCGTGCGTTGTATGCCCTAGCCATCACTAGCCCAAATCCAAAATTCTGGTTACCAGTTAACCCTAATGCCGTTAAAAATAGACCCAAGCTTATACAAGAAATGGTTAGCCTTGGCTTGACTATTCAGGACGCTGAAAACCTTATTCGCCCACTGCAAACCCCGTCTATTGATAAGACTACTGGGCTTGTGCGCTATGACGTTAACCCAGCTCAATACAACAGCAAAAACGTATTTCCTGTTCGTATCAATGGCGAAGATAGATTCATCATCTTTAACCCCAAAGATGAGCGCGCCATGCGCATGGCTATGTCTTTAAAGAACCTGGACGCGGACCAGCTTGGTTTTGTGCTTGGGAATATTGGAGCGGTTACTCGCTGGATTGCATCTATCAATACGCAATACAACCCAGTGTTTGGCGCATGGAACATGGCGCGTGACGTACAAAGTGCTGCCTTTAATCTTTCATCAACAGAAATTGCCGGTAAAGAAAAAACAGTTTTAGCAGGCACCTGGCCCGCAATATTTGCTATCTGGAAAAGCTTAAGGGATAAGCCAGCTTCATCTCCAAAAGAGCAAGCCTATATGGATTTGTTTGACCAGATGCGGCTGGCGGGTGGCACCACTGGGTTTGCACAGCAGTTCAGCGGGCAAGGTGAGTCCTTTGGCAAGTTTGTTGAACGTATGAGAACGGGTGCGCCAAAAGAAAAAGTAAACATTGTTGAGCAAGAGATGAAACGCCTTGACAGAGGCAATGTTAAAAAAGCTGCTCAAAAGCTTTTTGATTGGCTCTCAGACTACAACGATGCAATGGAAAACGCCGTGCGTCTCTCTTCTTTTAAGGTGGCATTAGATCAAGGATTAAGCGAGCAAAAAGCAGCCTCTATTGCTAAAGAGTTGACCGTTAACTTTAACCGCAAGGGCGCGGCCTCCCCAACCTTCCAGGCTTTGTATGCTTTTGTAAATGCATCTGTTCAAGGAACTGCGCGCTTAGCAAAGACCTTAAACGGTCCTATGGGCAAGAAAATTATTGCTGGTGGCATTACCCTGGGTGTTATTCAGGCAATAGCACTGGCGCTAAATGGATACGATGATGGGGATCCTCCAGAGTTTTTGAAAGATAAAAACTTCATCATCCCTATTCCATTTGCAGGAAACAACTACATCATCTTGCCAATGCCGCCTGGACTTAATGTGTTCCCAGGAATTGGCCGCATCATTACTGAAGCAGTGTTAATCAAAGGCGGATTACTCAAAAGCAACCAAGGTCTTGGTGATAAAGCGTTAAGCATTGGGTCACTAATACTTGATGCGTTCAATCCGCTTGGTGCCGGAAGCTTTACTCAGATGCTTGCCCCTACTGCGTTCGATCCGTTGTTTGCAGTCGCAGCTAACAAAGATGCATTTGGTCGGCCAATCTATAAAAAGGATATGTCAACCCAGCCAACGCCTGGATATGAGCGTTCGCGTCCTACGGCTACATTCATAAGCCAGGGCATAGCCGAGTTCTTGAATTTCATAACTTCACCAGTAGGCACCAAACATACCAAAGGACTAATTAGCCCGACAGCTGACGAGATCGATTACTTGGCTGGTCAGTACTTTGGCGGCTTTAGTAGAGAAATAATTAAGGGCGTTGGTTCTATAAAGGCCGCAGCTGAAGGTGAAGAGGTCCCCGCATACAAGATTCCAGTGGTTGGAAAGCTGTATGGGGAAACTAAAACACCGGCCGCTATCTCGGCTAAGTTTTACGACAACGTATCTCAGATGGCGGAGTATGAGCATGAAATCAAAAAGCGCATACAAAACAGAGAGCCAGTTGAGGAGTACAAAAAAGCAAATCCTGAATCTAAGTTATGGCAACAGGCCAATAACGTAGAAAACAGAATCGCTAAGCTCAACAAGGAAAAGAAAATTTACCTTGAGAAAAATGATAAAAAGAATGCTCAGCGCATTGAAGAGATGAGAGTAAAGGCCATGAGGGACTTTAACGATAAAGTTAGAGCAGCCCAATAATCTCACGCTCAAACATAAGGCCGATAGTCTTGCGGTGTGCCTCCTCAAACATCTCAATTCTTTCGGCCTTGCTCATATGCGTTCCCTGGTCCAGGTCAGCGTGGCACTTGTAACAGAGTGATGCAATCCTATAGTCTTGTGCTTTAAGGCCGCGCCCTTTGCCGTCCCTTAGTTGGTTGCTGTGAGCCGCCACTACCGTACCATCTTGCGTACCACAGTGCTGGCAGGGCAGCTCACGCGCAGCGTCTAACAATTTACGATTCCTGTACATTTTTCTTGCGACTCTTTTTGATGGCCGCAATACCTTCTTCAGGCTTTCTTGATTCCATAAAGTAATCGGCAAGCTCAAAGGCGGTAGGGACAATTAGTTCTCCCTCCCTGTTCCTGATGATCAATCCGGTCATGGCAAACATCGCCGCCAAGTCGCGTAGGTTTTCTTCATGCTCAGTCATTAATGGATCTCCGTGTTCTGGCGGTTTTCTTTTGCTAAGCGCAGGGTATGTATAACGGCGTTAATGGCCTGATTCTCGTTGTCCATCTTCAATTGGACCATCATGTCGCACATCACGGCGCAAAGCGCCATAACAGCGTTTACGGCGTTTGTGCATTCTGTGTTGGCTATTGCCTCATAGATAGCATTTTGTAGTTTGTCGAATTCATCCATCACATCTCCAAAGCTTCAATTTTTTGGGACAGCATATCGTTAAGGTACTTCCCCTTAACGGCGATATGCTCGATCTCTTTAACTTCATCAATCTGCCGGACGCAGTCTTTCAAGGCTTTGTTGTAGCCGGATTTAAAGGTGTCATCACCATCAAGGATCATGCAGATGGCGTCGCGCACCATTGCTGATGCCTTACGCTGCGCTGCCAAGACCTTGATCTTGTCGTGATACTCTACAGGCAGATATACGCTGTAGGGGATTAGTTTCTTCATTGGTTCCTCCAAGCCTCAAAGCTTGCTTTAAGACGGTTAAATAAATCTCTGGCTTCTTCACTTGTCTTTAGCTCCTTGCGGGACTCTATTCCCAGATAGAAGATCAGCCAAGAGGCGCAAGCCTTTTCGTTCTTTTCCATGAGCCACTCTTTCTTGTGCAGCCATTCCCAGAACTCAGGATCGCGGCAGAGTATTCCGGCCATCTTAACGGCGTGATCGCCTGGAAACTCATGTTCTCGGACCATCGGCTGCTCATCGTCGCCCAGCCGTACCATCACAACAACATAACGCGAGCCAACAAAGTCACGCATTAAGTCATCGGGCAGATCATCAGGATGGACGGCCATGGTTAAGACATAGCCGTCCTTGGACTGTTTCAGCCCAGTCTTGATGCCTTCAAACTGGATTGCGTCGCTCAAGTTTTGTCTCCAAATATTTGATCACGCCATGAGACATAACAAGCTGGTCTTCAAGCTTATCAACTCTCTTTTGAAACTGGTTATTAAAATACTTTTCCGCATCTAATGCTTTAGTTAACTCTTCCTCCATCTTTATAGAGGACTTTAATGCAGAGTTAAGGTTATCGCAAACCTTCTCCCACTCTTCAACAGTTGTGGGCTTTTTAATTTTCTTAGTCATCCCAAGGGTCCTTTGCTTGTGTTGGCTTAACGTAGGTGTTAACCTTTAACGAAACCATACGGTTGTTGTTCTTGTCGCGCTTAACCCAGCCGTCCAGCTTGATCGTTACAGCATCTTCGCCCTCTGCTTTATCAATCATCTCCATGAGATAGGCTTTATCAAACTTCATGTTGCCGTTCATGTCCGGCGCTTTCTCGTTTCGCTTGTTTAAGGAGGTAAACAACGCCCCTGTATTTGTGTAGTCCATTAAAATTTTCCTTTCGCTTCTTTAAATAAATCCATGATTTCGGCATGGACCTCTGGTGACGCTGCTTTAACTTTGTCGTAATGCTGGCGATTGACTTTGTACATGTCCTTTACATCGTCCTCGGTTTTAGCCATCTCTAGGTTTAACTTGGTGGCATCAACCAGAAGCTGGTTCCATTGAGCAGGATGTTCGGCGTCAATTTCAATAGTCCACGGCGGGTTAGGCTCAACCCACTCAGGCGGCAGCTTGTCGCCTTTGATGTACTTCTTAGGCGCTGCCTTTGGCTCTTCCTTTGGAATTGCTTTAGGCTCTACTTTAGGAATCTCCTTTGGCTCCTCTGTCTTGGAAGAGTCAATAGCATCATGCTCCACAATCTCCATAGCCGTCATCCAAAGATAGCGGCGTTGGTAGGTCTCCACTGCGCCTAGGTTTTGGATAGGGTGTGCGCCTTTGAGTTGGGCTGCAGCCATAGGGCTTGCAATAACAATCACTGTGCCGTCATCGGTATCGGTGATGGATAGGGTTGCGTAGTTTGCGTCATAGGACACAACGCCACACAAGCCAATGTCATGAAAGATGTTTTGGATCTCAGGCAAGAAGTCGCCCAGTTCAAAGTAATGATATTTGGAAAAATCATTCCACCCACTCTTCTTCAGCTTTGTGCCCTGCAGACGTATCCGCGCATCCATTAGTTTCTTATGTACCATGCTCTTCCTTTAAAAAAACCCAAACCAAACGCCGGTTCCGTGAATCCATGCGATTGGGAAAATAATCGCGCCAGCAATGAGGAATCCCCATTTGCCAGCCGACAAACAAACAACAACGTGCGTCAGCCATGACGCTATAACCCAGCCAACTATGGCTACTGGCAATAACTCTTCCATGATTACTCCTTGGCCTCTAAACGAACACACAGCTGATCCAATTTGTCAATGGCAATATCAATTTGACCTTCCATGGTGTATGGATCCATAGATTCAAATCGAAATCGATCACCTTCTACTTTGAGCAAATCAGAAAGAAACCCAATGGCCTCCTGAATCTCGTTGTAAATTACAGTGGCTTCCTTCTCTTTAGTTCCTCTTGCCATCAGTTGCTTACGCTCCTCTAGCAAGTCAGCAATCATCTTCAGGTGCTCTTTGTGCCGGTCCTCCATTGTTTTAACCAGCCGCTGAAATTCAAACGACCAGCCAGACATCTTGTGGGTCAAAATATCTGCGTTGTACCAAATGTGGTCAGCAGTAATGCCTTCCGTTTTGGTTTCAACTTCTTGAATGCCATTCTTTTTCATCCAATCTTTCATGCTTACTCCTTAGTTGTTAAATAATCCTGGTACTGGTTGCACCATTTGCTAACAGAGCAAAAGTTAGCGCAGCGCGTCCGTTCTCCTAGCCGCACTTCTATCTCGTACTCTTTCCCGTACTCCGCCACCTTGGCTAGAGCTTCCTCATTGGTGTCACAGACATTGCGTGCCTTGACTCCACCAATCTTTTTAACCGCGTAGGTAGTTTGCTTTTCCCACATCTCATCAGGAGTGCAGTGGGGTAACTCGTCGCCTGTCTCAAGGTCAAACAGGGCGTTGGAGTGGATCTCAATGCGCTGCTGGATAAACTCCTGCTGGCGCTCGTAAGGCCACAATTGGACGGGTATAACCTTCACAGGGGCATCAGGGTAGGATGCCTTGATTGCGGCGTCCCTGCGGCTCCAATCGCGGATGATGGCTACGATCTCCAGCTTGGTCACGTCGGTGTTCTTTACCTTGCGGACAAGCCAAGCGTAGATGTTTAGCTGTAGCTCCCAGTCGATCTTCTCGTTCATCACTGACCATGCGCCTACAGTCTTGTAATCATTAACAGTGATAGTGCCGTCCTCATTAACGATCTGTAGGTCTATAGCGCCGGAAATAGCCCAGCCGTCAACGCTGGTGTGCAGCCGTTCCTCGACTATGTGGTGGTCATCCTTGCCGTGTTCTAGCACGCCGTGGATGGCCGTGCCAAAGATGGACCAGACCATCTCGCTAACATCCTGCTCTATCTGATCAGCGTGCAGCTTGCGTAGCTGGACAATCCTGGGAGAGGAGATCAGCTCGGTGGCCGATATGTTGGCCTTTCCCTTTGAGTAAGACGGCCGCTTTAAGACGTTCACAAACGTCTGCGGTAGGTTGTATTTGTTAGTGATGATCATGCTTTTTCCTTGGTTGATCTAGTGTCATATGTGGTTTCGTAAAGATCTTGAAGTTCAGTAATTGCGTCATTCAATGCATCAAGAATGATCAATTGGGTGTATGAATCTGTCTCTGGCTTGAACCAATCAGCGTAAGAAATCTTGGCTTCTTCAGCGTTTTTATCCCAGCGAACCGTAAAGCAGCGCATATGTTTCTCCTGTAAAATTAGGTGGTGGGGCAACACATTGTACCCATAGTATATCATGTCTTGCAACCCCTTGGAAAAATATTTATGGCGGTAACAACTACGCAGCGCAGCCTCAAGTACATGAGGGACAACGGCTTCTATGCCGAGGTGGTCGAGCGGTACAACTCCTTTACCAAGCGCAAGAATGACTTCGCCGGCTTTATTGACATCCTGTGCCTGGGCCAGGGGGTGGTAATCGGCGTGCAGACCACCAGCTGGGGCCACACATCAGACCGGCTAAAGAAGATCCTAGAGCATGAGAACCTGGACATAGTGAGAGAGTCAGGCATCAAGATAGAGGTCCACGGATGGCAAAAAAAGAACAACCGCTGGGAAGTAAAAATTATTCATGTAGAATAAAGCTGCTTTCTCCTTGGTCCTCGGACCCTTACCCCCTAGGAAACTGGGGGGTTCTTTTAACATTAACAGATGTTAGAGTTGGAGAAAATATTTTTAGTACTTATTGCCGAAAAGCAAAAAGTGCTGTATAGTGTTAATCGTTGCTGTCGAACGCAATAGATTTAGAGCCGTTACTCATGCATTGGCCTCCGGGGATTCTTGGAGGGTTCGACCCAGTGCAGTAGTAACGGCTTTTTTCGTTTTCGGCGGCCACCGGACTCCATCCGTTAGCAAGTGGTTGTATCGCCAGCGTGGAAGTAAAGACAAAAAACTCGGTGTGACCCGCACCTCCGAAGTAGCGTAAGCCAAAAGGAATAAACAAGGTTGTCGTAAAGACACATACCCTAGACCGCTGGGAGATGATCGACAAGCCGGTGAGAACTGGCTTTATCGGGATTCCAGGGGAGGGCGGCTTGGCTGGCCGATAGATCGCGTAAAAACCGGTCAAAGCACCTTGATAAAGAGTCGCTGGCAATCCAACACCCAACAGCCGGGGGAGGGAGGGTCAACGGGTAAGAGGGCTTAGCTGTGGTGATACAACAGTTGACATGCTAGTAATTCATGAGTTATGATATTTACGACTTTAACTTTGGGAAAGTTATGACAAATATTGGCAAAGGCCGTTGGGTTGATGGGATGTACGAGGTAGAAATATACCCCGAGGAAGAGTGGGAAAAAACATGGGCTCAGCAGCTGGGCGGTAAGAAGGTTTTTCATGACAGCCTGGCTAGCCTTTGGCTGAGTGGAATGACCTATACAGCAATAGGCAAAATGCACGGCATGGACCCAAAAGATGTTTCCTACATCTGTAAGCCACTTGTAAAAAGGCATAACGAGCGATGCGAAGCCAACATAGAGAAGTTAAACAAGGTTTTAGTGTGCCCTGATCCTGAGTACATGTTTATGACTGACAAACGTACTGTGCTGCAGGAGATGTGTGCGCTATTGATAGGGGGTAATGAGATAAAAGAAACATTGGAACAACTTAGCAACTTAGGAGAAAGCAAATGAATTGGAACATTTTTAAGAGAGTAGCTGAACTAGAGCAACAGGTAAAAGACCTTACGGACTTTAACGATGATCACAGCCGATGGATTGCGCAACTGGGTGAGAGGGCGCAAAAACTGGAAAGCGCAAATCAGAATTTAATAAACTCAAACCAAGCCCTAATTGGAAGGCATGAGAACATTGGCAAAAGATTACAAGACCTGGAACATCAGGTTTATCTTCAGTCACGCGACCCCCGCATTGCCGCTCTTGAACAACAGGTAAAAGACCTTACGGACCTGAACAGTGATCACAACCAATTTATTGGGAAACTTGAGGGCAAGATAAATCAAATAAATAACAAGCTTTTTATACAGGCGGTAGAACACAAAGCATTCTCTGAAGTAGACAAAGCAAGGGAGGCTAGGCGTCTTTACCACCGCGAATGGCGCAAAAAAAATAAACTTAGCGAGGATGCTCGCAACAAAAAGAACGCATACGCTAGAGCCTACTACGCACGCACAAAAGGAGCAAAGAAATGAGAAAAGTACGATTCATGGAGTTGATGAAGGAGCCCTTCAAGAAACCTACACCCCTTGAGATGATTGCCGCCGAACTAGCTGACGCGCACCTTGAGAAGTTAAACGCTGAGACTGCGGTGGAGTACGCCCAGTCAATCGTTAACTACAACATGACCCGCATTGCCCGCCTTAACGCACGACTGGAGGAATACAAATGAAAGACAACCAAGAGATAGCAGAAGACTACACCGACTGGCTGGTAAAGACCGGAGGCTTTGCAAGGGACATGACCTTGCGTGATGAGTTTGCGGGGCTGGCTATGCAAGGTGCTATATCGCACGGTCTTTTTAATGCGGCTAAAGCAGATCAAGACTACGCTGAATATGTTTCGTTTCTTGCTTATGTTTATGCAGACGCAATGCTCAAGGAGCGCGCCAAATGACATTCAAATACCTAACTAAATTGCTGGTTTTCTTTACGCTTGGCGTGTTAGTAGGCATGTTTTTTATTGAATGGCGGGGGTAAGCAAATGAACTGCTGTAACGACATAGGAACTTGCACACAAGGGCGTGACTGCCCTATCAGAAAGCAACGCGCACAAGAAGCCAATGAGGCGTATGTCAAAGGATTTTTAATGGGGCAGGAAGACCCACTAGATGACCTTGCCGATACCTTCAAAGGCTTGATTGCTTTTATGTTTGTAGTAGCTGGCTTAACAATGATTGCTTTTGCAATATGGGGGAAGTGATATGACTGAACAAGAAGCAATGCAAATATTAGCCGACATGGGGTTACACGAAGGCGGAATGGACAACTGGGTTCCTGACAACGCTTGGTATAGGTTTGCTAATGTTGTAGAAGCAGCAGCCCGTGCCGATGAGCATAAGAGGGCTTGTGCATTCATGCGTCAAATGCATGATGCCTACTCAATGGCAAGCTATCCACCAAGGGGAACAACATGACAGGCTACAAATCAAAGAAAGCAGCGGCGCTGGACGAGGAAGGGATGTACCTTGTGCATCACACTAAGCGCAAAGATGACGACGACGACATCCAAGTCTATAAGCGCCCGTGGGTAAGCCTGACGGATGAGGAAATTGATGTTATCTATGAGCAACACCACAACCAGTATGGCGAATGTGAATCACCTAACTTTGGTTATGAACGCGCCATTGAAGCAAAATCAAAGGAGAAGAACACATGAAAGTACATCACCTTAAAGACTGGAACGCTACTGCCATGCTTACCCATGCAATAGAGCGTATAGCACCTGAGCAATCTTGTATTGTGCTGTTCTACGAAGATGGCGAACTTAAATTTCTCTCATCTCATGTAGATAACCAACACGCTGTATGGATGTACGAAATGGCAAAGCTATCTGTGCTGCATGAATGCATTACTCACTAAAGGACAAAAACACATGAAAGAAGCATTGAAGCTGGCGCTTGAGGCACTGGAAACTTGCTGTGAAGATGAATGGCATAGCGAGGATGACTTTGGCCTTGCACAAACTTATGATGAAAACAAGGTTGTCCAAGCCATCGCTTCCATCAAAGCAGCACTAGCACAGCCAGCGCAGGAGCAAAACTTCTGCCCCCGCTGCGGTAAGCGCACACAGGATATCCATACTTGCACACCACCACAGGAAAAATATGAAAGTAACAATCCAACTTGAAGAAAAAGCCGAAGTGCTTGATGCAATTCACGCCGATGAAGCGTGGTTAGCGCTCAGAGAAATACAACGCCTGCTACGTGTAAACGAAAAGCATGATGTCGGCGATGCAATTACGTTACAGCGTATCTCAACTGAGATAATTGATGCTTTTAGTGTTCGGGGTGACAGTGCGTAAGTCATACCACCATGCCGTAAGGATGGCGCTACACAAGTATCATGACGGCCTGACTGTATCTGAGATAGCCGAGCGATTGGAAAAACCCCCGGAACCCATTCGACGTGCGCTGATAACAATGCCCGATGCGTACATAGACAGATGGATTTCCGGTAGGGAGCATAGAAAACAATGGGCGGCTGTATGGTGTGTAATAGTGCCCCCTGAGAACTGCCCTAAACCAACGGAGAAACCTATATGAGTGATGGCCCGAACTTTGCCGCATGGACAAACGAAAACTTAGCTAAGTTTGCTAAGGAAGCCTATGCCCGTATGCTGCTGCAACAAGAAGAAATCGAACACCTAAAGCTAGACGCCAAGGCCGCACTAGACGCTGCGCGCAGGGCAATGGTGGACGGTAGTAAATGACACCCGAGGCCAAGGTCAAGGCTAAGATACATGCTGCGCTTAAGGCGCAGGGTGCGTATGCTGTGAACTACATAGGGGGCTTGCATGCTAACAACGGCACCCCCGATATCCTTGTTTGTCTGCAAGGGAGGTTCATAGGTATCGAGGCCAAGGCCGGTAGCAACAAACCCACTGACTTACAACTACACAATCTGCGGCGCATCGACGAGGCCGGAGGCATAGCCTTAGTTATTAACGAAACTAACTTGGAGCTTGTACGTGACATCTACAACACCAAATCCAATTTTGGACTTTTTGCAAAACCGGCAAAAGCCGCTGGAGCAGAAGGAGAACCGCAAATTAAAAGACGCCCTGCGTAAGCGTAAAGCCCGCGCACGAGACGATCAACTTAACTGGAGAGACCATGACACACGAACTAGACTGCTCACCCGCAGCAGCGATGATGATAGAACGGATGCAGACACACCCTGAGGACTTTCTTTATGGGGGCAGACTGCACCTCATGTCTGAGAACGGCAACTTATCCAAGCGTGACCGCCAAGCACTTAACGATGCCCATGACAAGTACATCAAAGAACCCGAACTTATGGTGTGGGTGCTTGAGACATTGATGAAGCCGGACGACCCGGAGAAAGATGAACGGATGCCGAAGTTCACAACACATACCCAGTACGATATGGCGACGGGACACAACGACCCTCGACTGCTGTATGGCAACGCAACTACTCTGGAACATCAACACCACGTAGAAACTCAAAGGAGAGCCTCTAGTTTCTTTAATAAAGCACTGGGGAAGTTCTGATATGAAACCTATGCTACTAACCTTAGACCTAGAGACCTACTACTCCCGTGATTACTCCCTGACCAAGATGACAACCGAGGAGTACATACGCTCCCCGCAATTCGAAGCTATTGGTGCTGCATTCAAACTCAATGACGAGCAAGCTGCATGGGTTGCCAAGCCCAAGCTAGAGAAAGTACTTAAGCAAAACGACTGGTCAAACAAGATGGTGCTGTGTCAGAACACAGCGTTCGATGGAGCCATACTAGGCTGGCACTACGGGGTGCAGCCGCTGGCATGGTTTGACATCATGGGTATGTCACGGGCTTTGTTCCCGCATGAGAAGTCCCATAGTCTCAAGGCACAGGCCGAGCGCATGGGCGTAGGACAAAAGGGCGACGAGGTGCTGCGGGCGCTAGGTAAGAACTACAAAGACTTTAGCCCTGAGGAGTTGGCCCAGTATGGTGCGTACTGCGTAAACGATGTGGACTTGACCCATGCGCTATTTAAGAAGTACATGGCCCTTGGGTTCCCTAAGATTGAGTTGCAGTTGATCGACCTAACGCTGCGCATGTACATTGACCCCGTGCTAGTGCTAGATGAATCCATGCTGCGTAAGCACCTGACTGAAGTGCAAGACCGCAAGCAAGCCCTGATGGAGTCGGTACGGGACATGATGCTGGAGAAGGCTGACCCTGACTACGTACACGCTATCTTTAGCGAGGGCATGGCGGGCATAAAGAAGTTACTCATGTCCAATGAGAAGTTTGCTACGCTGCTGCGCACGTTCCGCATAGAGCCGCCCATGAAGATAAGCCCGGCCACGGGGCGCATGACCTATGCGTTTGCCAAGAGCGACGAGGGGTTTGCCTCCTTACTGGAGTTTCCTGATGAGCGCGTACAGACACTGGCAGCATGCCGTATAGGCAGCAAGTCCACGCTGGAGGAGACACGCACCCAACGATTCATAGGCATGTCGCAGCGCGGCGCGTTCCCTGTACCCCTGCGGTACTACGGGGCGCACTCAGGTCGGTGGTCGGGACAGGACTCGGTGAACTTACAGAACCTGCCCGCACGGGGGGAGAACGCCAACAAGATTAAGAAGTCCATGATGGCACCGCCCGGACATGTGGTGATTGACTGCGACTCATCGCAGATTGAAGCGCGAACCCTTGCGTGGCTGGCTGGACAGCAGGACTTGCTGGACGCCTTTGCCAATAAGCAGGACGTGTATAGCATCATGGCAGCTAGCATCTACGGCATACCAGTTGACCAAGTTACCACGGGCTCAGGTAGCCAACGCCAAGTAGGTAAGACCGTTATCCTAGGTGCAGGGTATGGGGTTGGCCCCAACAAGCTACAGATATTCTTACGGACAGTGGCAGGGGTTGAGGTGGACTTAGCCGAGGCCAAACGTATTATTAATACGTACCGAACTACGTACTCGTGTATCCCTGCGTTATGGCAGCGGGCGCAGGACGCGCTCAGGGCGATGTCTATGGGTAATGGGGCACAGATTGACGCGGTGGGAATTATCCATGCCATGCCTAACAATCGGATGACGCTGCCTAACGGGCTGTATATACATTACCCCGACTTAACGCAGACCACGATTAACGGTAACACTGAGTGGTCGTACTACTCCAAGGGCCAGCAGGTAAAAATTTACGGTGGAAAAATAGTGGAGAACTTCACCCAAGCGGTAGCGCGGTGTGTGGTGGCTGAGCAGATGCTGCGTATCTCCAAACGCTATAAGGTGGTGCTGACTGTGCATGATGCGGTGGCATGCGTGGCTCCGATAGAAGAGGCCGAGGAAGCTAAACAGTTTGTTGTGGACTGTATGTCATGGCAACCAGCATGGGCTACGGGTTTACCATTAGCTTGCGAAGCCGGAATGGGGGCTAGTTATGGAGACTGTTAAACTATAGGTTCCAAACAAACGCGAGAAACTCATGGCACTTGCACACTCCTATTCTTCTATTAAAGACTTTGAAGGTTGTCCCCGTAGGTATCATGAGGTTCGTATCCTCAAAAAATTCAAATCAAAAGACACAGAAGCGACCATGTACGGCACCGCCGTACATAAAGCCTTTGAAGAACGTATACGTGACAACAAACCCTTACCTGAACATCTTGCGCACTACGCGCCATTCGTGGAACCTCTCGCCAAAGCAACCGGAGAAATCCGATGCGAAGAAAGAATGGCAATCCGCGCTGACTTTACCCCCTGCGAATTCTTTGATAAAGACGTATGGTTCCGAGGAATTCCTGACTTTCTGTCGATCAACCGAGACCGTAGAGTTGCAAGAGTAGTTGATTACAAGACCGGCAAGAGCAGTCGGTATGCTGACGTAGCGCAGCTTGAGTTAATGGCTGCAATGGTCATGACCCATCACCCGGAAGTAGACCTCGTAAAAGGGGCGTTGCTATTCGTGGTGGCTGGGGATATTATTAAGACCGAGTTCCAACGCTTGGAACTGGCAACAATCCTGTCGAAGTGGGCGGGCAGGGCTGATGCAATTGAGCAAGCAGTAGTAGTGGGTGTATGGAATCCCCGTAGCTCTGCGCTGTGTAAATTCTGCCCAGTATCTACATGTGAGTATCACCGTGGCAACTAAACGTAACTACGCGAAAGAGTACGCAAACTATCAAGGTACTCCCGAACAACTTAAGAAACAATCCGAACGGCATAAGGCTCGCCGCGCCTATGAGAAAGCCAATGGCACCCTGCCGGACAACGTGGACGTAGACCATATCAAACCGCTAAGCAAGGGTGGTGCATCCACCAAGGTAAGTAATCTGCGGGCTCGTAGTCAGACCGCTAACAGAAGTTTTGCCCGTACCAAAACTGGTACGATGAAGTAGGCTAGAATTTACCTGCCGAGCAATCGGCATGTTGTCTCTCCTTGATTTGCCGGGTAGTTTACTACCCGGCTATTTTTGTTTTTCTAATGTTCCTATCATGCAAACTATCGACAATAAAGCCCTGCTTTTCAACACAAGAAAGTCCCAACAGATAACCGCACTCATCCCCAAAAGCAAGGTTATTGCACAGCAAGGGGATGTAGACCGCGTACTGGTTAACTGGGGATTTGACGAAGTGCAACTGCTTCGCAATCTAGGCATCAAGGATGTGCCTAGCCCCATACTGGGGCGCTACTCATGGCCCGGTATGTTCACCCCGTTCGACCATCAACGAACTACTGCCGACTTCCTAACCCTACACCCACGATGCTTTGTGTTCAACGAGGCCGGTACAGGCAAGACCGGCGCTGCTGCATGGGCGGCTGACTACTTGATGACGCAAGGGAAAGTAACTCGTGTATTGGTGGTGTGCCCTGTGTCCATCATGGAGACTGCATGGCGCTCTGATTTATTCAAGACAGTCATGCACCGCACTGTGGCTATCGCTCAAGGCTCAAGGCTGCAACGCCAAGCTGTGATTGCTAAAGGCTATGAGTTCGTCATCATAAATTTTGATGGGGTGAAAGTAGTTAACAAAGAGCTTATGGAAGGCGGTTTTGACCTCATCATCGTGGACGAAGCCAATGCAGTTAAGAGCGTGACTACTGACCGATGGAAAGCCCTTGCCGCACTGGTGCGACCCAACACTCGACTGTGGCTCATGACCGGCACCCCTGCATCGCAATCACCCATAGACGCATACGGCCTAGCCAAGTTGGTTGCGCCCGACTCAGTTCCTCGGTTCATGGGAGCCTTCAGAGATAAGGTGATGCTAAAGATTAACCAGTACAAGTGGGTACCGCGTCAAGATGCCCAGCAAATCGTCCATCAGATATTGCAGCCTGCGATACGGTTCACTAAAGCCGAGTGCCTAGACCTACCTGACCTGCTGTATTCAACCCGTGACATCCCACTGACAGCGCAGCAGACTAAGTACTATGACGCATTAAAAAAGCAAATGATGACCATCGCGGCAGGCTCAGAAATTACCGCCGTAAACGCAGCGGCTATGCTCAACAAGCTACTCCAAGTAGCACAAGGTGCGGTCTATACGGATGATGGGAACGTGGTTGAGTTTGATGTCAGTAATCGACTGGCAGAACTCATGACCGTCATTGAGGGAACCGACAATAAAATTTTGCTGTTCGTCCCGTACCGGCACACGCTGGAGATGCTGCGCGATGAGCTAATCAAAGCGGGTTATTCGGTAGAGAGCATACAGGGCGGCATGCCTGCGTCCCAGCGAGCCGAGGCCATCAAGCGGTTCCAAACCGAGGACAACCCCCGCATACTTTTACTCAGTCCGCAGGCTACGGCCCACGGGATAACCCTAACCCGCGCAGACCAAGTTGTGTGGTGGGGGCCTGTATCATCTACAGAGATTTACTTGCAAGCCAACTCCCGTGCCCACAGGGCGGGACAGACCAACAAGGTCACGGTGACCCACCTACAAGGCAGTCCCGTCGAGCGGCGCATGTACGCTATGCTGCAAAGCAACATAGATTTACACCAAGGTTTAGTCGATTTGTACAAACAAGTGCTTGACGACTAAGTTAGACAGTGTATAATTTCAATTGTGGGCGACCCCCACTCCATTTCTATTCAACGTAAGTCAACCGGAGTAACACATGGCAAATGCCGACCAACTTGTCGCGGTCTACATCAAGATACGTGACGCCAAAGACCTAAAAACAAAACAGATGGAAGCAGAGATTTCAGCGCTTGAGGAACAGCTAAGCATGGTTGCTGACGAGCTACTGGAAATCTGCAAAGCAACAGGCCAAGACGGGGGTAAGACTTCGCATGGCTCCTTTACACGGACTATCAAGTCCCGATACTGGACTAGCGATTGGGACAGTATGTACAAGTTCATCCGTGAGCACGATGTGCCTGAACTTCTTGAGCGACGAATCCACCAAGGCAACTTTTCGGATTTCATCAAAGAGAACTCAGACCTCATGCCTGCTGGTGTAAATGTCGAGGCTAAGTACTCGATAACCGTTCGTCGCGCTTCAAAATAACTTAAGGACTTTTTATGAGCAATTTAACTCTTTTCTCTTCTGGTGAAAGCCTCCCTGACTACCTGCGCGATGTCGCAGATTCCACAACCAAAGACATTGCCGGTAGCTCGGGCGGCAAACAAATCTCTATTAAGGGAGGCGTGTGGCGTATGGTTGTTGGTGGTGAGGAAGTCGCCAAGAATGAAGATCGGTCAATGAACTTCGTTATCCTTGCAACTAGCAAGGGCGTGTCCCGTACATACTACGAGGGCAAGTACGAAGAAGGTAAGGACGCCAAGCCAGCATGCTGGTCTGCCGAAGGCAATGTGCCTAACGCAGAGGTGACTAACCCACAGAGCGCTACCTGTGCTACCTGCCCCAAGAATATCGAGGGCTCCGGTGATGGCAAGGCCCGTGCATGCCGTTACAGCAAGCGACTGGCTGTCGCGTTGGAGAATGATATCGGCGGTAATATCTATCGTCTGTCGGTTCCAGCTAAGTCTTACTTCGGTAAGGCAGATGGTGACAAGATGCCCCTGCAAGCGTTTGGTAAATTCTTGTCAGGTCACGGCCTGCCGATTACTGGACTGGTTACTGAGGCCCGGTTCGACACTAGCGAAGCTGTGCCAGTCATGAAGTTCCGCGCTGTGCGTCCGCTAACTCGTGGTGAGTGGGAGATTGCTAAGGCCCAAAGCACTACTGAGGATGCCAAGCAAGCGATTGAGTTCAAGATGGTGCCAAGCCGTGAGAACACTACGCAAGCTGCGCTGCCTGCGGCATTCTCTGAAGCTCCAGCAAAGCCTATGGACGAGCCAACCAAGCGGCCTAAAGCCTCGGCTGCGGCACCTGCACCTATGCCAGCGAAAAACGTGGCGGACATCCTTAGCGACTGGTCGGTGGATGAGTAATGGTTTCTGCTGCTAGAGGGCACACCACCCATTTCATACGCCGAGTAGAGAGCGCTGCGGTTAACCCCGCAGTGCGGCAGTTGGCTATCACTTGCATTTCCAAAGATATTCCCGTAGCGGAACTTGCGGATTTGTTTGGGGTATCCCGTGCGACTGTCTACAACTGGCTTATGGGTACAACGGTGCCGCGCTCTAAACAGCTTGAGGCCATGCCAAAGATTACAGCCCGTCTTAACAAGCGCAAGTAATCCCAATGGTGGGGCGGTGGGGAGACCTACCGCCCTTTTCTTCTCCAGCTACCCCGTGAGGCTATGTGACTGACTTTTTATCATCCGTACTGCCAATTAAAGGCACGTATTGCACGGTAGGAATTCGGGCTGGAACTGTCCGGCAGAATTTCCACAACACAATAACTGACGTAGACGCGGTTGGCTCCGCGCTATCTACTAAAGGCGTAGATGCATACTTTGCACTAGCGTCCTTCCAAGATTCGTCCAGCCGTAAAGTTGAGAACGCTAGCTACCTGCGTTCATTTTTCCTTGACTTGGATTGCGGTACGGGTAAACCCTATGCCGACCAAGCCGCAGCGGCGCAAGCCCTAAAGATATTCCTCGTTGCCACATCGCTACCGGAGCCCTACATTGTTAACTCGGGCGGTGGGCTGCACGTATATTGGCCTCTGACTGAGGATGTGCCCGCAGAAGATTGGCGCGTCCACGCTAAGGCATTGAAGCAACTGTGTACACAACACAACCTACATGCCGACCCAGCGGTAACTGCGGACTGCGCTCGTATCCTGCGTTTACCTGACACCAACAACTACAAGAATGGCACTGTACGTACGGTTCAGATTATGGTCGAGGGGCAGGCAACTGACTTGGATACATTTACTGCACTGCTGCCCGAACCTCCGGCAGACCTATCCTCGGCTAAGTTGTTTGGCATGGACGATACCACCCGTGAGTTAGTAGGCGGGGAATACCCTAAGTGCGAGTTCAAACGCATTGTTATCCAAAGCCTTACCGGCAACGGCTGCGCGCAGATTAAGTACGCAATAGACAACGCAGCTACCTTAGAGGAGCCGCTATGGCGGGGAGCCTTGTCCATTGCAACGCGCTGTGAGGACGGTGCCTCCGAGATACACGCGCTCTCTGACCAGTACGCAGGCTATACCCCCGAGAACACCGAAGCCAAAGCTGCCGAGACCAAGGGCCCCTATACCTGCGATTGGTATCGCAACAACTACCCTGACCGCTGCAAGGGCTGCACACAGAAGGTATCTACTCCCCTGCTGATTGGCCGGATTGTGGAGGAGTCTGAGGTTATAGACGATCAGTACATGATCGAGAAGCCTGAGGACGAGTCATCTCCCGCAGTCGTACTAAGCATACCGGCGTACCCATTCCCATACTTTCGCGGGATTAACGGCGGGGTGTTCCGCAAGGTGCGTGATGCTGATGGCAACGAGCAGGAGGTTGAAATCTATCGTGATGACCTGTACTTGACAGAACGGTTCTTTGACTCTGACGAACACGGCAACGGTGATGGGGAAATGGTTGGTATCAACCTGCACATGAAGCGCGATGGCGTTCGCAGGTTCTTCGCTCCGGTAACTACCCTGTTCACCAAAGACAAGCTGCGTGACCTACTAGTAAAAAATGGCGTAGTCGCTTATGGTAAACAATTGGACGTACTTATGGCTTATTTTGCATCGACGATTCGTAAATTGCAGTCGCAATACGCGGCCAACAAAACCCGCAACCAAATGGGCTGGACACCTGATGGTACAGGGTTTGTGATTGGCGAACTGGAATACACCGCGCAGGGCACCAAGCTAGCTCCCCCTGCCAGCGGTACTAGGCAGCTTGCTGCTGCGTTCAAACCAATGGGCGCATTGGCTGAGTGGAAGAGCATCGTTAACTTTTATGACCGCCCCGGACTAGAGCCCCATGCTCTGACTTTGTTTGCTGGGTTTGGCTCACCCTTACTTAAGTTTATTGGCGGCAAGACCGTCAAGGGTGCGTTGATTCATCTGAAACATAACGGCTCAGGTTCGGGCAAGTCTACGGCGCAGATGGTAGCCAACTCAATATTCGGTAATCCCGACGAGTTGCTGATGAAGCAGGACGATACCTACGCGTCCAAGATGCACATGCTAGGGATGATGAACAGTATTGTGTATACCATCGACGAGATTACCAACGAGAAGCCTGAGAACCTGTCTAGCTTGGCATACGGCGTTACCAACGGGCGGGGTAGGCACCGGATGGAATCACAAAGTAACACCCTAAGGGTGAACAATACTACGTGGCAGAACTTCACAGTCACATCGGGCAATGCCTCTATCGTTGACAAGTTACAGCAGTTGAAAAGCACCGCCGATGGTGAGTTGAAACGTACCATTGAGATATCTGTACCGCGCTATACCGGCTCTACCAAAGAAGAGATTGACTCAGTATTTAACAAGCTCAACACCAACTACGGCGTGGCTGGGCCGGTGTTCATTGACTACGTGTTGCGTAATAAAGAAGAAGTCCTAGACCTACTCCTGCAAATCCAACTGAAGATTGACAATGACTTGTCGCTGGACAGCACCCATCGGTTTTACTCTTGCACAGGCGCATGCATGATTGGTGGCGCTTACATTGCACAGAAGCTGGGCCTGCACGATATCGACGTTGCACGTATCTACAAGTATCTACTGGAACTCATTACCGCGAACATTGCAACCGTCCAAGCTAGCGTAGGTAACGCGGACGTTATCGCCCAAGAAACATTGGCAGCGTTTGTAAACGAGAATGTCCGCAACGCACTGGTCGCTAACAGCATATCCAAGAGTGGGGCACCTGAGCTTCCCCTAG
>Ga0304728_1000581_pt1 | contig 30582 bp, 14 predicted proteins | sample C_130625_MF_Meta_FD_190476 | JGI IMG/M metagenome (GOLD analysis project Ga0304728, IMG submission 190476) | Freshwater microbial communities from Lake Croche, Canada to study carbon cycling - C_130625_MF_MetaG (v2) (version 2) | ecosystem: Environmental > Aquatic > Freshwater > Lake | place... | reverse complement strand
TTTACACCGATGAAGATTTAAAATGGTACACACAGCCAAGGGCTGTGGTACTATTAATTCATTTATCGGTAACAGTAATCCCATTGAATGAATTAAATGGCACCTAAAGGTGCCAATTTAAATCTTCAAGGGTGTAAATCTTCAATGGTGTAAAAGTAATTTTTCTTTATGTTCTATTCTGAAATTAATCATAGGCGTTTGAAATGTAAAAAGGTGTAAAAAAATGCCGTAAATATTCTTAAAATCCCATATCATAATTGTCATTACCACAAGATATTGGTACAACCGGAATATCCAGGTTTGTTATCTGATTGTTTAATTCCACGATATTTGAACAATTCTCCTTTATTTTATAAAGTTCTCTGCCAATATCCTTACTCTGTTTTCCCTTGTCGTTGTCATCATGAGCAGTCAAAGAACGGAACTTGGCTAAATCCAACATAACCTGGAAACTATGCGTTCCATATGTTCCGACTTGACCACACATAACATTTGCAGAAACACCGCGCATATTATCGTATTCCCCATGTCTTGCCGCTTGTAAAAACACATCTGTTTGAACCTCAAAAGTAGCTTTGGCAATAGGACCAATGTTGTCTGATAAGATTCCTGTTCTATAAATAGGTACTAATTGATGATTACACGTCATTCTATCAGCCAAGAGCCCCAAGTGATGATAATTGATATAAATGCCGTCACTACTCTCCATAACTTCACGGATTTCATTGTAAATACTCTGTCGTGTGGCTTCAATGCCTAAAACCTCTTGTATTTCGGCTATATCGTTACTATATGTTCTCGTGTTGTCAATGTAATCTAAACCCAGTGTATTCAACAGGTTAGTACCTGTTGTGTCCAATACCCACATACTTTTGCTAACAAATTTACCCGAAACTTCTACGAGATTTCCCTGGACTTCACGAGGTAAAACATTACGGATTTCGGCTATACCGCGTAAAACAATATTGTTGATGATATTATCCTGTAGGTTTCGCAACAGGTAGATGTCGTCTGATTGGTCAAGCGGTTTCGACGTTTTCTTTATCTTTTTTAAATATTCAATGTCAACCAGCAGACGAAACACCAATTGAGGTGAATTGAAATCCGAGTAAATACATGTGGCATTTTCGCGACACACCGGACTGTTTTTAACAGCATAATGAATATCATCCATTGTTATATTGTTTTCCAAAAGGATTTCTTCGTTCATTTCCATACGTAACACCCATTTAGAAGGATTACCACCATTTCGTTCGCTAATACCACCACATTCTTCCACTAAACGGGCAAATTCATAATATTGGTCTAAATAAGTCTGGTCTTCTGTTTTCACGCTTTTCGTGTTGAATAGAGGGTCAAACAGAATCTCCACTTTTTGAATGACATCAACCAGACGCATATGTTTAAGGATTTTCGAATAATGTGTAGCCTTTTCCTTGTTGAAACGGTCTTCGTCTTTTAAGAAAACAGTTATGGATGGGTTTTTCGGATTCTTTGTTAATCTCAATATTTCTTCAATACGAGGAACACCGCGTGTTGCATTTGCTTTGGCTGAACCAGCTTGGTGAAACGTGTTTAAAGTTAATTGGGTGGTTGGTTCTCCAATAGATTGTCCCGCTACAACACCAACCATTTCTCCCGGATTGATAAACGCCTGTTTGTATTTTAAAAAGATGGTTTCTAACAGGGTTATTAGGGCATTTTTGTGAAAACGCTTTTTTTCAATCAACTCGCGAGGATTTAAGAAAAAGTAATAGAGAGTTTTAAACAGTTCGTTTACTGGTATATAATGGAATTTCTCCATTTTTTGGAAATACGTGTCCAATAACTGAGAAGCCTCTAAAGGTGTAATATCTGTCGTGGATTGAGAATTAATGTTTAGATTGCCTTGAATGTTTGCAATAATGTGTTGAAAAGCTACCGGAACTCTTACCAAATCCTCCGAAACTCCTTTGAATACAGATGATACCAACATGTTGCGTTGTTGAATCATGAATTCGATTTTTTTCGCCATAATCTCTTTGGTCTGTTTCTTTTGTTTTTGAAAACGTTTGTAAGTAGCTTCATTGTAAATATCACGGAGAGCTTTGGTAGGATTACGTTTTTCATTTTCACTTAATCCAATGAGGTCGTGATAAGCATAAATTTCTTCCAAAGACATTTCAACCAAACGTATAGGTTGGTTTTCCACACGAATACTGTCGAACCCATCGTCACCATATCGGAATTGGATGATTTTACCCCTGTTATTTCTAACCGTCATGTCGTATTCAACCTTCAAGTCTTCTAAACCTTTGATAAGTCTGCGTTGAATATACCCTGTTGATGAGGTTTTACATGCTGTATCAATAAGACCAATACGACCAGCCATAGCATGGAAGAATACTTCTTCTGCTGATAATCCTGAAATATAAGAATTCTCAATAAAGCCACGGGCATTCGGACCGTCATCGTATTTACTATAATGAGGGAGGGTTCTGCTATCGAAACCATACGGAACACGCTTCCCCTCAACATTTTGTTGTCCCAAACAGGAAATCATTTGAGATAAATTTAACAGGGACCCTTTAGAACCAGAAGTTATTATTTGGATAAAACGGTTGTCTGGATTTAAACTACTACGACCGATTTTTCCAGCCGCGTTAATTGCATCGTTTAATTTATTGCGAATCTGGGCTTCAAACTCTGTCATATTGGATTGTGATGTGTTGTTTTCGAAAATTCCCATTTGGACACGATTTATTATATCCTGGACTTGAACCTTTTGTTTCTCTATCTCCAACTTGATTTTCTCAATGGTATCTGCATCAGCAATCAAATCATTGATTCCAACACTGAAACAGCTCGTCTTCATATATTCAGTTATAATATTCTGTAAATTGTCAATGAAATCAGATGCGGCCTGAGGTCCATAATCGTTGACGGTTCGATGAATCAACCCTTTTGTACCACCTGCCAACACCGACCCTTCCATTTGCCCCCTTATGTACTCTCCGTTACGAATCTCCAACACGTTGTTGGATGTTGCGAAATCCTCTGGACCCTGTTTGCCTTCACCGTACAATTTGGTTTTAGTTTGAATCGTAAAACGGGGCATAATTTGCGATAAAATTTCGAAATTGCTTATCGTTTTCTTTTCAGCGAATTTTGTAATGTCTAAAGTAGGACACTTCATCAAAAGGTTCATGGCTTCTTTCACAGAGAACTTTACATCTTTGCGCGTAAAACGAAAACTTCCTAAAAGCGAATCCTGGAAAACACCAATGATGGGGGAATTCTTTGCAGGACTGATGATTTGATTCGCAATATTGGCAATGTTCTTTAGTTCAGTTTCAGCAAGGGCGTTTTGTCCCATATGCATATTCATTTCATCACCGTCAAAATCAGCATTGAATGGTTTGGTAATCGCAACATTGATGCGGAAAGTGTCACCTACTTCCATTACACGAACAAACAGGGCCATCATTGACATACGGTGTAGTGATGGTTGACGATTGAAAAGAACGCAGTCTCCATCCATCATGTGACGATTCACCACATCTCCGTCATATAATTGAATAGTGTCTCTATCAATATTTCGTAGAGCAAACAGGGTTCCGTTTTTACGTTCCAGTGTTTTTGCTCCTGGATAAACATCGGGACCATTTTTAACCAATTTCATTAGGAAATCCCTGTTGCGTGAATTAACGATTTCCGGTTTGGTTATGTTTTTTGCTATTTTCATCGGAACCCCCAGTTCACAGATAGACAGATTAGGGTCACCTGTAATAACAGAACGGGCACTATAATTTACACGTTTCCCCATTAAATTTCCACGAATACGACCGGTTTTGCTGTTTATTCTTGTCATTATACACTTCATTGGACGACCACTGCGCTGTTGAAGAGGCAATGAACCCTTGGTTTTATTATTCACAATCATGGCTACATAATACTGCAAAATCATTGCCTGTTGGTCTATTATTGTATTCGATACGTTGTCGCGTATTTTGTTTTTTAAATCCGTGTTGGTTTTAATGATGTTGCTGTAAATATGAGTAATGTCATCTTCACTGCGCTGTTGTGCATCGTGTTTTACAGACGGACGCATTGCAGGTGGCGGAACCGGCAAAACAGTGCAAATAAACCAATCTGGACGAGACCAACGAGCACTAAACCCCATGAATTCGACATCTTCATCACTAATGCGTTTAAACCTCTGTAAAATTTCTTCAGGAGTTAATTGAATCACTACTTTCTCCTTGCTTTTCCCCGTACCGCTTTCTGAATTCTCCATCGATTCCCAAATGGCCAAAAGAGTAGCCATACCCTCCTGTTTAATTTTCGTCGGCTGTTTAGTTCCACACCCGTCTAAATTGTCATTCCCACATCTTTTAATATTTTTACATTTATTGAGAACATGTTTCCAACGCTTATTCGGTGGATACTCCATAAAATGTTCATTGGACTTTTTGTCAATTAAAAGTCTGGAACATTTAAAACAGACACATTTACAAACGTCCATTATCTCCTTTAGATGTTGAATGAAAAACACGGGTCTTGCCATTTCAATATGGCCAAAATATCCAGGAGTATGAATATAATTGAGCCCATCTGTAGGACATATAAATCCAGGCTCCAAAGTACCCATTCTGGGGTCAAAAAGACCGCCTATAACTGGTTTGTCATTGCTATAATTGTTTCGTGTTGTTACTTCAACGACGGAGTTACGGCGAATTTCTTCGGGAGATAATAGACTAAATTGTATTCCAATAATTTCTGATTTAATCAAACTTGACTGGGAAGATAAAGTAGCCATTATAGTATATTGTTATATTTATTATGTTATATTAATTTTGGTCTGAATTCGTTTATTTTTACCCTTGTCTTAAAAATATTCAACCAATCAATTTTATTCACACACCCTGTTTTTTGTCGTCATACAATATAAAAAACAGTTTTATGAACAAATCGTTTGATTACACGTATTCAAATGAAGCCTTTGTTAAATTTGAAGACATTTATAACAGTGAGTCTTTTGGAAAAAAAATGAAGTATTTCCTTATTAGTGGAGATGAACCTATTTACGTCCCACAGCCTAGTTCTGTTGCAAAACGCCCATCACAACATTATCATCACCATCACCATTATCATATTCAACCTTCTATTCCAACTTCATACGGAAACAATGTTTCTTCTAATATTAATATTAGACTTACATTTGAAGCAATCAATACTATCACATGTGATGAAAGCGAAGAAGAAGACGATGATAGAACATATGAAGACGAACCCATGTTGTTAGACAACGATTTTCCTTTAGAAAAATCAATGAAAAATATTTTATCTTCGTACTCGAAACAAGAATATGATACAACATCCGTTGATGATACTCCTCTTGAATCTACAGGGGATGATGAACAACCACAACCCGATATATCAATACCTTTAGATACTCCAGTTGATGATTCTCCTGTAGACGATACAGAACCTGTTGATGATACTCCAGTTGACTATACAGAACCTGTTGATTATACTCCAGTTGACTATACAGAACCTCTTGATGATACTCCAGTTGATGATACTCCAGTTGATGATACTCCAGTTGATGATACTCCAGTTGATGATACTCCAGTTGATGATACAGAACCTGTTGATTATACTCCAGATGAAGAAACAACCCCTGTAGACGATACTCCAGATGAAGAAACAACACCTGTGTATGAACCAACACCTGTGTATGAACCAACACCTGTTGATGATATTCCAGATGAAGAAACAACCCCTGTAGACGATACTCCCTTTGAAGAAACAACACCTGTGTATGAACCAACACCTGTTGATGAAACTCCCGTTGAAGAAACAACACCGGTGTATGAACCAACACCGGTTGATGAAACTCTCGTTGAAGAAACAACACCTGTTGATTATACTCCAGTTGACTATACAGAACCTGTTGATGAACCAACACCGGTTGATGAAACTCTCGTTGAAGAAACAACACCTGTTGATTATACTCCAGTTGACTATACAGAACCTGTTGATGAACCAACACCTGTTGAAGAAACAGAACATGTTGAATCTACAGAAAATGCTGAAGAACCAATCCCATTAGATGAACCAAACCCGGTTGAATCTACAGAACCTGTTGAAGAAACAAACCCGGTTGAATCTACAGAAAACGTCGACGAAACAACACCTGTTGATTATACTCCAGTTGACTATACAGAATCTGTTGATTATACTCCAGTTGACTATACAGAACCTGTTGATGAACCAACACTTGTTGAAGAAACAGAAACTGTGTATGAACAAACACCGGTTGATGAAACTCCCGTTGAAGAAACAGAACATCTTGAAGAAACAACCACTGTTGATGATACAGAACCTGTTGAAGAACCAATCCCTGTTGAATCTACAGAAAATGCTGAAGAACCAATCCCATTAGATGAAACACCCCCTGATGAATCTACAGAACCTGTTGAAGAACCAACCCCTGTTGAATCTACAGAAAACGTCGATGAAACAACCCCTGTTGAATCTATTGAACCTATTGAAGAACCAATCCCTGTTGAATCTACAGAAAACGTCGATGAAACAATCCCTGTTGAATCTATTGAACCTATTGAAGAACCAAATCCTGTTGAAGAAACAATTCTTTTTGAATCTACAGAAAGTGTTGAAGAACCAAACCCTGTTGAAGAAACAGAAAATGTTGAAGAAACAATCCCTTTAGATGAAACAACCCCTGTTGAATCTACAGAAAACGTCGATGAAACAACACCTGTTGAATCTACAGAAAGTGTTGAAGAACCAAACCCTGTTGAAGAAACAAAAAATGTTGAAGAACCAAACCCTGTTGAAGAAACAGAAAATGTTGAAGAAACAATCTCTTTAGATGAAACAACACCTGTTGAATCTACAGAACCTGTTGAAGAACCAACCCCTGATGAATCTACAGAACCTATTGAATCTACAGAACCTGTTGAAGAACCAAACCCTGTTGAATCTACAGAAAACGTCGATGAAACAACACCTGTTGAATCTACAGAAAGTGTTGAAGAATCAAACCCTGTTGAAGAAACAATCCCTCTTGAAGAACCAATCCCTTTAGATGAATCAAACCCTGTTGAATCTACAGAAAATGTTGAAGAACTAAAACCTGTTGAAGAACCAACCCATGTAGATGAATCATCACTTAGTTCTACCTCTAAACAGGTAGAAAAGAAACAGCCTGTAGATGAAACAACCTCTGTTGTAAAAGGTGTTTGGAAAAAAGTCACTGAAATAGAACAAAAATTAAAAAATAGCAATCAAGAACCAGTTACTAAAAGCAGAAATTCGATTAAGAGTATTTTTCGTAAGGGTTTAGTCGGAATCTAAGTTACAAAAATTGATTTAGTAAAGTCACCTCTTAGTTTTACATAAATATATTTAAAACCATAATAATTGTAAAGTTAAAATGAGTAAAATGAATAAAACTATGACTGTTAAAAAAGTTTTTAAGGATAAAAAATTAAAAAAAACGTCTGATGATGAAAGTACGGGAATTTCAACTGATGATTATGAAACATTAAGTGAAATGGATACCGACAGTGATGATGAAGATGAGGACAGTGATGATGAAGATGAGGACAGTGATGATGAAGATGAGGACAGTGATGATGAAGATGAGGACAGTGATGATGAAGATGAGGACAGTGATGATGAAGATGAGGACAGTGAAGATGAAGATGAGGATAGTGAAGATGAAGAAGAGGAGAAAGAAAACTTTATCAAAACTGTTAGAAAAGGGTCCCGTGTATCATCAAAAAATAAAAAAAGTAAGGGTTTGCAAACACCAATAAAATCTAAAAAATTAAAGACACCCGAAAAACCTGAAAAAAAGAAACCCTCTTTAAAGAAAGTAAAGGACGAAGTAAAAAGTTATAAAAAAATAGACAAAAAAGGCCATACAAAAAAACGTAAGGTAGAAAAGGATGAAATCAGTGATTCATGCGACGAAGACACGGATACAGATACAGATGAAGACTATGTTAAAAATTCGAAAATAAAAAACAATCTCATCTTTTATATCGGAGGTGACGATGATTATGACGAAGATTATGACGATGATACAGATGATTATATTGAAGATTTGATGGAAGAACATGACGAAGAAGAATACAAAAAAGAAGAAGAAGCCGTATTTATGAAGGAAAAATACGAAAAACTGGAAGAACCAAACACAGATGTTGAAAAGACTGACAATAAATCAAAGTCAAAAACAAAAAAACATAAAAATGATAAAAAAAATGGAGATAAAGGTAAAAAAGAAGATGATGAAAAGAAACCAAACATTGAAGAGGAATATATTCAACTTCAACAGACCAAAAAGATGCTTTTACAAGAATTTAAAAAACGACCTAATAAAATCTACAGAAATGCCCTGGACGAATGCAACAAGGATATTAAGGATTTGGTTCGACGTGGAAAAAAAGAAAATCTTAAACGTTATCATAAATTAATTAAACAAGAGCGAAAAAAACAAAACGAGTACGATTATTTTCGTAAAGAATTATCCAATCAAGAACAAAACAGAATCATTGATGATTTGGATAAAATTACGAAAAATGGATTTCAAAAAAAACCCTTTCGTTTTACCATCTTGGAAAGTTCTATTTCTCCTAGTCTTAAATCCATTGCTCTACAAAAGGTTAATCAACTCAGTAGTATGTGTTCAAGTGATTCAGAATATCACAAAATAAAGAATTGGATTGACACTTTTATGAAAATCCCTTTTGGAATAAACAAAAATATCGAAGTGAATATGGAACGCGACGGCATTGATGCCTGTAATGATTTTATGGTACGCGCACACTCTATTCTGGATGAGTGTACTTATGGTTTGAAAGAGGCGAAATTGCAAATTATGCAAATGTTGGGTAACTGGATAACCAACCCATCAGCTGTTGGAACATCCATCGCCATAAAAGGTCCGCCTGGAACGGGTAAAACCAGTTTGGTGAAAGAAGGTATTAGTAAAATAATGGGGCGTGAATTCGTGTTTATCCCATTAGGAGGGGCCGGGGATAGCAGTTATTTAGAGGGCCACTCTTATACTTACGAAGGAAGCTGTTGTGGAAAAATAGTACAATCACTTATTGACTGTAAATCAATGAACCCTGTATTTTACTTTGACGAATTGGATAAAATCAGCGATAGTCCACGCGGTCAAGAAATAATGGGTATTTTGACACATTTGACAGACACTTCGCAAAATTCACAATTTACAGATAGATATTTCGCGGAAATCAACGAATTTGATTTAAGTAAATGTCTATTTATATTCTCCTATAATGACGAAAGCAAAATTAGCCCAATACTCTTGAATCGTATGCATATTATTAGTACCAAAGGCTATTCTGTTGAAGATAAATTGATTATTGGTCGAAAATACCTGTTGCCTAAAATTATTAAACAAGTGAATATGTCTGAAAACGATGTAATTTTAACCGACGAAATTTTAAGAACAATCTTAACTAATGAACATTATATTCAGAAAGAAGATGGTGTACGTAACTTTAAACGTTCATTGGAATTAATTTACAGCAAAATTAATCTGTTTCGTGTTATGAAACCCGAAAACAACTTTTTCCAATTTTACAAAAATATTCAAATTAACGTTTCGTTCCCCTATACACTTGTTAAAAATGATTTAGATGTTCTTGTTAAAAATGAAGATGGATTTAATTCAGCTATTTCAAGCATGTATATTTGATTGTAATATCTTTTTTTTACACTATATAAAGTGTAAAAAACCTTAACGGTTGTATAATATATTTTGTGTGTTGATATATAAAAGACGGTTTTATTAAAGTACAATGATTTCACAACCGCCTGTTTACTATGTTCCTAAAAAACAACCGGGCGATAGGAAATTGAGAAAATGTAAACACGGAGAACGTTTACCAAACGGGAAATGTCCAAAAGGCCCTAAAAAAATAGTTAATAATACCTCTGTAATAAACGATGTTGATGATGATGAAGAAAGTGAAGATACAGACCAAATTGACAACCAAGAAACACAACCTGTTGTATCCATCAATGTGACAGAACCAAACCCACCTGTATTAAAAACTTCTCCTACAAAGAAGAAACGACCCTGTAAACACGGAGAACGTTTAGCCAATGGGAAATGCCCTCCTCCGTCCAAAACGGTTAAAAAAGCTTTGAAAGTTAAAACAGAAAAAATAAGGGAAAAATACAAAAACGGTGTTTGTACTGACGACATGACATTCGAAGATTGTGAATTAGCAATTCTAAGACAGTCTGTCATTGAAAATGAAGAAACCATTAAAAAAGACAGTGTAATGAATGAAGATTCTCGTGAAATGATTGAAATTCTTGAAAAGTTCTTGAGAAGAAAACGATGTATTTGTTATGGAGGGACTGCTATAAACAATATTTTACCAGAAAAAGAACAGTTTTACAACAGGGATGTTGAGATACCAGACTATGACTTTTATTCAAAAACCGCAAAAGATGACGCCAAAGAATTGGCCGATATTTATTTTCTTGCCGGATTTAGAGAAGTAGAAGCCAAATCAGGTGTTCACGAAAGTACTTACAAGGTATTTGTCAATTTTGTCGGTATTGCAGACATTACTCAATTAGATGAACGCATTTTCGATAATCTTCAAAAAAGCGCTATTGAAAAAGAAGGCATCCTGTATTCTTCTCCGAATTTTCTGCGTATGGCTTCATACTTGGAACTGTCTCGTCCACGTGGAGACGTAAGCCGTTGGGAAAAAGTTTTTAAACGAATTATCCTTCTTAATAAATACTACCCTCTTACCCCAGAACATAACTGCGATATTTTAGATTTTCAGAGAAAAATGGATTTCAACGACGCAGAAACAAGCGAGAAAATCTTTAATATTGCGAAAGATACATTTTTGGAAGAAAAAGTCGTGTTTTTTGGTGGATATGCCTTTTCCGTTTATGCCGATTTTTTTACGAATGAACGACAAAAAAAATTCAATCCGAAAATACCGGATTTTGATGTGTTGTCTTTAACCCCCAAAAAAACAGCTGAAAAAGTAGCACAACGTTTAGCCGACGCTGGAATACAAAATATCTTTATTTATAAACACGATAAAATCGGTGAAATTATTCCTGAAAATTATCAAATAACTATTGGAGCAAATGAAGAAGAACGCGACACTATCGCCTTTGTGTATTCACCTATCGCATGTCATAGTTATAATGAAGTATCTGTTGATGGACAGAAAATATTTGTAGCTACAATCAACACCATTTTGAGTTTTTATCTAGCCTTTATGTTTGTAAATAAATGGTATTACAACAAGGACCGAATTCTCTGTATGTCACAATATCTGTTTGATTTAGAACAGGCTAATCGTCTGGAACAAACCGGTCCTTTAAAGCGTTTCACTACAAATTGTTTGGGTAAACAGAAAACTTTGACTGATATGTTTTCAATAAAAAGCGATGTTTATAAAAAAATTGGAAGATTTCAGAATAAAACACCAGCACAATTGGAAGAATTCGAAAAATTCTTTTTTAAATATATTCCGTCAAAGAACCCTCGGCATGCTTCCATCATGAATAGCAAAATTCAACAAAATCAACAGGGTGTCTCAAAACCACCTGTTAATTACGTTTTGGAATCAGACTCTAATTTGAGCGACAATGAAGAAGACAAAGAGGAAGAAACTCATGAAGTTTATGTTCCACCCAATAATCGTCCCGTGTTTCAGAATCAGAACAAAAATTATGTTCGTCCAAATATCCCATTTCAAGGTAAGCACAACAATAACAATAATAAAACACAGAAGAAAAAATACCCGCCCAAAAACGACGGGTTTTTTTCACGTATTTTTTAGATATTGATTATTTTATCTATGTATATATATATAAGTATAAATGGCTAGAACAACGGTTGAAAGACCACCAAATTTTAAAGAAATTCCTACAAAATATTCTACAAGTCCATCACCAAATCCACCAGAAAATTTACCACCAAATCCACCAGAAAATTTACCACCAATTCAACAATCAATTCAACAACCAATTCAACAATCAATTCAACAACCAATTCAACAATCAATTCAACCAACGAGGAAAACTAAAAAATTAAGCACAAAAGTAGAACAATTATCCAAGCGTATTACAAACTATAAAACAGAGGAAGATTTAAAAAAGGATAGGAAACTTCTTAATTCGGAATTGGTATGTGGGTCTTCAGGATTCTGTAGTACTTTTAATAAAAGTGGGTCAAATGCTTTAAAAGAATTATTCAATGGATATACAGACTTTACATTAGTTACAAGTTATAACCTCATAAGTAAAACATCCGATGGGAAAAATAAAGGAGCCAACGGGCAAGTTACTCAATTTAATTATGAAATTAGTGGTGTAAAAGCTGTTTCTGTTATGAAACAAACGTTATCATCTCAATTATATACTGATAATTTGTTTTATGAATATATTGTTGGAAAGTCTTTTATAAATAGAATAAAAAAATGTTTTCCATGTTTTTGTGAAACTTACGCTTTATTCAAGAATTTTTCTGGGTTTACGAAAACAAATATACCCAAAGATAAACCCATAGATGATATAAATCATACAATTTTGACTGACAGCTGTAAAACACCTGGAAATTTTTCTATATTGTTAGAGTATGTTAATGAGCATAAATCACTAAGAACTTTAATTTCAGAACTAAATCGTGACAAAACAGGGGAATTTGAGAAAATATGGTATTGTATTTTTCAAATATATTTTGCTTTAGCCGTTTTACGAAAAAATTTTACTCATTATGATTTACACTCTGGTAATGTTATTATTTATCAACCAAAGCCAGGACATTATATTAAATATAATTATGTTTTTAATGATAGAACCATTTCGTTCAAAAGCCAATATTGTATAAAAATAATTGATTATGGTCGTTGCTTCTTTGATAATACTAACCTTTTTAATTATGAAACAAATTCTAGTATTGATGTTGATCCCGCAAAATATACCGATAGAAAGGATATTCCTGCAACATCGAATAAATTCATAAATACAGAAAAACCACTTTTTGTAAGTTCTAATAGTTTATACGAAGTATTAAAAGGGATAGAACCTGATTGTTATCCAAGAAGGGATACATTTGGTAGAACTATAAATAATTATGGATTTTATTTTAATGATATTCGTAGTTGTAGAGATATACTTTCTACATTTAGTATTGACTTTTCAAAAAAGAATGAAAGTCATGACCTACGTTTACTTTATCGTGTTTATGAAGATTTACATGAAACTTATTCGGGTAATCATGCTATAAATTATGATAGTAAAGATGTAGATGGAAGAGAAGAATTATTAGAACCAGGAGGATTAATATTTATTGGAAAATCTACTACTTCTAGTACTTTCAATATTAATAATGTTTATGATGCTTGTCAATGTTATGCTCGATTAATAAATAATGAAAAAAAAATCAATGACAGAATGTATAATGATGATTCAAAAGCAATTGGTGAACTTACTGTTTATAGTGATGGTCGTGAGATGGAATTTGTTAGTTATTCAGTAAATAGTTCAGTAAATACAACAGGGAATACAGGAGGACTATCAAGACGAATTAAGAACAAACGTAAAAGAACTTCCAGAAATAAAAAATCTCTACACCGTTGAAGATTTTCAAGGTTAAATATTTACATCCCTGAATGAATTAACATGACGCCCTGTATTAGATTGAAAGGTGTAAAATTTCCAACATTTCAAATTCGGCATTTGAAATGTTAAATACAGAACTATTGTCCCTTATTATGTCCAAAGACATAATACCTAAAAGGCTCGAATAACATAGGGGTTGTCAGTTAATTGTCCCAAAATATCCCCATTATTACGGTCTAGTGACGTTTTTGAATATAACCCTGTTGAAGCTGAATATTCTCCCATTAAACGCGTATCGGGCGTTTGATTGCCAAAATATGGAACACCATCACGACGGTTCTGTGTAAGTTGGTCGCGTTGTGAAGATGTCTTCATTTGAATCGCTGAATTAAATGTATCCATCTTCCCAGCAGGTGTATATCCGACCAATGTACTCGACTTTAAATCATTATTGCGCTGATTGTATTCAGCATCATAACTACGTGTTTGTTTACTACCAGCAACAGCTCCTGAACCACCGGAATAGAAAAAATCCGTAGTTGTCATACGTTCATTATCAACAGGTTGGTGTGGGTTTGTCGTATAACCACCGCCATTACCTCGTTCATTACGATTGACATACAAATAACCCTGTTGAGACCTCTCTGTTGTCTGTCGCATCGTTATTTTCGTTTTGTCATTCGGATTAAACAGATATGATTTATTAACAGCTGATTTCGGATTTTCATAAGGTCTCGCTGTTCCAATCGCGTTCTGTTTCCGAGAAGGTTTTAATACATCCAACAGAGGAGCCATTGTTTCATTTACATATCCACGTACAACCCCAAAGTAATCCTGTTTCGAATTTACCGTTCTGTTGTTATTGTATGCATTAGTTGTTAAATGTTGATAATCATTTTCATTCGCATCTCCTTTTCCACCCGCATATGCAGGTAAAATCGGATATGAACCATTCTCTACTGTATGAGGTTCTCTGTATTCACCAACCACATATTGCGCATTGTTGTTTGAATTAGCCACACCTTGGTAACTCGCTGTTGTTTCCGGTCTTGCTACATCTTTAAGAATCGTTTCTGGAATTACGGCAGGTCCCTTTTCTGCACATGTAGTTGTCATGTATCTTTCAGGACCCATCTCGAAAAAAGTGTCTGGGCGCTGTTTCTCCTGAATACCTAGATTTCCACGCTCTTTAATATGATGATTAGCAGGCCCTTCATGACCCAACATACCAATACCACTTGATTTGGGTTTAGTTAATACCCGCAATTGGTCAACTGTAGGGTCTATCCAACAATCACGCATACCCATACCAGAATTGTACCCCCCTGAACCTTCTGCTGTGTATCCTAAACCTAAACCTGGACCCACTTTAATATCAGCAAACGGTTTAACATTCGCCATATTTTTCGAAGGGTTCACTCGCGACTGCATAAAATCACTCGTGTTTGGAGTCCCATATGACCACTGTGTATTATTGTGAGGTTGAAACAGGGGCTTCGTTTCAGTTTTTTTTATAATTTGAGAACCAGAACCAGAATAACTGTCTAATATACTTTCATTAACATTGTCCATTGTATGATTTGTTCTTATCTTTCCACCGAAATATGGAGACATGTTGTTGTGTTTAAAATATTCACTTCCAACATCCAATCCTGTTAATGATTTATAAACAGGTTGTGATTGTGAATCATCACTAGAATACGTAGAAGGCATAAAATACTTGTCAGTATAAGCACCATTCACAGAAGAATATTTGTTTTGAACAGAAAGTTTACTCGTTTGGTCTAAATCTTCTAAAACAATCGGAAATTCATTTGGAAAGTTGCGATTCGGTATATCAGTGTTGGGTAAACTATTCGCGTTGTAGTTGGTCATTTTTTCGAATGGTTTGTTTTTTTTATTGATTACATAAAGAGACCCTAAAGCAAAAGCCGGTATAAGCAATTCCATTTTTATTAGGGCGATTTTTATATTTATTATGATATTATTTACCACAATAAAAAACAAAATTATAACAGGGTTTATTTTCTTTTCATTAAATATCATCAAAATTAATTTCACTGAAATCGATTGTGTTAGTTACAGGGCCTGTTTGGTTTGAATCAGTTTGTTTTTCTTCTGTTATCGTTTGCTCATCCTTGAACAATATTTCGTCATCCACGTTGTTTGCATTATTTAAAAAGAATGTTGTGGGCGTTGTCGGTTGAAGAATACGAATATAATCGCAAGTTTTTGGTGGGTTCTCGTATTCGCGTAGAGAAACTAAAATAAGATTATTTACCTTGACAAAATTGTTGCTTTTATTTCTTCCCGAAAAACGATTCGGTATGTGACAAATCATTTGAGAATTGTCTGGCTTAACAACGTAAAATCGCGAGTTTCCTAAAGCCTTTGATACAGAAACTGTTAATATAAGAGGGTCGTCTAAATTTATATCATAATGCTTGTTTGCTGTATTTTTACGAGCAATTCGTTTAGAACCACAACCACCAGTCGTATTTTTTACCATTTTGTATAAGGGTTAATTATTAAGATTCAGGGTATTTGTGATTTATGTAAATCATTCTTCTTAAATCAATTTTACATTCTTATCAACGCAGTATATCGAACCTTTTAGGTGCCACATAACAAACCCTGTTGGATTCTTTGAGTTTCTTAGGTAAAAACTATTTGTTTGCTTATAATAAATGGAAAACCCTAAAAGATGTCCTAAAGGGACCAGACGAAAATACATTAATGGAAGTAAAACCGAATTTATATGTGTAAAAAGTAACAGTGTTCAAAAAAACGCCAATACTAGACGAAAAGAAAAGTATCAAAAAAAAAACAAAACGGTTAAAAAATACGATATTCGAGAGGTTATTAAGACCGTCAAAAAAAACAAAGAAGACACACCAGAAGAAAATTATACAAATGAATCATCCCCTGTTGAACATTCCCAGCCCGATGAAACAACACCTGTTGAATCTACAGAAAACGTTGAAGAACCCCCACCACAACCTGAAGAAACAAACCCTGTTGAAGAACCCCAGCCTGATGAAACAAACCCTGTTGAAGAACCCCAGCCTGATGAAACAAACCCTGATGAATCTACAGAGGGCGTTGAAGAAACAAACTCTGTTGAAGAACCCCAGCCTGATGAAACAAACCCTGATGAATCTACAGAGGGCGTTGAAGAAACAAACCCTGTTGAAGAATCCCAGATGGATATTCCAGAATTATTAACAGACAAGGAAATAAAGCAATTTTCTAAATCAAAGAGACAACAGGATTTGCGTAGAGAAAAAATAGAATACGAAAAAAGCGAAACACCAAAAGGGTTATACCCTCTTTTAAATGACAAGAACTTTGTTGATAAGATTTCAAATAAAAAAGAGTTTTTTAATACTCAATATGATTCAGCCATTTATGAAATCGAAAAACAAGCAAATATCATCTGTCATTTACCTATTGAATTCCATCCTCATCAAACTTTTGTACGTAATTTTCTTTCTTATGAAACACCTTACAACAGTATGTTATTATATCACGGTTTAGGAACAGGAAAAACGGCTACTGCTATTGGCGTGGCTGAAGAAATGCGACAATATATGCAACAGACGGGTGTTATTAAAAAGATTTTCATAATCGCAAGTTCCAACGTTCGTAACAATTTTTACAGAGAACTTTTTAATGAAGAACTTATCCCCGACGATTTAGCCGAATTACAGACCAAATCATTCCCCTTTTATATGGGTGAAATCATAAAAGAGGTTAATCCAACAATGGATTTTTCTCAAATTACAAAAGAAGAACTTATTGGTAGAGTAAAACGGCTTATAAAACAGTACTATCATTTCCAGGGCTATAGGAAAATGGCTATCGACATTTTCCATTTAATTAAATATGAAAATAATGTTTTAACAGAACGCTCAAAACAATCCATTAGGAACCGGTTTAATGACACCCTGTTGATTGTTGACGAAGTTCATAATATTCGCGCAAACACAGAGAATGATTTGGAAATGAAAAAAATAGGCGAATTACTAACAGTGGCAGTAGCAAATTCTGACAATTTGCGATTATTGCTCATGTCAGCAACACCTGTTTTTAATTCCTATCTGGAAATTATCTGGTTAACAAACCTGTTGAATTTAAACGATAAACGTCCTAAAATTAAAACATCGGAAGTGTTTTATACTTCGGGAGAACGTGAAGGTGAATTCCGAGAAGCACAAACCTTGGAAAATGGCGTGGTTCTTGAAGGCGGTGAAGCCCTCTTAAAAAGAAAACTAACAGGGTATGTTTCGTTTGTTCGTGGAGAAAATCCTTATTCCTTTCCATACAGACTTTATCCCGATTTTTTTGCACCATCAAAAACGTATGCCATAGAGTTTATTTCACAAAAAACTCCTGAAGAGAATCTGCCTCTACCGACTAGACAATTTAACGGAGAAGAAATTTCTGAGGAAAAACGGCTAAAATATATACACCTGTATGTCAATTCCATCGGAGAATACCAAAAGAGAATTTATTCGAATTTACTTAGAAAAGGGGCAAATTTAGACTTATTGACGGAAGATAATTCTCAAACAAAAAAAATAGGTATAGAAAAACAGAGCCTGTTAAAACTTCAACCTATTATTCAATCACTAAACATCGTGTATCCTAATGAGAAAGACCCAATTAGTGACGCTGGGTTCAATAGTGTAATGATTCAAGAACGACAGCAGTTTCGTTATGCTCCAAATACACGAAGGATTTTTTCCCCTGCGGAAATTGGAAAATATAGCTGTAAGATGTCAGCCGTGTTGGATGCTGTATTAAATTCAACAGGGATTGTTTTAGTATATTCTCAATTCCTTAAATCTGGAATTATTAGCTTGGCATTGGTATTGGAAGAAGCAGGAATTACCCGATTTAATGGTCAACCTCTTCTAAAAGATGCTCCTTCAGTATCCCGTTTAGACGCATTAACAATGAAGTCTGAACCTACGACACAGATTCAAGCTAAATATATTCTAATATCCGGAAGCAAAACATATTCCCCTGATAATTTAACGGCTATCCAAGAAGCAGTTAAGACAGAAAACAAGGACGGTAGATTAGTTAAAGTTATTCTAATTTCAGGAGCCGGTTCCGAAGGTATCGATTTTAAATTTATACGACAGGTGCATATATTAGAACCGTGGTATAATATGAATAAAATGGAACAAATCGTTGGAAGAGCCGTTCGTCATAAAAGCCATTGTGCTGTACCTTTTCAAGAACGTAATGTGGAAATTTATTATCACACGGTTGGTTTAGACGATGGCGAAGAGGCATTAGATACTTTTATATACCGTTATTATGCTGAATCAAAAGCCGTTCAGATTGGTAAAATAAATCGTTTATTGAAAGAAACATCTGTTGATGTTCTTTTAAATGTAGGACAAATGAACATGACTGTTGAAAAACTTCAGAGTCTTTCGGCTAATCAGAGTATTCAATTACAGGTTCCTTCCGGGGATAAGAAACTCAAGTTTTTCCCGATTGGAGATAAACCGCATACAGAAGTTTGCGATTATATGGAGTGTAAATATACAGATAGAACACCCCCGTCAGGATATGTTTTAGACAAGGATACGTATGGCGATAGCTTTATTAAAAGGTCCATCAGTGTGTTGGTTCCTAAAATAAAGGCATTGTTTAGAGAGGCGAATTTTTATACAAAAAAAGACCTTTTATTTAGAATCAACAGCTTCGGAAAGAAATATCCTTTAGAAGAAATTTACTCGGCATTGTCTTATTTGTCTGGGCCTTTGTCCAATGAACTTTTAGTCGACAAGAATGGACGAGTCGGTCATTTAGTAATTCAAGGTGCAACCTATTCTTTTCAACCTGTAGACATACATGAACGAATGCATACAAGTTTAATGGAAAATGCTATTCCACTGGAATATAAGAAAAGCTCTGTTTTAATAAACATGCCAACTGTTTCTTCATTAAATAGAGTAAAACCAAATGAACAACAGGGGGTTTCAAAAAGGGTGTTTGCCGAAGAATTTCGACAATTATTGGAAAAAAAAGGCCGAGGGTCAATTTGGTTCTCAGAAGTATTTAAAAAACAAAAGGGTGGAAAAGGTGGAGGAGAATTCTGTGTTTACGATTTTTTAAAGGAATATCTCGGGGAAGAACCTGAAACTCAGGTGTTATTAAAAAGGGTTTTTATTCATCATTTCTTGGAAGCATTAACTTATGCAGAAAAAGTCGAATGTTTGAAACAGGTTGTTCTTGGAGGTGAAGATTTAGACGAAGAAACAAAAGAAATGCGAAAATATTTTAAAAATAATTCACAGATTAACGGTTTGGATGATGATGAACAACAGGTTTACTACCTGTATAATTTGGAAGAAAAACAACCTACGTTCTTGATATATAATGGGATAGATTGGGATGTAGAAAATGATAAATCACAGCGTTCAATATATTATGAAAAATATGCTCGACAAAAACGTGAGGTATTTGTTAATGTTTCACCTATATTTGGATATATGGATTGGAATTCTAAAAAAGAAAGAAATGAATTAAAAACAAAGAAAAAAGGTGGCGGGGATAAATATAACAAGGGTAATTTCTGTGTTAACCAAAATAAATCGTCTGAACTGAATAAAATGATGCTAATCGAATTCCCGGAGATGGGTGTATTACGAGGATTAGAACGTGTGTCCATTTATTCGGGATGTGTAATATCTGAAGTGTTGATGCGTTACCGTAATCAAGACGATAATGTCAAAAAAACATACTTTTTTTCACCGGAAGAATACTTTATTGGTATTTTTTAACATGTGGGTCTTGGAAAGGTTTACTCTTATTATAACATAACCAAACAACCCTGTTGTAATTATTTCATTTATCGAATGTTCTGTGGCTATTTATTGTGTGTGATATTACAATAAATAACATTTTTACACCATCCGTGTATTCCTTCTATAGTCTTTGTAATAACGATTTTTGAGAATTTATGTATTTTATATTTCTTATCTCATTTTCTATATCTTTAATTTTTTGAGAAAAATTCATAAATTGTAAATGTTCATATATTTCTATTCTCTCATCATCCTGCTTTTCTTTTAATAAAGTCATTTTTCTCTCTAATAGTTCAACCCTCTCTGTTAATAGTTTTTCAATTGTTTTTTCCAAAATATGAGTTCTTTCCATTAATGATGAAATCATGTTTTCACACTCTTCTATTTTTGTTTCCATTTTAATAATATAGTTGCCGTACTTTTATATTATTTTCAGTAACTTTACTTACCAAACGCCGAAAAACTCGCTGTTAAAGGCATAAAATCACTTCCTTTATTCACAAGAGAACCATAACCAGAATATGTATCAACACCTGGTACGGTTCCTGAAGTGTTGTAGTTAATCGGAATACCCTGTTGTCCACCCGCGTTTCCATATCCTCCATTTCCAGGACCTCCACTTCCTGTGCCTCTGTATCCAGGACCTCCATTTCCATAACCTCCATATCCATATCCAGGACCTCCATTATTCCCCCCCGGTATACCGATTAAGTAATTAAGTTCATTCACCGTTCCACTTGCCGCCTGTTTGGTTAAATCGACTGCTCCACCGACTGTCTCTTTCCCTAAATTAACTGCACCAGTAACAGTGTTTCCAGCAATGTTTGAAGCCCCTGTTACAGCTTCTTTGGTTAATTCTGCCGCGCCACTAACACCCTGTTTTGTTAAATCTGCTGCGCCACTAACACCTTGTTTTGTTAAATCTGCCGCGCCACTAACACCCTGTTTTGTTAAATCCAATGTCGTTTTTCCTAAATCAACTGCTCCTCCTACAATATTATTTCCTAAACCAAATGTTCCTCCTACAATGTTATTTCCTAAACCAACAACACCATTAACAGCATTGTTTACCCCACCAACTACTGTATTACCACCATTTGTACCTACTGTACCACTACCACCATTTCCACCACAGTTATTACAAACACCACCGTTGGAATTACTGCAATTTGGACAAGACAAAACTGTTGGATATATTGGAGCAACCATATCAGTTTTTTTTACATAATTCTTCTGTATATAATCAATTTGATTCGCCAACAAAATGTCGATACCATACAATCCAGCATCTATATCATATAATTCCTCATCAACTTTATATAATTGGGTATCATCAATACCATTTTGTTTTATATCAGCCGGTTTAACAGTATCACTTGTTGTTGTATCTACATATCCATTTTGGTCGAAACGAGCAACTTTTACAATTTTAAACATATCATTCGTCTGCACCTGTTTTTTAAGAACAATCAATATCGTATTTTGATTAAAACCAACATAATAAATGAAGAATTTTGGATTATCCGGTGTTTCACTCGCATCACTTGGGTCAAATTGCACCGAATTAACCACATAATCAACATTCGGAATACCCTTTAATACACCCCCATTTATCGAAACCGGTTTAAATTGTCTATTTAATATGCGAACAGTGGATGTTCCTGCCTCTTGATTGTTCTTTAATACAATATTTCCATTCGATACATCATAGTGTAAAAACGAACAAACCTGATAAAGCTGATTATTTCCATACCAAGTTTGAATGTTTAATCTACCATCATTCGGGTCAGCAACAAACTGTGTTGCAACAATCTTGATTAAGTTATTGTCATTCGAATTATACGGAACCGCAACTAAATGACCCTGAAGTTTAGTGTTTGAAAAGAGTGCTCCTAAAAGAGTTTGAGGAGGTGAAACACTCGTGTTGATTACATCAATAAAAGTAATTTTATCCCAAGCAATATATAAAGTTTGATAATTATCTGTTGTATTCCCATTTAAATTGGAAATAATATATTGACTAAATTTGGATGATACATCATACCCCGTGTTTTGACTTTGCTGACTTGCTGAATTTGTAACAGAACCATTTGACACCTGTGTATTAATTGTTACACCACCGATTGAACTGTCGCGATTATATACAATAATAGACGAAAGGGTTGTCCCGGCAGAGTCTGAAATATTTGTTGAACCAGAAGCTGTATTCCCATTATGTGTCGATTGACCATTGGCCTGAATTAAATTTCCATTCGTGTTGTCAAAAAATAAATTGTCGTATAACTTGAAAACCCTTGAGGACGGAGAATAAGTCGGAATTACAATGTCACTATTTAATGGATTTTTGTCTGATTCGAAAGAAATAAACCCTTCTTTAGTAAAATATTCCCATTTGCCCAAGAACCCATAATAAGAAATTATTAAAAGAGACAATAACAATGCTATAAATAATAATATTATTATCGTGTGTTTCATTTAAAATACATCTATAAAAAAATATGTATAAATTTATTCCTCTAAAGAACCTGAAATAAACATACAATTATAAAGAATTTACCAATATGTAACACACCTTTCGGACGCTCTGTATGAAGATGTCCTGTAACAACAATAATGGTGTAAAATTGAATACATTTTACACCGTTTGAACATTTACACCCTTGAAGATTTAAAACCGCACCTTTCGGTATAAAATGAAAGGAAACTTCAAGGTTTGCCTATTTCAAGGCATGTAAATTTTGATTTTGGGAATTCTTCTAAAAACCCTGATGAGTTATTGCTTCTTGATAAATAATTTGGTCGTTCTTTATTATTTATCGCATTATAAGCAATTTTATAAATATTTGTAGCACCATTCACATCTCTATTCCAATAACCGCATCCGTTCTTACAACAAATCAGTCCATGGACGATAATGTTTCCTCTTTTGTATGGTCTTGGATTTTCCATTACCATATTCTTCGCACAAATACCTATTTCACATTTGGAACATCTACAACTTGTTCTAAATTCATCAACCAAATAAGTTTGAAAACCTGCTTTTCTAAATAAAGTTCTCATACCTTTTCCTTTGGTTGCTTCCTTGTATTTCATTTGTTGTTTTTGTTCGTAATCGCCAAAACAAACTACAACTTCTTTTTCATTACCAAAAATGCGTTTGAAATTATTTAACATTTTCTGTTCGCTTTTCTTTGTATTTCTATAACTCTGTAATCGTAGTTTCCTGAAAATATATTTTTCGTAAAACTTGAATAACATACCATTTATTTCACTCTTCTTTTGTATATATTCCTTAAATTTTGATATGGTAAGTGATTTACGATTTAATTTTGATAATTCAGTTTCCCATTCTATAATTGTTTTGCCTTGTATTTTTTCTTTTTTCAATTCTAATTGTATTTTGGAATACTTCTTTTTCTTGGTTTCTTTTCTGCGTTGGTCTTGTGAATATCTAAACTTATTTGCTTCTTTATTATCATCATCTACGCAATAAATGAGGTCATTTTTTCCAGGGTCAATACCCACTATTTTCTTATTTTGTAGTTGTGAATAATCTTTTAGTTCATCAATATATTCTTCATTATTTATTCCTTTTTTCATCATAGGTAGTTTCTTACCAATCAGGTCTTTTCGTAATAATAACAAAGAACAACTAATTCCATCTGTTTCTATCATGTGGTGAAATTCATAATGCTTTTTATGAAAACATTTGCGTTCAGTTCTAAAAAAGAAATCCCAAATTTTATTTTCATTTCGTTTCAAATTTCCTTCTGTTAAATAATCACTTTTATTTCCTTGTTTTTTAGTCATAAGAAGATGCACTAATGTAGTTGTATCTAATCTTATATGTTTTGGTATAATTTCATTACGCATAGGAAATACATTACAAATTGTTTGTTCTTCTTTTTCTACTTGTTTCATCATTTTAATCATACAAGGGAAATAATCCATAGGACTACACATTAAATCATAATATAAATTTTTCTTGAATGTTTTAACTGGTATAATATGTTGTTTTTGTTGATTAATCCATGTATGATAAGAATTCTGAGATTTGTATTGTGTTGTTTCAACATTCAGTAAATCATTTTTGATTTTTCTTAACTGATTACATAATTTGTTTATTTTTGCATCTTTTTCTTTTTTGGTAATATTCAGTTTTCTTATTTTACTTATAATAAATTTCTTTTTCCAAACCACATTTACATATCGTTCTACATATTCTACAAAATGATTTTTAATGTTATTTTCATACATGGTAATAATATCAATTGTTAAATAATCCAAAATGGTATTCATATGTGTATATTCAAGGGTTTCCTTTTGAATAAGTGGTTCAAAATCGGTTTTGTAAAATGCTGTTAAATTATCTTTGAGTTCTTTAATTTCTTTCTTTGCTGGTCTGCCTTGTGGTTTTTCATTACACATAATTTTCATACACGAATTTACAAATACCTTATCTATGACAGGTAAAGTGTTATTTGTTTCATAGTAATTCAATAAGTATAATTTCATAAAAAGTAAAACATTAATTACTATTTTATTACAAAGAATAACAGCATTAGTTATTTTCGGTGTATTTATATCAGGATGTTTCAATACACTTTTCAAGGAAATTTTAATTCCTTTGAAAAAATCATCAGGTGGTTTTTCTTTTATAGACATCCCTTATAATATTCCTAAATATTTTATTTTTAAGTAATTTAACAAATAAATTATAAAATTGAAACAAAATAATATAAAATCTATTTAACAATAACTATAAATATAAGATGTCCGAACTCATAAGATTAGGTGCAATTAATAAAATAACGAGTCAATATACAACCCCATCACACGCAAATAAACAGGATGAGTTTATATGTATTGATTGTGGAAATGATGTTATTATTCGTCAAGGAAAAATAAGGATTCATCATTTCGCACATTGTAAAGAAGACATAAAATGTAATTTTTATAGTAGTCCAAATGAATCACAAATTCATAAAAACGCAAAAATATTATTAAAATATATTCTTGAAAATAAAATACAATTAACAATTAAAAGTAAATGTAATAAATGTAATAATATAGACGAATATGATATTCCAGAAATTTCAGAAAGTTCGTCAATTATAGTTGAATATAGATTTGATTATAATGGTGTAAAAATAGCAGATATAGCATACATAGAAGATAATGAAATATTATGTATATTTGAAATATATAATACACATAAAACACAAACAGAGAATAGACCTGAACCATGGTTTGAATTAGATGCTAAAAATATAATAGAATCCTTTAATAATTATGATTTACAAAAAATACAATTACAATGTATTCGTAATAAAACATGTGATGATTGTATCAATCAAGCAATTACTCTTGAAAAACAATTAGAAAAGGATATTATATATTTTAATCAGAGAGGAGCAGGTTGCGGAAAAACATATGAAAGCATACAACTTATACAAAATGATAAAAGATTTATTGAAAAAAAAACATATATTTATCTTACAAAAATGCATTCCGCAAAAGAAGTTATTTATAATGAATTAAAAGAACAAGAAATAAGAGGACAATTAAATATATTAGAAGTATTAGAAAATGATAATAATAATGGAAAACAATATAAAATATCTTATCTTAATAAAGAAACAAATAAGGAAATAGTAATTATAATTGGGACGATAGATTCATTTAATTATGCTGTTGTTGATAAAAATAAAATTATAAAACATAATGATTATTTTAAGGGAATTGTTAAAACTATTAGAAATGGGTTTCTTTCAACAAAAGATAGTAAAATAAATTATGCTGGTAAAAGACCATCTCTTAATAAAAAATGTTTAATTGTTATTGATGAAGCACAAGATTTAGGTGAAGAATATATTGAAGCATTTAATACTATAATAACGCATACAAATATTGATGTTTATGTTATTGGAGATAAATTACAAAGTATATGGGGAGAACATAATATTCACACATATATTGATGTAAATAATTTAGATTCTCATATTGAAAGAAGTAATGGTATAAATAAAGTTATGCGTTTTCATAATAAACATTTTATTAATTTTGTAAATGATGTTATCTCTTTTGAAAAATACGAATTACCCCCAATTACCGAAATATGTGATGGGTGTTGTAAATATACTCATGAAAATAATATTATTCCTTATAATATTTTTGAAGTTCCTAAAATATATGCAACTGAATTTGACTATCCTAAAATAGATAGAGTTATTGAAAAAATTATATCATTTATGGATAAAGAAATAAACAAGTATAATTATCTCCCAAATAATTTCATGTTTATATTTCCAATTTTATCAAAAAATATATTCGCAACTATGTTAGAAACAAGAATCCAAAATTATTGGATTAATAAATTTAATGATATTGATTATCAAGAAGTATTGAAACAAAATGAGTTTTGGAAAGATAAAATTAACGATAATAATTTTTATAAATATATATATTTACATAAATCAGATGAAGGTAAATCAATAAATTTGAAAGAATCTGAAAACGCATCAAGGATATTATCTATACATGCATCAAAAGGAAATGGTTGTGAAGTAGTGTTTGTATTAGGAATTACAGAAGAAACACTTACGATATTTAGTAAAAAAAAATGTAATTTAGTTTATGACTCATTATTACATGTAGCAATAACAAGGCAGAAAAAATCAATTTATATAGGTATTGAAAAAAATAATGATGATATTTGTAATAGATTTACAAAATTAGGTATTGATGAAGATGAAGAAATACAACCAGGATTAGAATGTATAAAGTGTCATAATAAATTTTCAAAAGTACAAAATTACATAAATAATAATGATGATATATTTACAGAAATAAACGATAAAATTATAGAACCAAACAATTATAAAAAATTATTACCTGATAATGAAGACAAAAAATCTATAATAGATTGGGGACATCATATAGTTCGTTATGGGGTTTTGATATATAATCTTATGTTAAATATTATAGAAAATGAAGTAATAGAAAATCAAGAATATAAAGACCAGTTTATTACTATTTTAAAAAATTTATCTAACAAAACTATTTCATATTATAAGTATGGAAATTACAATAAAAAATTAAGAGAAATAGATGGTAACAATAAAAAAAGATTAAATAATAGTGAAATACCTTTATTGATGTTTGATACGAATGAAAATACAAAATATTATAAATATACAAATATCCTTAAAGATATTATGTTGAATATTCAAAGTAAAATAATATATTATTTACAAATAAATAGATTACCTCCTTTATGTCCTTTGGAATGCGTCGTATTATTATTTATGATTAGATTAATTGACAACGGTTCTTATTCTGATATATCAATAATGGATATTTATTCTATTATGTATTGTTATGATTCTTGTTCCAATGAAATAGATATGGAACATACAGAAAAAAATAAATGCATTTGTCATAATTGTTTTAATGAATGTAATTTTAATAATAATTCATATGATGAAATAAGAAAAAGTATAAAAAATCATTACAATAATGTAGAACATATTAATACAACATACTACAATTATAAAAAATACATAACTGACAAATTACAAATTGAAAATATGAAATATAATATATTTCATAAAATATCTTTTGGAAAGAAAAATAAAAATTTTACAATAATGAATGAATATACTATAATTGGACATTCTACAAATCATGTCATTTATTTTATAATTAAACCACAATTTAACGAACTAAATTTTAATAATATAATGTGTGAATCAATATTAAATAATTTTATGATATTAAATTGCACTTCTGATTATGAAAATAATTATAAAAGATATAATAATAAAAAAATATATACTTGTATTTTAACATTAGATTCAGTAGAACCAATATTTTATGAATTAAATATAGATAAAAATGATACATCAATGAAACAATCCATAAAAAATTATTTATTTACAACATACTCAGAACATCACGAATTAATATATAAATTTTATAAATATTGTTATAAAAATAAACCCAAAAATAAAAATAGTATAAATTTTACTATGGAAGAATTAAATAAATATGAAAAACTGCCACAATATATATCAGATTACTTTTACGACATTAATAAAGAGTTAGAAATATGTGGTAATGATAAAATTAAAATAGAGCGTGTATTAATTAAAGTAAATGATATGGAATTATTTATTAATAATTTGAATATATACCTTGAAAAAAATGTTAATATATTTTTAGAAATGAATGAAGATGAAGTTATAGATTATTAAAACTATAAATGTGTGTTCTAATATGCTTACCATTTTCTGTAAATTGGAAATCTTTACTTTCAATATTATATTTTGTCTTGGTTAATTGTTTTATAATACTTAACCAAGGTCTTTTTATTTTACTTGGTTCGCCAACTGCTTTTAATCCATTAAACGAAAACCATTTTCTTATTTCAGGTATTAATTCCATGATTTTATTTTGTATTTCTTCATTCTTATCTAATTCATAAAGCGTAAATGTATTCTTATTTTTCAAATCTAATATGGATATAATTTTTTCTATTATTTCTTCTTGTTCCTTTTTGTATAACTCACTCTTTAATCGCATAGGCATCTTAAATATACTTAAAATAACAAATAAATTTTAAGTATATTATTTATAAATTTTTAATTTCCGTTTTCTCGTAGATGGTTTCCTTATAAATTCTATTTTTTCATTCATTCCGTATGCGTGTTGAAAATAATTTTTATAATTTTCAGGTTTTACTTTTTCTATCGCATTTTCTACATTCTTTTCTAATTGTTCATAATTTTCCACATTTCTATTCTTTTTCATATAAGTTTTGATTTGATTAAAGTATGCCTCTATTGGATTGTTTGTTTTAGGTGTATAAGGTATCGCAAATAAATATTCATTACCACTTTTTGTAATCGCATTTTTAATCAATTCGTTATTATGACTTTTCGCATTATCCAATACTATCAAATACCCTTTATACTTTGGAAAAATATGTTTTTGTAAAAATTCCAAAAATCTTTCAGCAGTCATACCGCCTTTTTCATACATTTCCTTTCCTACTATTTTTGAATTACTTATTGCTACTAATAATGTAAATTTACGAAATACAAATTGATTACTGGTTTTTATTCTACATCTTCTTCCCAAATAACAACGACTATAAGTCGGATGCAACGCAGAACCTACACTTGTTTCATCTAAACAAATAATTTTGTTTAATGGATAATGTTTTATTTTTTGATAAAATGAATTCATTTCGGTTTGTTTATCAATTGGTTTCTTATATCTTTCCTTTGGGAAATGCTCGTGTCTTGTTCTTTTTCTTGTTTGGTTATTATCCCTAATAACATGCCCTAAATGTTGAGGTGTAATATCAAATGTAGGATATTTTTGTTTCATATCAAATGCTAATTCATTCATAGTCAATTGTTCGTTTTTCTTCAATAATTCTAATGCGGTTTTTACTTGTGGTTTAGTAATCTTATAAGAAATAAGTTTTCTGTTTCTTCTTGTAAGATTTTTGAATGTTTTATATCTTTTAATCCAATCTCGTAAAGTGGATTTTTTACAATCAAAAATTTTACATGTTTTCTTATATCCATCACCTCTATCATTATTTAGATAATATTTAACCGCAGAAATTTTATAATCTTCTGTCTTATGTTTAGTCATCTATATTATTTTGAGAAAAATATAAAAAAATAATATAAAGGGTGCGGTTTTAAATCTTCAAGGGTGTAAATTTACACTTTAACAGTGAAATTTTAACCGTTGTAATTTTAAACACACACCATGTTACGTAGTTGGATTCCACACGACAAAATAAATTGGGATTATTTATCTTTAAACCCAAATGCCATCCATCTGTTGGAACAAAACCCAGACAAAATCCATTGGGATTATTTATCTGGAAATCCGAATGCCATACACCTGTTGGAACAAAACCCAGACAAAATACATTGGGCTAATTTATCTTTAAACCCAAATGCCATACACCTGTTGGAACAAAACCCAGACAAAATACATTGGGCTAATTTATCTTTAAACCCAAATGCCATACACCTGTTGGAACAAAACCAAGACGAAATCAATTGGTATCGTTTATCTGAAA
>Ga0304728_1000578_pt1 | contig 30679 bp, 37 predicted proteins | sample C_130625_MF_Meta_FD_190476 | JGI IMG/M metagenome (GOLD analysis project Ga0304728, IMG submission 190476) | Freshwater microbial communities from Lake Croche, Canada to study carbon cycling - C_130625_MF_MetaG (v2) (version 2) | ecosystem: Environmental > Aquatic > Freshwater > Lake | place... | reverse complement strand
TAATACTATAGTTACTTATCATCTCTAATAAGTAACTATTTTAAATTTGGTAGGACGTGACGGGTTCGAACCGCCGACATTCACGGTGTAAGCGTGACGCTCTACCAACTGAGCTAACGTCCTATTTGGTGGAGGATGCGAGAGTCGAACTCGCGAATACGCCGTGCAAGGGCGTCGGTTTCCCACTAGCCTAATCCCCCGACTGATTATTTAATTGTTTATATTGGTAGCCCCACTTGGATTTGAACCAAGGACCCCTGCGTTATCAACACAGTGCTCTAACCAACTGAGCTATGAGGCTATATTCTTTGGGGTGGCTGATGGGGCTCGAACCCACGACAACAGGAATCACAATCCTGGACTCTACCGACTGAGCTACAGCCACCACTGGTCCGGCCAGGAAGAATCGAACTTCCATCAATGGATTAGAAGTCCACTGTACTATCCGTTGTACTATGGCCAGGTATTTGGTGCGACTGGCCAGAATCGAACTGGCATGCCATTATAGCGGCAGATTTTAAGTCTGCTGTGTCTACCGATTTCACCACAGTCGCAATACTATTTGGCAGGGCTATAGGGACTCGAACCCCAACGGACGGAATCAAAATCCGTAATGCTACCATTACATCATAGCCCAATTAAAAAACTCTTCAAAGTGTGCTGTCTATGACTCGCATGAAAAGTGTGTTGTATGGAGCGGGAGGCGAGAGTTGAACTCGTCTATTTCTGCTTGGAAGGCAGACGTGTAACCAAAAACACTTCACCCGCATTGTTTCTTTTCCTGCCATTTTTTCTTGATGGCGTCTGATATCTTTTTCCGATGTTCTTCTGATTTTAATGGCTTTGATTTATATGTAGTACCTAATTTAGATTTGGAAATATTCTGTCGAACTTCCTCGGTCATTTTAGGTGCTGTACCATTCTTACGTCTTTCAATTAGTACTTCTGACAATCTATCTTTAGTTTCTTGACTATGGTGTTTACCTAACATCTTAGGCATACCTGAATTGTTTATATAATCAAAACCGCCAAAACCGCCTCTGCGAATATTGTAAACATCTTCTCTTAACAAGAATTCTTCATTTACAATTTCTTTTTCTCTGGCAAACATTTCTTCTGCTGTATCAAAGTATTCTAAAATATCTTTCTTAAAATTCTCAATGCCATATTTGTCTATAGCACGATTTAAGATTTTGCCAGAACCCATATAACCATCATCTAAATTTTTAGTTTTATGAGTGCCAATATAAATCTTGTTATCTAATAGATTAGTGATTTGATATGTGTAGTAATAATGCTTCATACATTTATTTATCAATAATGTGTAATCTGCTGTTTTACCATTAAACTAATCCCGCACTTTACTACTTAGTTGTTGGTGGAGCATCCTGGGATCGAACCAGGCGTGCCAGCGGCGCGGAATTTACAGTCCCGTGCATCACCATTGATGCTTCTGCTCCATATTTGGAAGTGCGAGTGGGACTCGAACCCACGGCTTTACGGATTTGCAATCCGGTACATTGGCCACTCTGTCATCGCACTATTGTAGTTTGGTGCGTCTGGTCAGACTCGAACTGACACGCCTCACGGCACGAGCTTCTAAGACTCGCATGGCTACCGATTACATCACAGACGCATTAATTTATTAATATCTGGCTACCCCCCACGGATTCGAACCGCGACGATCGGTTTTGGAGACCGACATGCTACCGTTAACATCAGGGAGTAATATTATAAACCATATTGAAACACACTCAGGCTATGCCCGTGCTACCAGAATACTCGGTTTGGAATGTGTTTTAATATGGCACTCGGTACCGGATTCGAACCGGTGTGACCGCCGTGAAAGGGCGATATCCTAACCGCTAGATGAACCGAGCATAACTGGTGTTTGTGTTTGGCGCTTGAATCCACGGCAACCCTAACTCTTCATGGCCGGTCCTGACACATGGTCGACTTTGGTCAGTATTTCGGTGTTCCATTGTAGTTGCTACACAAACGTAAAACTGGTTGCGGGTCCTGGAATCGCACCAGGGACTAGAGCTTATGAGACTCTCGAGATACTCCTTCTCCAACCCGCGATAGACTTTAATCAAATGGTATTTCTTTTTCTGGTGTTGCTATTAACGCTTCTACTACAAATACGTCAAAATTCTTTTCATCTTCTGGATGTTTTATACAGTCTACAAACCATCCAAACTTATAACGCCAATGATAAAATTGTCCTTCATCAGCGTTCCAACGAGCCTCTGTGGCATTACGGCACCGACCACGATAGTAAGCACCGTGGATCAAATCCTGTCGGGCAATCTTTGGTATATATCGATCTTCCATTATATTTTCCTTTAAGACAAAACTTGGCGGTCTCAAGGGGTAACGATCCCCTTCTTCGACAGTGACAGTGTCGTGTGCGTCCATGAACACTTTGAGACCCAAATTAGTGACCCGGTTCGTAAACAGTATTGATTGATTTACAGGGGCGTCAGGCCTCTAATGGACTTTTTAGGGTGCCAATTCTTTCAACTATATTGAAACACACTGTTGAGATTTCACTTTTCAAGTCAGGGTCCGGATGACCAAGCGCCGCTTCTCGCAGGTAGAAAACAGTGTGTTTCAATATGATTTAAGTATTAACTGTGCTGTTTCGTTATGGATTAGGCCCAACCCTAATCGTTTGCTTTTAACAAACTATGCTTACTGTACAGGATGATCAGTCCTATCTCGTCATAGTTCAACTCGCGTTGGTTAGTATACAGTCTAGGACTGTAGCATTTGCCGGCGCTCCCCAACGTTGAAAGTGCATTATGCGATACACGCATTTTTCCAAAACCGCACAGGTAATACTTAATTTTTAAAGAACAATCGCTACTTAATATACAACTATTATACGTTGAAATATTGGTTTTGTCAACTTATTTTTTGTTGTATTTTTACAACATCATATTACACAGTATGGCCGGCCCTGACGGAGTCGAACCGCCAACCGCTGGTTTCGAAGACCAGAACTCTATCCAATTGAGCTAAGGGCCGTTATATGGTCCGAGTAGAAGGATTCGAACCTTCGATCTCCTGCTCCCAAAGCAGGCGGATTAAACCAGACTTTCCTACACTCGGATAAAAAATTTGTAGCAGGTCGAGACATAACCCGATTAGTTTGCGTTACGATCTTTAACAACAGCAGACAATCTCTATAAGACCTCTACTGTCCGCAACACCTTTTACACAGCACCAAGCTGGTTGCTACAAAACTTTGGTGGTCAAGAAAGCACTCGAAGCTTCACGTTCCTCCTTATGAGGGAGGCTCTCTTCCTCTTAAGATACCTGACCTAAATTTATAGTGTGAAATGTTGCGTACATTCCACAAAACGAGTTCTTACCCCTTTACGCAGAGCACCTGCTTTAATGTGTGAACTACTTCCACTAAATCAGTTTGTGCGGCCATAACACTATCAATGTCCTTGTAAGCACCTGGGATCTCGTCAATGACGTCTAGGTCTTTACGACACTCAACGCCTTGAGTTTGTGCAATGAGATCTTCGGTGCTGAAGAATTGACGTGCTTTTGTACGGCTCATTGTACGACCAGCACCGTGACTGCATGAACAGTATGAATCGTGGTTACCTTTACCTTGTACAATAAATGACTTAGCACCCATTGATCCTGGTATGATACCCATTTGCCCATCACGAGCCGATACAGCACCTTTACGAGTCACCCACACATCTTCGTCGAAGTGATTCTCTAACGAAGTAAAGTTGTGATGGCAATTTACAACTTCTCCTAAGATTTTCATCTCGGGAAAACGTTTACGTAGACCTTCCAACACAATCTGCATCATAGTTTCTCGATTAAGCATAGCATAATCTTGAGCCCAGTGCATAGCTTCTATGTAAGCATTGAACTCTGCTGAACCTTCGTCTAACCATGCTAGGTTGCTGTCTACTAACTTACGGTTTTCGCGTACAGCCACTTCCTTGGCCATGTTGATTGCAACAGTACCAATTTGGTTACCAATACCGCGAGATCCGGAGTGTAGCATTACCCAAACACGATCTTCGGAGTCCAAACAAATTTCAATAAAGTGATTTCCGCCTCCAAGAGTACCAATTTGGTTGGCAATCTTATATGGGTCGGCACGACCTAACTTTTCTTTCAATGCTAGTTTTTCCCAGCGTTGAAGCATTTTTGTTTCTGCTTTACGCAGTACATCAGCATAATGCCCTTTTACTTTGATAGAACTACGCTTGTGTTCAGAGAATCCAACAGGAACTGATCGTTCAATATCGTTTCGCATAGCAAACAAACTATCAGGCAAATCTTCTGCTGTTAAGTTAGTCATAACAGCACACATTCCGCAACCAATGTCTACTCCTACCGCGGCAGGAATAACAGCACCACGAGTTGGAATAACTGACCCAACTGTAGCACCTATACCGGCGTGAACGTCTGGCATAATCGCTAAATGTCCTGCTAAAATTGGCAAGCCAGCGATGTTGCGAATTTGGTCAAGAGCTTCGCGCTCTACTGTCATATTGCCAGTCCACATCTTTACATTTTCCATTTTATATCCTTGTTGATTTTAATAAAATAATTTACAACACTCTCACTAGGCTATGCCTCACCTTTTCAGGAGGTGTGGAGAGTGTGTATTAAAATGCTCTAGACTATGTCCCGTTCCGGCGATTGGGCGTCGCTATGAGAGCACTTTAATACGCTATCATTTTTCGCTCCACAAAAGGAGTTCCATCCGATAGGCCGCCCATTCCTCCATGTTTTGAGTGCGGAGTAGGATCTCGTTTCCTTTAGCACTAAATGAAAAACCCCAGGGTGTTTAGTCCTGGGGTTTTGTTAAATTAACTGTTTACTCAATTATCTTAACAAAACCCCTTGGCCCGGTGTGCGATCACTTGTAGGGTTAATCGCTGACCAATAGGCTGACATCTCTACCTGTTTGGCTGAGCAATTTAATTCTAAATGTGATCTTGTTTGCAACATTTTGTGTTTCCGTTTTCCTAAAAGTTTTTGTTTTTACAACTTATACATCTATTATAGTTTATTTAGCATTGTTTGTCAACCGGGGTGTTGTTTTTAGTATTAAATGCCAAATAATTTCTGCTTGACATCTTCAAAATAAGTATTAGCCCGAAATTGATTCTCAATCCGCAATGTCAGTACTACCCGTTGATTTTTGGATTGGCTATTGTCAAAATCGTGAAATATTTCTGTATTAAACAGTATACATTCGTTTGGTTTTGCTGTCATGGTTTTTAAAGGTATATGACGCTCTTTTATGAATCCACTGCATTCTCTTGAGGAATTTGACGTTAAGTTGTCAATAGGATAGTTTTTCAAATCTTCATCGCTATACCAATTAGTTACACATTTTTCGTCTAGGATTTGTACAGTGTAGTTTATACTAAATCTATTATTCAATCCATCCTTGTGCGCTCGATAATAATATCCGGGTTTGGTAACGAACAAACTAACTCGATCAGCAATAAATGGTATTTGTTTTGCCATGGGTATCATAGATAATAAATCTGTTGCTTGATTTATTGGAAATTTGTAATGTGTAAATAAGTTTGAAACTTCCGGAATATTTTTTTTACAATAATCGACTATATCAGATAGTCCGTTGTGAGAGAATCTAATATAATACGGACTACAGTCTTCTATAATAGTATAAGTGGTCATAACGATATTTATCGAGTAACAATTTTAGTCATCAACTCTAGCCCAATCTCTATATAACCAATATAATTCATCCATGTAATTTTCTACATTAGAAAAAACAATTAACATTCTTTTATTTTTATGATTCCACCCAATTCTTTGACCACCATAACCAACTGCCCAGTAGCTATCTTTCAATCTTGCGTTTTCTGTCCAAATCAAATAACCGTATCCATCAAATAATTTTCCTTCGCGTTTCTGCTCGTTTGAAATTTTTGTGCTCGTAGCCTGCTTAATATAATTAGCAAAGCAATCGCTACCGGTTTCGTTAGATTTTACCCAATAGGCAAAACGTACCCAATCTTCCATTGTCATTCTAACCGCACCGTCGGAATTTCCATATCCAAAACGATCTTGTCCAACGATAGCTCGGTGACTGATTCCTGCAGGTAACAAAACTTCTTGTTCAATCCATTTCGCATAAGTTGTGCCCGTAACTCGATTAATAATGATACCTAAAAGTATTGGATCAGTAGAATGATAATCAAAATATTCACCGGGCTTACGAGTATTAAAAACTCCCTTATAAAAAGTATTAACTTTGGATGTTTTTAATACATCAAGCCAACTAAGACTGCCCTCACCTATGGCTTTATATTGAGCTTCGGAGATAATTGTAGTGTTGTTATTAACAGGCGAAGTTCCTGAACTCATCTGTAATAAGTCTCGAACTGTGGATTTTCCTAAATCAGTACCTTTGAGTTCAGGAACTATGTTTTCAGCAACATTGTCTAATGCTAATTTACCACTACAAATAGCTTTACCAACTCCCATCGAATTTACAGTTTTACCGATACTATAACTGTGAAATAATGAATTTTTATCAACGGAAGATTTAAAATCCATATAAACAATTTTATTCCCGTCAACAAGTGCCATAGCCTTAGTCGAATTACGCTCAAAAATATTTCTGGCCCTATTAACGATATCAATTTCATTTTTTTCAGGTTGCTTATATTCGAGTTGAGAAATATTACCGGAAATTTGAGTATGATAAAACCAGCTATTTCCGTTACCCAGTAACCAATCATCTTGTGCTACTGCAAAGTTATTTTGGGCCTGTACATTTGCAAAAATTACAAGCGATACAAAAATAAATGTTGATTTTATAAATTTAGTCATAAGTTATATAAATTAATAGTAGATATAACTATTATAAGTTCAAAAAATGGTTTTGTCAACTAAAAAGAATTTTAGTATATAATTGCGTACTCTTTATATTTTAATGCAGAGTTAACTATTAAATTTTTTATTTTTTCTTGTACCTTTGTGTCGGTAGAAACTGTTTTAATTACAACAGCAATACGTTTTGCTGGCACTTCATTTATATAAATGTTATGGATTCCTCGAATATTGTTTAAATAAAATCCCTGAGTAGCTTTTATTTGTTTACATAAAATCATTTCATCTTCGAACATAGGATCACTATCGGATATAACTACAGGGAAAGTTTGTTTAGTGTCATAGGGAATTTTTGTTTTTCTATAAAATAACGGATTTCCTTCATATTTGTCATTTTCTAAATAAATCCTAAGACCGTACGGATCTCTATCGGCATGCCAAAACGCCAAACCCTTTAGTTCTTCTTTGGTTGGTAGTAGAGTTATTTCTTCAATATCGTTTTGTCCTAACTCATACACGCTAAAAAGATAAGTTGCTAATTCAGGAAACAGAGTGTTAAAGTTATGTTGCCAGCCTAATTTAGAAAAATATACGTTCACTTTTTTCCAAGGATAGTTTTTATCTAACGTTTTTTCAGCTAACGTGGGTTTTTCTAATGGATTAGTACTAGTAAGCCTTCCATTATAAATTTTATCAAACCACTTGTGTAATGCGTCACTGTTAAATGATGGAGCTTCTGGTATATCTAACGGAGTGTAACAAATATCAATTGGATTCATTTATATGCTCGTTAACATGTAATAACCATTCTTCTTCGGAACAATGATCTATGTTTATTCTTAAGAATTCTCTATACTCTGTATTTCCGTCAAAGTTTAATTTTGATCTACGATGCACAAACGACCAATTATCGTATATAGAAATATCTAAAGTATCCCAAACATGTTCGTAATATAGATCCCCAAATTGAGATAGATAGTTAAAATAATCGTTTAGAACGCTATTATCGGGTTGAACTACTCCGTCAATTTTAATATTTTTAATCCATGCATCGGTTCTATTTGGTCTACAAAACCAATTTAACCGTAATGATTGTTTTCCGGTAATAGGATGAATTTTTAAAAAACTATGTTCTTGTATATCAGTTCCGGGCTCGTACCAACTTTGTTGTACTACGGCCATCCTCGAAGCTAAATCCTTTAATTCAGGAGTTAATTTTTCAACAGCTTTTTCAAGATTAAGCCATTTAGTTTTTCCTGAATTATTTGGATTAGGATTTTGAGTAATCCAAAGACTTCTAAAAGGAAACGGTTTATAAAATCGATTTGGGATATCTGCGTGCCAGGGCATTTCTGACATTCCTACACGTTCTTTTTTAATAATTTTTGTATTAAACGGACTAATAACTAATGATCCTTTTGCAGTATCGATAGGTCGGGCATGTTCCTGAGAATAACTATAATCATTAAATTCCCAAGGTTTTCCAAAGTATAAACTAAACTCTGCATATTGCTCTTGAGTAAAATTAACTTTTTTAAAAAAAATTAATTTACGATTATAAATCATATTTCGCCAAAAATTAGAGTCTTGGTTAAAGAATTCTTCTGGACTATTTAATTCTATAATAGATCCCCAATCGCTGTGTATATTTTTAATCTGCATGTAATATTTATATCTAAGATAATCTTGCATCAAAAATCAAATTTATTCTACCTGTATTAGATCGATTTTCTAACCAGTGCGGCACGTGATTGTTTACCCAATATAACTTACCTGTTTCTAAAATCTGTGGTTGATTTTGGATATGAAATATATTTTCTCCGTTAACTTGATCTATAACAAAATGAAATCTATCATAGTAACTAAAATATGCACCTTTGTCAACGTGTTCTCCTATTAGAGTATTCGCTAAATGGGTACTAAAAAACACTCTACCAAATTCAACTTCATTCGCTCCAAGACTGTTCATAATTTCTTTCAGCCATTGGTAAGTTTCTTGAAAGATAGGATATCGATTTAAAATCATATCGTCTTTTATAGCAGTAACTTGATTCCATTCTACCGTAGTTTTTAAATTAACAGATGCAGGCGGAACTGGTCGTCGCAACGCAATCATTTTTGTATGTTGTAATTCAGGAGCCATGCGCTGTCTTCCGGTTGATATATTCCACAAATAGTCGACTTTACTATCTTGGAAAAAGATTTTTAGTCTTTCAGCAAGCTCGGTATTACTACCTATTAATAACGACGATTGATCAGAGGAAATTAATTTAAAAGGAGAAAACATAAATTATTTACTATTATAAATTACATACCATTCTTTTTATAAGATTTTAAAAATGGTAAAAATATTTTGCAAGGATCAAACTCCCACCATTTGCCGCTTACGCCTGATCCAAAATCAAATGATCCGGGAGAATTGTGATGATTGTTGTGCCAACCCTGACCCCATGCTAGATATCCTAATATTGGATTATTGTGAGAATTATCGCGAGTTTCAAAATTTCTATATCCAATTACCCCTTTAATATGTCCGTAAACATTGACCAGATTGTCTTGCAGTAGGCCTAAGAAAGTTACTAAACAAAATGCAGTTAAAGACAACTTCCAGTCAAACACTGCAACTAACAAAGGAACTCCCCAAAGAACGCGATGATAATTTTTATGAAACCAAACATGATTGGGTTTTCTTAAAAGATCAACAGCATATTTGATTGCTACTGGATTACTTTCTTCAGTAATTTTAATATACCAACCAACAAATGCAGTTAGCTTACCATACACAGTTGGACTATGTATATCTTGATCAGTATCAGCATGTGGATGATGATACCCGCGATGTAACGCGGCCCAAAATATACTAGCACCCTGGCCGGCAAATGTGCCAAAAAATAACAAAATATTTTCTTTCCATATAGGTAATTTGTGTGTCCTATGACTGAAAACTCTATGATATCCTACAGCAATCCCTAATCCGCAAACTAATACCCACATAACCAATGTGGCTAAAAGATAATGCAAAGGAATAGTTCCGATCGCTAGTAAAATAACAGTTGTAAGGCCTAAGATTGTTGCTGGTACAAATTGATACCAAAATGACTTTGAAAGTGTTCGTGTGTCTATCATATATTTCCCCCGATCGGTAATGTTGTTCTATATTCTTGTTTTAAAAAATTACATCTTATAACCGAATCTTTCGGTAGTAAAAATCTTTTGTATAATAATTCCCATGCATTTATGTACACACATTTATTTTTTGCAGGTACCAAAAATTCGTCAAAATACCCATAGCGTTCGTCGTTATATTTATTCCAATGGAATTTTCTTAGTAATCGACTGTGTTCGCTGTGAACAAGGGTATAAAATTTTAATCGACCGTTAGCTTCGTTATATTTTATAACTTCATCTAATACTTCTGCTAGCATTTTATTATTGCCAGCACTACGATAAATTGTATAATACCATGCAGGCTCTTCAACGCTTTCATAAAATGAAATTAATGCAGTAACTTTATTGTTTTCTACATATCCAAACGCATGAAAATTTTTCAAATCTTTTAAATAGTTATTGCAAAAAATATTATATAGTGTGTCGTTAAATACTTCCTCATTTCCTGCGTTGAATTCTGTAATCTCAGTACCCATATATTTTTTAGAAGTAAAAAGATTTCGAACAGCTTCTCGATGGGACCAATCTAATTTAACCACGGACATAGTTTTCTCCAAATAATTGTTTGTATACATCGTCTATAAAAATGCCATCTAAACTAGGTTCTAGTCTGCGTGGATGGGTTAGATATAATGTTTGATATGTTTCTCTATTAAATCCCATAAGGTTTTCAAATCCATGAGTTTTTCTTTTTTTAATTAATTCCGGCATAAGTTTTCTTAAAAGAAGGTTTTTTGTACTAACACTGGCTAATTTATAATTGTATCTTTCGTTTATCAACCATTGCGTTTGCGGATGTTCTAAATAATACCCAATCATTTCTGGTGTATAACTAAACCATTCATTAACTAAAGGTATGTTGTATTTTAAACTAAATCGCATGGCACTAGCATCTTCGTTTTCCCTAAAACAATAGTACCATTTGCTATCAGTAAGTGATACGTGTCTTTTTAAAAAAACCTCGCCCCCCATTACAGCAGGTGCTTGAAGTTGTAATATAACATGATAAACAGTCAAGTAGGCCATTTGCCTGCATTGTATACTTTCAGCAAATTCCGCCGCCTGTCCGCTTCGATAGAAATCTATGATATCGATATCTATAGTTTCTAATTTTAAGTTTAATGAATCAGTAACGTGTAACGCAGACAAGTAATCGTCAGTATTGTAACCACCTTTGAATCTAATAAAAACACACCGAGGAGTTATTCCAATTGCTAGAAAAGCACGAATTACGATTTCGCTATCAGTGCCGCCGCTGAACATAACAACTAAATCTTTGCCTAAGTCACGATATACTATATCAGCAGTTCGATGTTGCTCATTTAACCAACTACTTTTTCTATATTGATCAGCATCAACTTGGCCCATTGATACTTTATATCGATCAGTTGGGGTTTCTCTAAAACCGTATGCACGATCCTCAATAGAGTATTGTAGATGATTGTTTAATGTAAAATTCATTGTTAGTCTTGAAACAAACCGATCAAATCTTTAACAGTACGCAAAGGATTAGTCGGATCTTTTGATACTTTTCCAGTTTGATCCTCGTAGTACATTTGCAGTTCAACCAAATCTAATGAATCTAAATCTAAGTCAGACAGTAATGTATCTTCAGTTAATGTTACAGTTTTTTTAAATAACTCCGCTAAGGTACCTTGTACAAATTGTAGTTTTTCTTGATCAGTCATAATATCCTTATATAATTTAATTCATAGTATTTAGTTGGTACTTTTAGCTGAGGTAATTTTTTTGATAAACTAGAATTCTATTCTCAATAATTAGAAACCAGATACTACTAAGTAATGATATACAAAACAATATTAATTATGAAAATTATTTTATACGATTACAGTAACCGTGGAGTACTGTATATGAGCCAAAGCTTAATTGTGATTAACATGCTGAAGCGCGGATTAGTAGATACAGACATGCACACACTATTTCCTAATCATCCTGGTTACGAAAAAATTTCAAAAGAGCGTAGCATAACAGATAATTTACATTTTCAACTAACAAGAAACAATGATATTATAAATTTATCAGAAGGCGGGATAAATCCTTTTTATCTTAAAAGAAGACAATTAGTTAAATTACGTGCAAATTTAATGGAAAAGTTAATTAATTACGCATGGCAAGCCAGCGGAAAATTAAGGATTGGTCCTTGGGACGGCGTTGAAAATAATTTAGAAGCATTGATTGATAAATCTAATCCCGACACAGGGGAATGGGCAAATTCATTGTTAGAATATGCCCATATTCATTCTATTGATCCATTACACGCATATAAAGAAATTAAATTAGAAGTTGAAAACCTAAACAGTTTAAAAATAAGATTATATGCATCCATGACATTTTACGTTGGTAAAATAAACAATATTACTGAACAAGCTCAAATCGACGGTGTCCTGAATGAAATCCTTGATAGATTCTGGAGAGATACCTGGATATGAGTTCAGCATATTTTTATAATCCAAGTAGATTTAAAAAACTTCTCAGCGAGGATGTACAGTGTTGGTCATCACTGTTTGACATAATTAATTTCAATATTAGTTTTATTGATAGGACTAACAACATTAAGATGCCTATTAAAACTACAATTCCGCCTCAGTTACTGATGCCAATGTATGATCCAAATTTTACAACAACCTACGAAGAATGTTGTCAACTTAGAGTTAAAGAAATATTATTAAATCAAGAAAATTTAGACGTTCCTATAAGATTATTATATTCTGGAGGAATTGATTCAAGTTTGATACTTGCTAGTTTTATTAAAGAATTAGGGCAAGCTGGGGCTGAAAAACGTATACAATTAGTATTAGGGATGGATAGTATTGAAGAAAATCCGTGGATGTGGGAAAAAATTATTCGACGCAGTAATTTTAAATTTATTAGCGGAGAGCGGCATTCGAACGACTGGGGTACTGATAGAATATTAGTAGGCGGGGAATTTAATGATCAATTGCTTGGATCAGATGTTTATAGAGACCTTATGATTTGGAAAGGTCAAGGTATTTTAAATGTTGCATGGTCAGAAAGTTTATTAATTGAGTATTTTTTATCCAAAGGAGTTTCTCAAGTACATGCAGAAACGTGGGCTAATATTTTTTCAAATCAAGCAAAATCTGCACCTTGCTCGGTTGAAACTATGGCAGACTTTTGGTGGTGGATTAATTTTAGTTGTAAATGGTCTAGTGTGTATTTTCGTATTTTAATATATGCACTTGATAGTAAAAATATCAATCAACCGTATTTAGAAAATTACTATTACCAATTTTACGGAAGCACTGATTTTCAAAAATGGAGTATGATAGATAGAGTGCATAAACATCAAGGAAATTTTATAAATTACAAATGGCACGCTAGAGATCTCGTAGCTGATTTTTTACAAGGCGACGAATATAGGATGAAAATAAAACGGGGTAGCTTATGGAAATTATTAAGTTACAAATATGGTGCCGAAGTAATAGATGATAATTATCAATATATTATGGACGCCAATCCAACTGATTGGTATAACCCTAATAATTCTTTTAAATAGCAAACACAAATTTAATGTTTATTATAATATACGTTAGGAATCGATAATATTATAATTCAGTAATTGTATTGCTTGATACTTGATTGTTAGTGTCCCAATAATTTAAACGAGCCTTGTGTACTGCATGATTATTAAGTTGCATTACAAATGCATCACAAGCATCTTTACTTTCAAATACAAATGTATTTTGCCAAGTTAAATCGTCTACTTGTTTTCCTTCTGAATGCAATAATCCGGGGAATGATTTAATCCATGTTTTTAATTCTTTTATTTTTTCTGGTTCTGCTTGATTAAACCATTGCGTTCCTGCAGGTCTAACAGTTGTTGTTACTAATTTTGTTATTGACATAAATTTCTCCTAGCGAATAGTTAATATAGTTATTTACCAGATATTAGGGATTTACTTAATCTATAATGTGTAGCTAACATTCCTACAGATTCGGCACTTTTTAGCCTAACAATATTATCAATATGAGTAAAACTTGCAATTTCAACTCCGCCTAATTTTTTAGTAATTGTTTCCAAAGAATCGTGCATTATCTGATACAACCCTTGTTTTCGATAATTTTCTTTTACAGCACTTAAAGCTATCCAACTATGGAGTTTGTCTTTTGAATAATCGAATATAATAAATCCAACAATTTCAGTTTCAATCTCGGTATATATTGCCAAATGATTATTAGTGATCGGAGTCACCCATTCCGGGCCGTGACCATTTTCGTATAATTTACTCATTTGACTATAATACAAAGTCATAAGCTCTGTTGGTGCCTGCTTAAGCCTAGCACAATATTTAACAACGACATCTTGTTCGTTTTTATTTTTAATAGTTTTTATTGTGTGGATATAAGTTGTTTCCATGATAAAAATATTTATACCAGCAATAAACAGAGATAAATATTTTTATCATGAAAATTGCAATCTTTAGTTCGGGCGGAGCAAGTCAACTCTTAGTGAGATTATTATCAACAGATCCGACAGTAGAAAAAATATACCATTGGGGAAATGTTTCAATAGGAATATCCGATAGAGTTGAACCGTTATTTGCCCCACCCGGATATACCGGTGACGAAGAAAAAACGTTTTTATTAAAAACTCTCGAAACTATTGAAGTTGATTTAATTATCACTACGGTGTTGCATTATCAACTTTGGAAAAAATTTCAAGAGATTATAAAAAAACGAGGAATACCTTGTATAGCACCAAATGGGGATGTAGCAATGTTAGAGTGGTCGAAAATGACCAGCAAAACTATTTTAACTACGTTGGGCATTCCAACACCTAAATATTACTCATTACGACGTGTAGATTTAGTAAAACAATTTTATAAAATTCCTAGACCGTTTGTTTTAAAATTCGAGAGAGATTATCGTTTTGGATTACAAACAATAATAATAACCGATGATAACGTTGAAAAAGAATTTGAAAATTTAATACAAAACGGATTTACTAGAATTTCTCAATTAGAAGGTACAGATTTTTTAGATCAACATTTTGTTGTAGAAGAATTTATTTCCGGAACGAGAGAATATTCTTACCATGCAATTTGCAATGCAACCGGTTGGAAATATATTGGGTCTGCTAGAGATTATAAAAAAAGATACGAAGGAGATGTCGGATTTAACACAGCCGGTATGGGAGCTTATTCACCGGTAAACGACGTTGATCCTATAATAGGAACTTATGTTGATAAAATATTCAATTATTTAAAATCAAAAAATATTGAATATACAGGCTTTATGTATTTAGGAATTATGATAGATCAAAACGGAACTCCGTTAGTATTAGAAATTAATACCAGGCCAGGCGACCCTGAAATACAAACTATATTACCATTAGTAAAGAATAATTTACCATCATTATTGTACGACATAGCAAGCAATAGCAATCTCCCGGAAATAGAATTTTCAAACAATGTTGCTGTAGCAGTAAGGATAGTTAATAAAAAATATGAAACAGTAGTTACATCTAAAAATACCAATCTTTTAACTGTTCCTGATTTATGGCCAGAAACCGATGATATTCTAATTAATTATAATAAAGATCAAACAGTATTATATTGTGTAGTAATGACTGTAGATTCTACGATAGAAAATGCCGGCAATAGAATCTACAAATTTTTAGAAAATAAAAGTATGGGAGATTATACATATCGGACCGACATAGGAACCCTTAAATGAATTCAAACAATGGCTATTATAAAGTCGGAAATCAAATATTTTTTGATAAAATTAAAGCAATATTATTTGCAAATCAAACACTTGATAACATAGAGTGGAATTTTAACGATGATGTATTTGAATCAATAAATTGGATAGACGAACCAGAAACATCGTTGCAAGATTTTTATAAAAATCGAGCTCAACAAATTAGAGATCAATACGATTATATTATTTTAATGTGTAGTGGCGGTGCTGACAGCACAAATGTAGCTTATACATTTCTTAACAATAATATTCTAGTAGATGAAATTATTGCCGCGGCTCCGATATCCGGGTTAAATAATTATAATACCAATACAAAAGATAATAGAGCAGAAAATGTTATTAGTGAAACAGTATATGCTCAGCTTCCTTTAATGTCAGAATTATCTCAAAAATTCCCATCTGTTAAAATAACATTACACGATTATTTTGAAGATATGTTAGGATATGAAACAGACGATTGGTTATTAAGGAGTGGAGATTGGATTCATCCAAGTTGTGTAGCAAGGTATAGTTTAGAAAAATTTAAACATATCAAAGATCTTGCAGAATCTGGAAAACGTGTAGCAGTTGTTTACGGTATTGATAAACCTACATTAACGAAAGATAAACATGGCGATATCAGTGTTATGATCTCTGATCTGGCAGTAAACGTTCCCCGACCGCCATTTTCAAAGGATTATCCAAGCGTTGATATAGTTTTATTTTACTGGACACCTGAAATGCCTCAGATGTTGGCTAAACAAGCACATGCGGTTGCAAACTATATCTATAAGCCAGAAAATAAGTTGTTACAGCAATATATGTTTTATCCTACTTTACCATATGATATAGCTAGGTATAATCAAAGCCGATGGGAAAAAAGTATTATTCCTGCAATATATCCGGATCAACATAGAAACGTATTTCAAAGCCACAAACCCTTAAGATTATTTTTAGCAAATATCGACGAATGGTTTTATAAATTACATAGCAACACAATCACTTGGCAAATGATCGATAGTGATTTTAGAAATTTTATTAAAACTATAGATTCAAAATATCTTTTGCGTAATCGATTAGGTTTTAAAATTAATTGTAAATTTTATAAAATTGGAAATGAAAGTAAGTTTGACATTCCGACAGATTCTAAAATAATAAGTTAATTAGACCATGTGTGTGCCGTGGAACATCGGATGTTGATTTTCCAAAGACGTACTGCTAAAAATATGCAATGGCGCCACTAAAAGTCCTTTCGGACCAGCAGTAAAATGATGAGGCACCATTTTAGGTAAAATTATGCACATGCCAGGCGTTAACTCGTACTTTGTTGAATTTTCTGGGGTACCTGCAATCGAAACTCCTTCACCATCGATAACGTAAACCACTCTACCAGTAGAATGTATGTGATGAGTTTGTTCCATACACATTGGAGGGATGTGCAATAATTGCCAAGTAGGATCTCCTAATCTTGCGGGATTGATAAGTTGTTTGGTACTACATCCGTTGACATACGGTAAGTCGGTACCTCTAGAATATGAGCTTGTTCTAGTTTCCGGAGTATAACCAAGAATTTCTACACATACTAAAAAATCAGAAAATTCTGATCCATTACCTGTAAAACATCCAGCAACTGATTTATTAATATACCAATAACTATTTGTATTTTTAGTAGTTATTGTAGTTTTTTTTGGGTAACACACATATTGGTATAGGTCTTCCGATGTCGATCGATATACATCTGAAGGAATAATTAAAAGATCTTGCACGATAGTTGTCCTTAACATTAGATAACTATTTATAGCGGAACCAAGAGTAGAGAAATTTTTTATTAGATTTCAAATTTAATTGTATTAAACTATTATTGTGTTAAAATAGTTGTAATCTCGTATCGCCAAATCGCTAAATATTCGAAAGGAAAACTTATTTTGAAACGTCAAACTCGTAGTTTATTAGAAGAACTTAACTCCATAGCCGAAAAACGGCACGGTGAAGCATTAATTGAAAGTCGTGCTACCCATATTATTGATGGCGCTATTAACCTATTGAATCTTATTAAAGAAAGTTACAGTCCAGAACAAGCATATGAGTTAGAGCGCCGGTTAATTAACTCAATTAAGGGCGGAGATCCCAACAAATTCATACGCAGTATTAGACGACTACGTGACAATAAAGATACCGCTAACAGTTTAACCCTAATCCAGGGTGACTTAAAAGACGAAGATTAATATCCATTTCGGCTGTTTTTTTCCAAAGAGGCTAAATATTAACACAATGCTCCGGAGCGGAGCTTGCCATAAGATAAGGAGAATATAACATGGCTGGAATTACAAGAGTACACGGCACTGCTGCCGCAGGTGGTTTTTATGGTTATCAACCAGTAATTTTAAAGATTGCTGGAACAAACGTTGGTACTGCTGGTATTGGCGGAAACTTCGAAAAAGCTATTACAGCTATCGAACAACGTGCTAGTATCATTTTTATTGGAACTCGTACTAACAATCAATTCGTTGTTATCCTAGACGGTGCTACAGCAAATGCTTACAACGGTGCTAACAGTGATACTGACATCGCTGCCGCTATCGATGCAGTTGTGACAGCCGCTACTAGCGTTTCAACAACAGTAACAGATATCAGTGGTTTAGCCGCTGGCGATTTAGCTTAATACTTAATCGAGTAACGAGAAGGGAGTTTTTTAACTCCCTTTCTTTTTGACCATAAATACATTATATAGGTACTTTATGAAAACAATACAGATACAAACACTAGTCGACATTACTGCTACAGGCGTGGTTAGGATCAATCAAGGAACACAGCTACAAGTTGATCAAAACAAAAACTTTAATACTGTAAGACAGTGTTTGGAAATGCGATCAGTTATATTGTATGATGCTCCACCGACCGTGGAAAAGATCAAAGTAGATGGTTTAGGATTTGGCTCTCAATTTCGGGGTCAACACACAGTTTGGACTTTTACATTCACTCCAGACCGATCAGATGCTTATATTGATTCAAACGGAGATGAAATTGGCTTTTTGTTCAATGATCTCCACGAAGTACCTATTATAATAAATCTCTCGGAAACGATAAATATTGTCAAGGCAATCTTTGATTGTAAAGATCCCAAATATAAAAATATCATTGTTAAGGCTCAATTAGGCACCGTAGAAGCAAATTAAGTAATAACTAGTCATACCCCTATTGGAGAACTTGCGCGATGAGCGGAACAATTGAAATTGAAAAAACAAACTTAGAAGCACACGTTGAACTTTGTGCTCAGCGGTATGACGCATTAGAACATCGGTTAGACAGTATAGAAAAAAAGGTATCTACTTTGCAAGAAACTTTAGAAAAAAGCAACAAAGCAACTGTACAAATATTAATCGGTACCGCCGGCACTGTGTTAGTTGGACTAATGAGTGCTGTAGCACTTATCTTAACTAAATTACCTTAATCATGAGAGCACGAGAATTTGTCGAAGACGGGACTCAGACCCTAGCCAGTATTCTTAAAACTGCAATAGTCCCTCCTCAACAACCTAATAGAAATGCCAACGCTGTCCCTAAATCCTCAGTAGCACCAACTGGTTCTAAAAATCCGCAACAGTATTCCGCAGGTGGCGCAGGCACACCAACTCCACAAAACGGAGTTCCCACACTGCCAACTACTGATCAATCTGCTCAAGGTCAAACAACCGGATCAACTCCTAATCAGCCCGGTAGCGGCCAACCTGTGCAGGATCTAAGCAAGATACAACCTTCACAGATATCAAAATTAAAAAATCAAAAATTAACAGTCCCCGGAATGCAAAACGGTGAATTTACTGTAGACGGTCCCATAACTACTCCAGACGGCCCAGGCATTAAACTTGTTCCTAAAAAGCAAGGACCAATGGGAGGAGTACCTATTGAAGTTTCTCTCAAAGACTTAGCAAAACCCCGACCATGAAAATATTAGATCTATTAAACGGCGTTTCAACCGCTGTTACTAATGAAGAAGCGGATTTTATCGAACAACACCCAACCGGTGTTAAAATACACGCACTCGGCGAACACGGTCAGTGGCTGGCTCAAAATTTGGTACGAAAAGGAATTTATTCTATAAGTACTGATAACCAAAGACTGATTAATAACTCCCATGAAACTTCCAACAGAAAAAACCTTTAAACAAATTGATGTACTGAGCCGTCAAGTTCGTCAGCAATTTTTAGAAAAAGGTGTTGTAATTCCATCTCAAGACGACAATGGTAAAATTCATATTGGAAGATATGTTGTTAGTAAAAATTCAAACGGTTTTTTTACCATATCTGACAACAATAAAAACATAGTTGTCGATGGTATAAATCTAGCACAAACAGCTATATTATTGTCCAATCGACTGGCATTAGGTAAGATGCTAGATACTGCACTTTTAGAAAAAGATCGAAAATACGGATACGCACTTTTTGAAGAAACTTTACAAAAACAAGCATTGTCCCGAAGTCACGATGTAGATAAAATCTGTTTATTAATTAACAAGTTAGAAAAAAGTACATTTCTTAGAGAATCTTATCAAAGATACATAGTTTCTAATTTTGAGAAACTGAAAAAGATTACATAAATAAAAGAAACATATTCTTTTGGAAAAGCTATGAAAACTAACGATTTTTACCAACCTTTAAGCAGTTCTCAGTTACTGGAGAATTTAGATAAACAGTTTGGAGTAACTGTTGATTTAAACGAGTATAGCCGTGAGCAGTTAGAAGATATTAGAAATAAATGTCGTACAATACAATTCCAACAAGAAGCAAAAGCTGGCATAAATGATTTGTTAACTAACGAAACTTATCAAAAAAACAATGCCTTGCTTCAATTACTTAATACAAGGATTAAAGAAATGCTAGGCGAAGATATTAAAAAATTACGTGATAAAATGGATCAGCTGAGTGAAGCTAAAAAGCCAGATGCAAATGATAATGGCATCCCTGACTATGCAGAAGATGGCAAGGGCCCAAACGATTTAAAAAAATCTACTAAAACATCTAAAGCAAAAACATGCTCTGGTTGCAAGAAGCCTATCAATCTTTGCGGATGTAAAGATGCCAAAGTCGAAGAAGGTTGGGATGACATGACGAAGTCTGTCAAAGACAAGGCAGCAGAAAACGGCACTGGTAAGTTTGAAAAGACTCAAGGCCCAAAAGGTACTGTTTATAAAAAGAAACCAGAAACTACTAAGCCATCTAAAGATGAAAAAGACCTAGATGAAGGCAAAGCACATGCTAACGATTGTGATTGTAAAGAATGTGCTACAATGGAAGGCAAAATGCCAATGAAGAAAGTCGATGGCAAGAGCGTTCCAGCATTTGCGGCAGATGGTAAGGGCAAAAATGATTTAACAAAAAAGAAAAAAGGTTCGGCTCCTAAAAAAGGTGTAAATCCGTTCGCTAAAAAGAAAGTTGACGAAAGTCAATTCAAACACAATGTACGTTTTGTAAATGAAAGTTTAGCGTTCTTAATTAATGAAGATGAAGAAGGCAAAGCCAAAGCAATTACAGCCGCTAGTGATATCGTTAACGATTTTACAAGTTGGATGCAACGTGTTGGTCAATATCAAACTAAAGCTATTATTGAATTAGCAGATGCAATCAAAGCAGACTTTGGGGCCGCAGAAGCTGAAACATTTAAGAGTTCAGTTGCTCCAGCATTGGCTTCTACATTAGAAATATTAACTGCTCAACGTGAAGCAATTTCAAATGCAGTGGCAGTATTAGCCGGTGAAGCCGCTCCAGAAGAACCAATGGGTATGGACCGCGCGATGCCTCCAGAAGAGCCAGGTATTGATGCAACTGCACCAGACGAGCTAAATCCAGAAGCAGGTGATGAATTTGCCGCCGCAGATGCCGCCGCAGGTGCTGGTACAACAGGACGTGAAATGCGTGAAAGCCGCGAACAACGTTTTGCTCGCAAATTAGCTGAAAGTCATTCAATTATAGCAAAACTGGCCCGATGAGATTATTTGAAGTATTAGACATAGGATCGATTCGTTCGATCCTAGCTGTTCAACAGGGCCAAGCCGATAGCGAACAACAATATTCCCAAATACCATTTACTAATCTCCGAGACGAGCTTGCTGAATTGGGTATATCAACTATAGATGGTTTGATAGATCTTAAAAATCAAGTGGACCCAAATGGAGATGTAATTAAAGATATCAATGCCGAAACTGGTATGATTACTTTAAACACACAAGCACAAGCTCCCGGCGATACTAACAAACCAAAAACTGCCGCAGGTCCGTCGATTGATAAGATGGCCGCTAGTGGTGCCAAAAAACTTTCTCCAGATATTTGACATTGAGAATTTAAGTTGTTATAATTAACGTTATGACAATAACAACTATTAATCCACCACCGTTTATACAACGATTTGAATATAAAAACTGTAAGCAAGTTAATGATCCGGTAACCCGTAAACGTGTTTACCAAACTCCAGACGGAGAAACATTACCCAGTGTAACTACTATTTTAAGTGCTACTAAAGATATGACCGCACTAAACGAATGGAAAAAACGTGTTGGAGAAGACAAAGCTCAACAAATTGTAACCGAAGCAGCCGGAGTAGGGTCAGGATTACACGGCAATTTGGAAAGATTCCTTTGTGGACTGGAACGGCAACCGGGTAACAATCCTGTACATGTCAAGGCAAATGCCATGGCCAATATTATTATTGAAAATGCCATTAAAGACATCGATGAAGTATGGGCAATAGAGCAAAGTCTATACTATAAGGGACTATTCTCAGGCACAACTGATCTAGTATGCGTTTATAAAGGTAACCCTTGTATTGCCGATTACAAGCAAACCAATCGTCCAAAGAAAGCAGAATGGGTCGAAGATTATTATCTGCAACTCATGGCGTATATCATGGCGCACAATAATACATATGGGACTGATATGCGAGAAGGGCATATCTTTATGGTTAGTAGGGGTGATGATGGAATGAAACCTGGTGGAGAAGTATATCAACAGTTTGATTTATTACCACAAGACTTTAACAAATATCAAGATATGTGGCTTGATAAAGTAGAAACTTATTATTCGTTAAACAAATGACAGCGTGATAAGATAAATATCCTATATAGGGGATATTATTATGGCAGTATTAGAAATTGCAAAAATACAAATACGTCGTGGGCAAGAATTACAAACAGGAATCCCGCAACTTGATCCGGGTGAATTTGGTTGGGCTGAAGACACCGAACATTTGTATATTGGTAAACGTATTGCAGAAGGCGCAGTAACTGATACTAATACTAGAATTCTTACAGAAAATGATTTAAATTTCTTTGCTACAGTTGCTACTAATACATATACAGTGTCTTCTAGTTATAGATATAGATCAGGCACCAATTATATAGACAGTATTCAGACCACAGTACAAGGTAAGTTAGATTCTTTTAATCCTAATCTTGCAGATTTTGGCTTGGAGATTAGTTCTAGTGGCACCGATGTCACAGATTTGTTTAGACATGCTATACAAAATATTTTCTTAAATAGTAGCAATCCAATCGATGCTAGACGTCAGTTGATAGTTCCTCCGGGTAATTATGTAGTTTCTGATGTTATTTTCTTACCGCCATTTGCTTCAATTACAGGATCGGGTCCGGGATTAACCACAATTACTTTTACTTCTAGTGCTACAAATTTATTTCAAACAGTTGACGCATACGGTAATACGTTTGAAAGTCAAAATATGCAGTCGGGCCAGGATGCTTCTCAGTATGTAAATATTTCTAATATGACATTAAAATTTAGTAGTTTGAACACAACATCATTTTCATTAATAAGTTTAGACAATGTAAAAAATGCCAGTGTTAGCAACGTAGAAATGATAACAGATTTTGATAAAGCTACTACAACAACATATGGATTGGTAACAGCTGGAGATTTTAGAACTGGTATACAAATGCGCGGTCAAGGAGATCTTGCTGATAATAATTTATGTCAAAATATTGTAGTAACTGATTGTGTATTTGACGGATTATATAGAGGTATTGAAGCAGTTGGTACTGTTGTTCGTCCTTCAATTGAAGGAAGTTTATTAAGTAACCTAGTACAAGGCATCAAATTCCATGCGTCGACTACTGTACCAGGACCTAGTAACGGCATAGTTAAAAATAATAGATTTCAAAATATATTACAGCAAGGATTTTTCGTAGGAGCCAATCCTAATAATAACGCCGTACCAACTGGACATATTAGTTCAGAAAACTACTTTGATAGAGTGGGTAATAATACTTACTTAGATGATCTAACACCTAATACCGGAACAGCGGTAATTACTTTTTTAGGATCCCAAGATAAATCTGTCAACGATCAGTTTAATAGAAAAATTATAGCCAACACTAATACCAATACTAATTTTTATTATAATCCGTTAATAGACGGAAATATATCTATTAACGATACTGCATTATATTCATTACATGTATCACCAAATGTTACAGAAACAATGACTAAGATTCCGTTGATTGGAAAAGAACAATTAATATCGATATTATATCTAATGACCAACGAAACTCTTTCAAGAAAAGGTAATTTATTAATTAACATTTCCGCAACAGGTAGACCGGATGTAGTTGATAACTACAGTTTTAGTGAAGGACCTCATCCTGTAGTATTGGGAGTCGCTCCGGTGTTGGGGGAATCAGGGCATAATGTATTTGCAGTAAATGTTTTACAATATCCTGAATTTGTTCAAAATACTGTTAATAGCGGAAATTGGTATTTACAGGCCACTACTGCTTATCCTGATCAACATACTAAAATAATTAGCATTTCGGCAGGTGCGGGTGCTAACGTATTATTATTACATACTGATCCAGCAGATGGATTTCATTTTGCTCCGTATCAGATAAAAATAACAGAGAATGTACCAGCTGGATCAAGAAAAATATATGTAGAGTCTATCGACACTATCAGTTTAGGTGATACCGTAACATGGCCAGGCGATCCCGGATTTGTAATATTTAAAGTTACAGAAGTAAATTCAAATAATGGAAATCCTTACATTACTATAAATGCTCCAAGTGATAATCAAATCTATCAATTGGATTCATTGATCTTTAACGCAGGATTAACCTCAGAAACTTATTCTTTGGATACAGATATTTCTTATCCTATAAACTTTTTTGTTAACAACGACAATGCCCTAACAAATAATTATATTTCTGTAAATTGTGTCAGCACTAATCCTGTAGAATCACTGCAATTAAAATATCAAATTAACATATTAGGTTAAAATGTTTGATCAATCAAGTGACAAAAGACTGTCGTTATGGGCAGAATTGAGAGGGAGTCTTTCCCGCTTAGAAGATCCTTTGCAAGCAGTTTGTGATTTTTGGAAAGATGCTCCATTCGTTCCCTATAACAAAAATATAGATCCTCGGGATCAATCCAGTTGGCCAACACCGTGGGAAATCGTTGTAGCCAATCAATACGATGATTTTACCAAAGCACTAATGATCGGTTGGACTTTAAAATATTCCAAATTGTATGAAAATAGTGAAATAATTATCAAAACTTTTATAGACACCAATAAAAAAATCGTGTATAATGTAGTGTGTGTTGATAACAGTTGGGTTATTAACTACGTAGATAATAGTCTAGTTTTAATAGAAAATTTACCAGATTCGTTTTTACTAGAAAATATAATCGAACTTGAAATTTCTAGGTAAATATCTATCTCCAACATTATAAAGGCTTAAAATGATCACAGTGGTCAAACGCAGTGGGGAACAAGTTCCTCTAGATGTATCAAAAATTCAAAGACAAGTAGCAAATGCTTGTCGAGGCATAGACGGAGTAAGTCAGTCTATGATAGAAATCAAAGCTCAAATAGAATTGCATGACGGTATAACTACTGAAACAATTGACGAGCTACTACTAAAGGCAATGGTTGACTTAATTGATGAAGTTGAAAATCCATCAATTAATAATGTTAACTATCAATACGTAGCCGGCCGTCAAAAAGTCAGCATGTTACGTAAACAAGTGTATGGAACATATACTCCCCCTAAGTTATACGAAATCGTAAAAAGAAATGTCGAATTAGGAATGTATACCTCCGAACTGTTAGAGTGGTACACAGAAGATGAATGGAACATTATAGATTTATTCTTGGACCACGATAAAGACGAAACTTACACTTACGCCGCTATTGCACAGTTAGCGGAAAAATATCTTGTACAAAATCGTGCTACAGGAACAATTTATGAATCACCACAAGTTCGATATGCTATTGCCGCGGCAACAGCGTTTCATAACGAACCAAAAGAAACAAGGTTAAAATATGTTAAAGAATATTACGAATGTGCAAGTGAAGGCCATTTTACTTTGGCTACTCCCGTGTTGGCCGGCCTTGGAACTACTACTAAGCAGTTTAGCAGTTGCGTTCTTATCTCTAGTGATGACACGTTAGATTCAATTTTTGCCGCAGGCGAGATGATGGCAAAATATGCCAGCAAACGTGCCGGCATAGGATTAGAGATTGGACGTATACGGCCTCTCGGCGCCCCTATACGAAATGGAGAAATCAAACACACAGGTATGATTCCGTTTCTTAAAAAATGGTTTGCTGATTTACGTAGTTGTAGTCAAGGTGGTATTCGTAATGCATCATGTACAGTTACATTTCCTGTTTGGCATGCACAGTTTGAAGACCTTATTGTGTTAAAAAATAATCAAGGTACCGAAGAAACACGAGTTCGTCAAATGGATTACTCGGTAGTGGTCAATAAGATGTTTTGGAATCGTTATCGTCGGGGTGAAAATATTACTCTATTCGATCCACACCAAGTACCAGACTTGTACGAAGCTTATTATCGAGATAGTCAAGAATTTGAAACTCTGTATCTAAAATACGAAAAAGACAGTAGTATTAAAAAGAAAGTGCTTTCCGCTGAGGAAATGTTTAAAAATGGCATATTAAAAGAACGTACTGATACAGGACGTATCTATCTTGTTAATATTGACAATGTTATTAATCAAGGCCCATTTGATACCAAAACCGATCCAATATATCAAAGTAATTTGTGTCAAGAAATACTATTACCTACTCGGCCGTTTCAACGAATTGAAGATCCAGCGGGACGTATCGCCCTATGTACACTGGGTTCAATTAACTGGGGTTCGTTCAATAATCCTCAACAGATGCGTAAAGCATGTCGTATTCTAGTTCGTAGTTTAAGTAACTTGTTAGGCTATCAAGATTTTTTAAGTGTACAAAGCCGTTTGGCCAATCTGGAATTTGAACCGTTAGGTGTTGGCATTACAAACCTAGCTTATTGGCATGCTAAACGTAATTTGAAATACGGTGACCCAGAAGCCCTAGCCGAAGTTAAACGTTGGATGGAACATCAAGCATACTTCCTAACTGAAATGAGTGTAGAGCTTGCCCAAGAACGGGGCCCATGTGAACGTAGTGAATATACCTATTATGGTCGAGGAGTATTTCCTTGGGAAAGACGTGCCGACGGTGTTAATGAATTAACAGACTTTACTCCTAGTGAAAATTTAGACTGGGAAGGACTGCGAGTTAAATTAAAACAGTATGGTATACGTAATGCTACATTAATGGCTGTGGCTCCAGTTGAAAGTTCCAGTGTTGTACTAAACAGTACCAACGGTATTGAAATGCCAATGGAGTTAATTTCAGTTAAAGAAAGCAAAGCAGGATCATTTGTACAGGTTGTTCCAGAATATCGCAGATTGAAAAATCGTTATCAATTAATGTGGGAGCAAACTGACTGTGTTGAATATCTTAAAACTGCCGCGGTATTGGCTGTGTATATTGATCAAAGTTTAAGTACTAACACTTTCTATTCACCAAAGTATTTTAAGGACGGAAAGGTTCCGGGCACTCTCATTGCTAAGAATTTAATGTTAGCTTATAAATGGGGTATAAAAACTGTGTATTATTCATTAATCGATAAAATTGGTTCTAAAAATGTATTAAATACTCAAACTGATAGATTGGTAAGTGTAGAACCTGTTATCATATACGAGGACGACGAAAATTGCGAGGCGTGCAAGCTCTAGATTATGAATTATCAAAAGATTTACAACAACTTAATAGATCGTGCATTGAGCAGGATTAGTATAGAAATATTTAGAATGATACAGATTTAACAAAAAAGATAAGATATGACATATACAAAATTAAAAGAGTTTTCTGTAGTTTATACGGATCGTAGTTTGAATCACATGAGCGACGAATTTGTAGACATTATGAAAGATATTAGCAAAGTTCTAAAAAAAGCCTACAATGCTGACCACAGCGTCATCATTCCAGGCAGCGGCACATTTGGCATGGAAGCAGTTGCTCGACAGTTTGCCGACAACAAAGTAGTGCTGATCATACGCAATGGATTCTTTAGCTATCGATGGTCGCAGATCTTTGACATGGCCAAAATTACAGATAACGTAACGGTTATCTCAGGCACACAAGTTGAAGACACCCTGCAAGGTAAATTTGTACCTGCTGATGTTCATGCAGTAGTTGATTACATATTGACGCATCGCCCGCAAGTGGTATTTGCTCCGCATGTAGAAACCAGTGCAGGTATTATACTGCCTGACAATTACATCCAACAAATTGGTGCGGCCTGTCAGACAGTCGGTGCCGTGTTTGTTTTGGACTGTATTGCTAGTGGGGCCGCATGGGTAGACATGCAGGCATTAAACATTGACGTGGTAATCACAGCGCCACAGAAAGGCTGGTCTAGTGCTCCGTGCTGTGCCTTGATTGCCATGAGTAGCCGTGCTAGACAAATATTAGACAATACAACAAGTTCAAGTTACAGTATGGATGTGCTTAAATGGGCACAGGTTATGGAAACATACGAACAGGATGCGTTTATCTATCACACTACTATGCCAACTGAAGCATTAAAAGAATTGCGAGATACTATGTTGGAAACAGAAGCCTTGGGATTTGATAATCTCAAACAAAAACAGTATGAGTTAGGTACACAAATACGAGATTTGTTACTCTGTTACGGTTATCCCAGCGTGTCACAATCAGGATATCATGCTCCGGGTGTGGTAGTATGCTACACTACTGATAAAGACATACAAAATTCTACAAAATTTAGAAGCATAGGATATCAAACAGCCGCAGGTGTCCCATTAAAAGTAAGCGAGAGAGCAGATTTTCAAACATTCCGTATTGGTCTGTTTGGCATTGATAAATTAATAAACATAGATATCACAGTAGCATCACTTAAAGAGGCATTAGATCAATTATGAGCAAACAACAATACGACATCAGTAAACAAACAAACTATTTAAAACGTAAAATGTTTTTGGATCCAGCCGGTCCTGTAACTGTACAGAGATTTGAGGAAGTTAAATACCCCAAAGTTGCCAAATACGAAGAACTAGCCCGCGGGTATTTTTGGGTCCCAGAAGAGATCAGTCTTACCAAAGACAAGATGGATCACAAGGATGCTAGTGATGCTGTTAAACATATTTTTACCAGCAACTTGTTGAGACAAACTGCCCTAGATTCTATACAAGGTCGCGCACCCAATCAAGTGTTTAGTCCTGTTATTAGTATTCCGGAATTAGAAGCATTAGTATCTAATTGGTCGTTTTTTGAGACAAATATTCATAGCAAATCATATAGCCATATTATTCGTAACGTGTATGGCGTGCCTAAAGAAGAGTTTAATAAGATCCACGATACTAAAGAAATTGTAGACATGGCCGCCAACATTGGTAAGTATTATGAACAGTTGCATGAATTAAATTGTTTCAAAGAAGTTCAACCCGGCGCTGTTACAGAAAAATCGCATATCAAAGCAATTTGGTTGGCCCTAAATGCCAGCTATGCGTTAGAAGCATTTCGATTTATGGTATCATTTGCTACAAGTTTAGCAATGGTAGAAAATAAGATTTATATAGGTAATGGAAATATTATATCGTTAATCCTACAGGATGAAATATTACATGCCGATTGGACTGCTTGGCTAATTAATAATGTAGTTAAAGACGATGAAAGATTTGCGGCGGCCAAAGCCGAATGTGAAGATGAAGTATATCAAATGTATATGGACGTTATCGCTGAGGAAAAGGCATGGGCTGATTACTTGTTTAAGTTAGGTCCAGTTATAGGACTTAACGCTATTATATTAAAAGATTTTGTTGATTACACAGCATTTATTAGATTAAAAGATATTGGAATTAAGTATCAAGGAGAGCATCCTAGGTCTAGTCCTATTCCTTGGTTTAACCGCCACGTGGATATTAATAAAAAACAAAGTGCATTACAAGAAACTGAAAGTACAAATTACGTTGTAGGTATAATGTCGGATCAAGTCAGTTACGATGAATTACCAGAACTATAAAGGAAAGAAATATGTCAACAGCAATAATTTGGAGTAAAGATAATTGCCCCTATTGCGATCAAGCAAAGTCTCTGTTAAAATTAAAAGGTATACCGTTTGAAGAGCGCAAAATCGGAGACGGATATACAAAAGAAGATTTATTAGAAGCAGTACCAACCGCACGAGCAGTTCCGCAAATATTTTTAGATGGAGAACTAGTCGGTGGGTTTACAGAATTAAAGGCACAATTACATGAGTAAAAATCAATCTTCGTTCGCTATTAATGATCCAAGCCTTGTTGGCAATTACATGGTCGGGAATGTTTCGTCTAACAATCAATACAGTGGACACGGGTACAGTTCGGGCATGGGCGTTTCTAGTAATACTATTCCTTATACATGGAATGGTACCAATAGCATGAGCGGAAAATTAGAATTAGAGGGCGAAGGTGCTGATATTAAAATCAACGGTAAGAGTTTACGAGACTTTATGGACACTATGGAAAAGCGATTGGCTATTCTTGTTCCGGATCCGGGTAAATTAGAAAAATACGAAGCATTAAAAAAAGCAT
>Ga0304728_1000577_pt1 | contig 30682 bp, 44 predicted proteins | sample C_130625_MF_Meta_FD_190476 | JGI IMG/M metagenome (GOLD analysis project Ga0304728, IMG submission 190476) | Freshwater microbial communities from Lake Croche, Canada to study carbon cycling - C_130625_MF_MetaG (v2) (version 2) | ecosystem: Environmental > Aquatic > Freshwater > Lake | place... | reverse complement strand
TCTAGGAGGATTTCCTTGTCAACCATTTAGCATTGCTGGAAATCAAGAAGGATTCAATGATCCCAGATCTAATGTATTTTGGAAAATTCTCGAAATCATAGACTATCATAAACAAACATGTATAATTCTTGAAAATGTGAAGAATTTGCTTACTCATGATCAAGGAAATACTTTTAGAATTATTAAACAAAATCTAGAAGATCGTGGATACAAAGTAGTTCATTCTATTTTGAATACAGCCAAAATTACAGGGGTCCCCCAACACAGAGAAAGAATCTACATTGTAGCTTTCAAAAAGGATATTAATTTTAGTCTAAATTTTGAAAATATTCAAAAGAGACCAGTTCAAGATTTTTTTGAAAGTAGTATTCCCACAAAATATTACTATGACTCAAATTCAAGTACTTGGAATTTATTAGAAAACTCGGTGACTAAAAAAAACATAATTTATCAGTATCGCCGGGTATACGTCCGTGAGAACAAATCAAATGAGTGCCCTACTCTTACGGCGAATATGGGAGGAGGTGGGCACAACGTTCCTATTATTCTGGACGACAAAGGAAGACGCAAGTTGACTCCTAGAGAATGTTTTAATTTTCAAGGATTTCCTATTACATACAAAATTCCTAAGATTGCAGATTGTCACTTGTATAAGTTGGCCGGGAATGCGGTATCTGTTCCGGTGGTGAAGTTGATTGCTCAAAGACTGGTACCTTTACTGATTTGAAAATGTCATCAAAGCTTCCTTCAAAAATTTTGGTACAGTGGTCCTTAATCTTCTCGTATAGAGAACTCCAAATAATGCGTGGCCTACGACCTTGATCGTTTTGATCTTCGATCGTCTCTGTTGAGCTCACCTTTATTTTCTTCCACGTATCGGAAGTATTTGTTAAAGGAACCCTCCACAATATAAACTGATCGTCGAGCCATTTTCGACAATCCAAAAAATATATCACGTCCCATTTTTCTTTAGGCCCAAATGAGATTGGACCATCAGATGTTATTCCTTTGACCTCTTGTATATTTTCTATTTTTGATACAAGATCGCCAGCCTTCCCCTTAATCGCCTTGATCCACTGTGATGTGGTGTCACCTACCTGAAAATGTATGATAAACTTTGTAATATTTTCGCTAATATCTTCAGGCATATTAGGTAAACGAATGTTCAGTCCACGTGACTTTATTTCCATCCGCTCCAATACGTATTTTTTATGAATTAAAAAAGATTCTCTGAGAATTTCTTCAGTGTAATTATCGATGCGATCTTGATGAATTTTGCAATATAGACCTTCATGAACATAACGCGTGCATTGAGTACCCTTTGCTGTGAAACCCTTACATTTAATCATTTTATAATTTCTCTTCCACAATCTCACACTCGCACTGACACTGCACGAAAATTTTAGGAGCTTCGTCTTGTACTTCACACAGACCGTGAATCCTACCTGCGACTATCCGATCCCATGCTTTTTTCATAGCTGGAAGATTTGCCCGAAACCATTCACGATCTCTTTTGACCCTCACAACGACAAACTCTTCGGGGTCCGGTTTGTATTGAATAAAGTCGCATTCTTCGAGATCGGTAATTTCGAGCTGAAGTTGAACCTGGGGCCAGTAATATTTAGGAACCTTTTTTTCAATCTTTCGAGTCAGGGGGCATTTTATCTCTATCAAAAGACCGTCTTCCGTTATTCCGTCCGGTGAAGCTCCGAGCCACGGATATTCCCTGTGCTGAACGAGCCCAATTTCGTGAGATTTTCTACCTGTTTTCTGATCGTACATGTCTCTCACGAGGGGCTCGAGGAGAGTCCCGTGGGCCGTGGCTGCATTTCCGGCCCACTTTGTTCGAAGGACCTTCTTTTTTACAAAAGCATCAATGCTTTCGTAACGATTTTCACCTAGAGCACTCGCAATATCGCTCGCCGTAATCATATTCTCGCGGAGCTCTAACCATTCTTCTGATCTTTGTTCAGCGTATTCAGCCGCAAGAAGTTCCCGTACTCGTGCTTCCATTGACTGGAATCTTCTTGTTCTTAAAACGAGGATCAGTCTTAAGTACAATCTCGGCAGCGTTTTGTTCGGCCTGTTTTTTGGTACTTGCAAATCCGGCCCCACAATTCATCCCGTCGACTAAAACGCTAATGAAGAACTGACCGTTCATAAATTGACTGTCGAGCCTATATTCAGGAAGAGGATACTTAAGAGCCTGGCACCACCTCATAAGCTGGTCCTTGTAATTGTCATCAACGAGAGAAGTTTCAACCTTGGTGAAGGACTTTAGAACAAAATTCTTGGCGTGGACCATTCCTAAATCAAGATATATGGCTCCGACGAGCGCCTCGAAAACATCCTCCATAATGTGCTCGTTCGTGTTCCACCCGTTTCTCTCCCCCTTCTCGTCCATAAGGATCATCTTGTCCAGACCCAAAACTTTGGAAATCTCACAAAGAGTTTTGCCCCGGACCATCTTTGTGCGGGCTTTGGTCAAAAAACCCTCTTGCTCCTTCTCGTGCAAATCAAAAAGATGTTTTGTGATGATAAATCCAAGGACCGAATCTCCCATAAATTCAAGTGTTTCATATGATCCAGTGAGACCAGTGTACCGCTTCAGCGCGCTCTTGTGAGTGAAAGCCCGCTGATACAGTTCTATATTTTTGATTTTTGTTCCTACAAGGAAATTTAAGATATTTTGCGAAAGTTGAGGTGGAGACTCCATTTATCATTACACGTGATTTATTCTTAAGTCAAATTAGGCACTTGCTGGCTTCACAACCTTGGGCCTGACCTTCTTCTCCTTCGGAGGAGTGGCAGTCTCCTCTGGGGTCTTCTTTGCTCGGGGCTTCTTCTCGGTCTCCTCCTTGATGTAGTGCTTACTCAGATAGTGCTGAAGATTCAGGAAAGTCAGCTGAACACCCTCTGGAACCTCGAGGAGAGGCTTCAGCTTGTCATCCATGGAAATCTTCTGACCGGCCTTCAGACCATTCGCCTCAAAGTACTTGTTCATGTGGTTAGAAACCTGAGAACGAGAAATCATCTCACCCTCTGAAAGGTTCAGAAACACACGTAGAGCCTCCGTGACCTTCTGAGGCTTGTTGAACCCGTTGTTCTTCGTGCGGGCCTCCTGCTTCTCGCCGGTCGGGTCCTCGATGTGCTGGCGAATCTTGCGAATCTCCTTGCGCACAGCCTTCATCTCCTTCATCAGATCTTCAAGAGTTACGGTAGCCATTTCTACGGTACCTACGTTACAGCGCTTTAAGTGCTATTGAAGAGAGTAGAATTGTGACCAAAAACACGAAACCTACTAAAATTATTTGCCAAACTTTATAACTCGACTCTACCGGCGGAGAAAATGGAGAAGCCCAATTTATACTCGAAGGCTCGTCACTCTGTGGCAAGTTAACGTTAAACCCTGGAGGAAGAGTACCGTCCCCAGAAGGGCGAAATTCTTCATTAAACGGTGGAATCTGGCCAACATTACTGCACGAAGGAACACAACACCCAAGATCACACGGATAAACAAGCCCATTTTTTCTGTTCACATATCCACATATGCTTGAAGTTACATCGAGTGGATCGGTCAAACACATACATCCCGAATTAATAAATTGAGCACTGCATTTCGCGCTCATCTACCATTAAAGAATATTTTTGTTTATAATACAATGGAGTACGGAAAGCCTCAGAAGATGCCAGACGGTCGTTATTTTTTGAAGATTAACGGGTCGCGCCATCAGGTGAATGGCGTGACTGTTCAGGACCCCCTGACGGCCAAAACCGTAAATATTCAGATTAATGATTCTAACGTATTTTCGACGATTGATTCTGAGCTTTTGAATCAGGCCAAGGAGTCTCGCGTCGAATGGTTCGGAAAGGAGCTCAGCGACGAGACGATCGGTAACGCTTTTCAGGAGAGCCTTACTGACGGGCTTTTGAACGCCTCTTTGGCGACAGTCAAAGGTCAGGTCGTAACGACCGCTTTTGACGGCCAAAAAAATTGCATCGATCTTCAGGAGGTTACTGCTGGGTCAAAATGCGATGTTCTTCTTGAGCTGTCCGGTTTGTGGTTTCTCAAAAAGTCTTTCGGCCCGATTTGGCGTATAGTCCAGGTCCGCGTTCGAAGTGGAACTCCTAAAACGTTTCCAAAGGAGTATCTTTTTACTGACGATCCAGAAGATGATGACGATCCTACAGATTATCTCGACTAAAAATCTTCAGGAGGTCGCTTCGTCTCAAATTTTACGACGGCCAAAAAAATATCATCGACATATAATAAATGAATCGTAAGGGACTTGCCATAATGGTTCTAGCGGCGGTCATCCTCCTCCTCCTTTTTGCCCCAAGACGCAGTAGCTTCGGTGTGAACTCATCAGCAGCACCATTGGGTTTCAATCTTTATAATCAGGCCACCGAAACAAGTACCGGTTTCACAAATCAGAGTGGGACATATCAAGCAGATGGGATGGGCGGACCTTACATGGGCGGTGAGGGGGGGAGCTCGGTTTCCTCAGCAAGCCTGATCCCTCGGGACGTCGTTCAGACTGAGGACTTTGGTCAGTTTAGTCCCGACAAAATCCTGGGCAACCAGAACTACCTAAACCCCCGTAGCCAGATTGGATACCCAGAGACGCTCGGAGGTGTTCTGCGTAACGCGAACCGCGACTTCCGCTCCGAGCCCCTGAATCCTCGCACCCCAGTGAGCATTTTCAACCTCAGCACAATTCCTCCAGATGTGATGAGACCCAAATTTGAGATTGACCGGGATTATCAGTAACTTAAAAAAATAAACCTAAAATCTAGTAATGGATTTCAAAAACGCTACGAATGAGTGGATCGCCATAAAGACCCAGCTCGCCGCAGCTCGCAAAGATCTAGGAACGCTGAATCAGCGCGAGAAAGAGCTTCGCAAGTTTGTGACACAACATATGCATACGAATGAAATTGACACTATCAAGGTCCGTGACAAGATCAAGGTGAACTTCAAGCTTAAGAAGGTCAAGGGTAGTATCACTAAGGAGGTGATCAAAAAGGGACTCTCAGTTTTTTTCGGAGGAAACGAAGCTCAAGTCGAAGGCGCATTCAACGCGATCCAGGACGCTGCACCACTTAAGGAGGTCCCTGGTGTAAACGTTACTGGTATCAATGGGCATCAATGATGAATATTCTCGCGACGCCTACCAATTTGAACAAGTTTATGATTCGGATGATTCGGACGAGTTCGAGATTGAAGTGGACCCAGAGACCTGGGAATCTTTGTACTCCGAAGAACTATTTGACGGATGGACTATATTTCAAGAGTATATTTACTCAAATTATTTGAGTTTAAAATCTACGTGCACATTTTCAAAGTTTTGCGAACTCGTTATCAGGCCCGATATGTACTCGTCGTCCGAACCTTCTTCGCATGCTATCAGGGCTTGGAACGACATCAAACGTGTAAAAATTATACGCGAAAAGGTTCTCCCCGAAAACTTTTATACGTGGTTTACTATATATGTTAATTGACATTACAGCTCCGAAAGTGCTGACCCCGACACTTTTGTTTGCTCTGTTGAGTCCGGTCTTCCTGTTCTCTATTCCGCCTAATTCAAATTTATACGTACAGGTGTGCATGCACGGGCTTTTGTTATGCATACTAAATTCTTTAATAATAAAATACGGGTTTCATCTCAACTTGACTACGACCGACATTATTGTTCCGGGTGTTTTATTTACTTTATTAACCCCCGGAGTTTTTTTCAGCATTTCCCAGTCTCACACGGCTCTCGGGATCCACTCGTTTGTATACGCTCTCGTGTGGGCGTTCCTTCGAGGGCAATTCCCAGAGTATGCGTAGCCGGTCACTCTCAATTTTGTATTAAAATATAAAATGGTGAAGTACCTAGCGGTCGGGCCAGGAGCCATGGGCTATTTCATGTATCTCGGGGTCCTGACAAAATTAAAACAAGAGGGAAGACTCGAAGATCTCAAAGAGATTGCAGGTTCCAGTGCGGGCGGAATTGCATCTTTTATGTATGTATTAACAAAAGGTAATATTGCAGGGGCCCTCGATTATTCACTCACAGTTCCCGTAGAGACGGTGATGAAACCAAATATAAAGAGCCTTATAAATAATTATGGGCTCGTTCCTGCAAAGAAAATGAGGAAAATTCTGAGCGATGCTTGTAAAAAGTACACAGAGAAGAACGACATTACATTTAAAGAACTTTACGAATGGAATCCTATAAAGCTTCATCTTCCGGCGTACTGTGTAGATTTTATGAAAACTGTTTATTTTGGTATAGATTCCACGCCCGATATGAGCGTTCTAGACGCGGTCGCTGCAACTTCGGCCGTTCCTTTTCTGTTCGCTCCCGTGAAACTCAGCGACGGGTACAACTACGTGGACGGAGCAACCGCTGAAGCTTTTCCGGCCGGAATATTCGTAGGTCGGAACGATGTTCTGGCTCTTAGAATTGCGTGGGGGAGACTCACTGAAGTGAAGGATCTAAAGAGCTACGCTCTAAATATTTTATTTTCTAGTATGAAATTGAGACACGTCTACGAGGTACCAGTTCATGACATAGACATCCCGGACGACGATATCTACGATTTCAGTGCGTCAAATGAATGTAAACTTCGAATGTTTATGCTCGGTCTTTCTCAAAATTTTTCTAAATGAATATTAAATGCATAAAGATCTGCGGTCGCCTCATACTCGAAAACTTTCCGCCAAGCGTATAACCGTCCACATGGGAAGAAAGACTTATTCGTACATCCGGAAGGCCAAGACCATAAAGGTCCGCGGAGTTCCTGCATACGACGTGGGGACCATAGGTCGTCCCAAGAGCGTCATAGGCCCCCTCAAGCACGGGATGCTCACAAAGTTTGGGTATCACCCAGTCGAAGCTATGACGAATCGCCACAAATCGCTCATGAAAGCCATAAATGTCGGGAAGGAGGAACCCTTGGCGGTCTTTCGCCGCCTGATGGCCGTCAGCACACTCACGAAACGAATGGCTCCACGGGCCCACCGAATCTACAAGCAAGATGCGATGTGGATCCGCGCTAAATACGCACCCAGATTCAAGACTCCAATAAAAAAGTAAACTAATAATAAATGGCTAATCAAGCACGACTTCCATATTTTAATAGAATTCAAATACGTCGAATAATTGTTCTTATTATTCAACTCATTGCAATTTATTATCTTAATGAAATGATTCTTACCATGTCCCCAAAAGATGCTCTTAAAATCAGAGGGTGGACCCTCAAAGCATTTGGTAAATTTATAGAAATTACCAAGACGTATTTTCCAGGATATCAGCGAGGAATAGAGGCGGGCGCATCGGCTATGTTCGCCATTGTTTCTCGAAAGTTACAGACCGGTCGGGGATTCCGTCTGACATATGCAAATATACCGGTAGCGACCACAGCTTTTGCCCTCACATATGTTCTTGGAACGGGCGCAACAAATTTTGTTAGAAATATAAACAAATACAATAGTAGCAGGATAGGTAAACTGACCGGCCGAACAGTGACAAATGCACTTGCGGTCCAAAAGGTCATAATAACAATGATTTGTTGGCTAATAACATCTCTTAAAACCTCATCAACTACAGTAGTCGGTGAAGTAACGAACGAGATTATGGCCCAGTATCACCTTCGCACACTTAACAGAAGAAACATGTTAAACTACGGAAACAACAAACTCAGAATAACGAACGGGAACGGTAACGGGAAACTCAGAATAACGAACGTAACCAACAACGGGAACAAAAAAACCGTCTTCAAATGGTCTTCCCCGAATCAAGGTAACAATGCTGCTCGCCGTCAGGCTCGTGCGAAACGTTTCAGTTAAACCTAAGACGCTTTTAAAAATTAATGGATGAATTTCTCAAAGTCATCGCCGAGAACATATGGGCCTCCCTCGGCCCGGGCTATTCCGAATCTGTATATCACTGCGCGTTCGAAGTCGCCCTTAGAAAGGTGGGAATTTATTACGAAACTGAAAGGATCATACCAGTTTACTACGAGAATCAAAATGTAGGACACGTTCGGGCCGATCTCATCATCGACCGAAAGTACGTAGTGGAGCTCAAGTCGGTAAGTAAACTCAACGAGATTTGCCGAATTCAGACCCAAAATTATATGAAACTTTTGAATTTGGAAGAAGGATTTCTCATAAATTTTCCTGATAAGAATTCTCCTATCGAGTTTCAGATGGTCAAAATGAATTCCCATGATAGTTCTTGACAGATAGCTTTCCAAATTGTATCCTGGATATACAGTTTCTCTCGGCTCTTGAGAAGAGGAAAACAGGGCAAGTATTGATCTTCACCGAGAAGTTCACACATTTTATAAAGGACATACGAGTAACTCAAAAAATTTTTGCGGCCTACGGGTTTGTGCTTCTCGAACGGTGCCTGAATCTTGTGAAACATGAGTCTGAGCTTGTCTTCAAGAGATTGATCCATCGTTGGGGGAGTTATTCCACCAAGTATCGTAGCTATATATGGAGCATGCTCGTAATATTTATTCTTGTCTAATTTTTTCAAAAGACCCCTCACCTTTTCATGGGTAATTTCTGATAAATCCTTGATTTTCTGCTTTCGAAATTCAGTTCTAAGTTGGCCTATAACTTCATCAGGTACGCTTGTAGATTCTTTTGCCTGAAATTGGGAAATCCATTCGTTAAAATGATTCTCACGCTTGTAAGAATAAATGACAGTCTTCTCGATTTCTTGTTCCTCCTTGAATCCGAGCTCCTCTGAGAGGATATACTCAGTGTGACCGCACTCTGTACATACCATGTCGCTTATCTGTTCATCATGAATTTTGGTGTACAACTTGCCACATCCTTTACATGGTTCCGATTCTAAATCTCGTTTCTCAGGTCCGTCGACGTGTTCATCTTCGACCTCTCTAAGATATCTCTTGTAAATGTCGTTTCTTTGAACTCCTTTTTTAGAAGAAATTTGAAGATTTGCTACGGTCCTTGTCATAATTTTTTCCTCGGTCATTCCAGTGTACTCTCGAATTACAGGGACACATAGCAAAAGATACTGGGCAAGTTCTTCATCAGTTTTACACGCACGTATTCTTTCATCGTACCTTGCTTCCATTAATTTTAAAACTAAATTAATTCTTAATTAGTCTATACGGGGTGCTAAATAAAATTTAAGATCTCCGAGATTTGCAATTGTGTACCTGAAAACTATAGGCATGTTTTCATTTGTAGAATCTTGCATAATTTGAATACTCGAGCACATGTTTGTCGCCTTGGTGAACAGATTAATATACTTGAGACTAAAAACACCTCCGACCGTCCCAGAAAAATCTCCGCCCGAATCCAGGATCGTCTCTTGGTCTGCAAAATCCCCGGTACAACTCAACACAAGATTTGAATCTTTTCTAAAAATACTAATCTCGTTTGAAAGATTTCCCATATCTCGCGTGTATCTCTGAAAATCTATAGAGGCCATGGTTGTCACGAGGTCCATCTGAACATCGGGAAGATCGAGCTGGTCCTCATTGATGTCAAGCAATTTTAGTTTAAAATTAGTAAAAGATTTCTTGGACGTGTTTTCTATAACAAGTTCCATGTAGTCCCTTCCTTTGATGGATATTGTCAATGTATCTTGGGTCGTTACCGACTTGAGAATTTTGTAAAGATTCGACATGTTCAGTCCTGCGATAATATTTGTGGGACACTCATACTCTTCGAAGTTCTCGGCTCCGAGAATCATATGGACGAGGGTGACTCGAGCAGTATCAAGTGTCAGGACATGTAAACCTTTTTCAGTAAAATAACAATTTACATCATTGATTATGTCTTTTAGGACCTCGAACACAGACTTGAAAGCGGAAGCCTGAATAGTCTTCAGGTACATTATTTAAAGCGTGTCTATTAGCTCTAAGTTCTTATTTTTTGCATTGCGTCCGTAACATTTTGTGAAATTTTAGATTCGAGCTCGGGTGTTATTACAGGCTGAAGCTGTTGGCCAAAATTATCAAATTCAAAAAGAGTAGGAACTTCGGTCCCGTCGATGTTAGAACAGACGCCCGGGCTTGGATCCCACGACTCGAACTCAAACGGAATCATTTTTTCGAGCCAAGGTTTTATGTCACCACCGACCTTCATTTCTCCTTCATTTGTTACCAACGTAGGAACCATTGTTATCTTCTTTGAAGGGATTCCCTGGGTTGTTATGTTGTGATACCGAACAATTTCAGTCAGTGAAGGGTGAGTTTTTATGTATTCAATTATTTGCGTCGAAAATTTACATTTATCAGAGAAGACCAGCAAGGCCATTTAAAGTATGGCAGTTTTTTTGAAGCAGAAGATTTTCGCGCTCTATTAATAATGAAGGACATAGTCATTTTTTTACTCTTGATAATAGTGGCCTTCCTGGTATGGAACAGTCGCGTCTCTAAATACATTGATCCTGTAGAAAAATCTGGAAATTTACCTGTATCACCTGACGTAATTCAGGCAATAATAGAAAAGGTCCAACAGACCAAGCCCGACGAGTATCCACTGGAGACACTCTTTGTAAACACTCAGTCTGACGGCTCATATGTTTCACGATTTATGTTTTTTAATACAAAATTGTTCTCGGGTGCTCAATACGATGTCAAGGCAAAGGTGGATCCGGACGGTACAGTGAACATTCTAAATATGGAGCCAACTTCTAAGATCGATACTACCACTGGATACAAACCCGATGTATATAAACCGTATACAGATGTTTTGAGCACCGTAGGTCGTCCAGAAACACCAGTGGTGACAGATATGCGTCTGAACACAAGATCATAAAAGTCTATAAGTTAGTATGACGATCTCTGCCCAGGAAATTGCGAAAATGGAGCATGACCGTAAAAATGCCCGAAAGGAGTTTTACAAAGCTCTTCTCGAGCAATTTTGTAGGAAAATTAAAGTTTCAGTACAGCTCGGACACAGAGAATGCATCTTGTCCGTTCCTGTATTTTTGATCGGATTTCCAAAATATGATCTTCCGACGACAGTTCGATATATGTGTCGCCAACTTCAGAGACTCGGATACATAGTAAATCTTATGGGCCCTTTGGATATAAAGGTCTGGTGGAAAAAACCCCCAATTCACGAAATGCTCCCTGAAGAAATTGAAGAGGTCGAACTGCCCAGTCTCGTCAATTTGCAAAAAATGGCGAGTAAATTGAGGAAGAAATAAGTTAGTCCATTCTTATACCGTTTCTATCATAAAGTCCTTTTAGTTGGATTTGGTCCAATTGTTTAAACTGGTCACTCACCTGAGGACGCCACATAGGACTTGGGCCAATTTCGTAAATTGGATGACTCATTGGATTTGGGTCCATCTTATGAGGAATCTCTATTGGATTTGGGTCCATTCGTTTGAGAAGAACTGGTGGAGGAGGATGAGGCGCCCCAGTTTTTACCTGTGTAGCAGTTACTGGGGGTTTAGGAACATCTGCGTGAGTTGCGGGATGGAATGCAGTCATTGTGTTTGGTGCATCTTTAATGTTTTGAACAATTTTAGAACGAGTCATTGTGACACTTGAAAATGCATTTGATTTTTCGGCCGGTGTAAGAGTGTTCCATTCCTGGGTAAACTTATTACCCAGTGCGACCATAATAGCACCAAGTTCTACCTGAAGAGCAGTCCTCACCTCTGGAGGAAAAGAGTTGAACTCTTTCAAGTCAAAAATACTGGAACCTTCTTTAGAAAATCCTGATGCCTGCCTGAAAAACAGGAAAAATATTATAAGGAAAATAACAGACCACATCATCCAACGTTCGAATGGGTGCATTATTATATTCACAATAATTTTATTTTAAAATATAAAATGGAGCTCATCAACGAGTCTGAGAGAAGGTTCACCAAGAAACTTTGTGACACTATGACGCCCGTGATGATCGAGCAGTTCTGGGAAATGTGGCTCGAGGCCCAGAAGGAGGCCAAGGGAAAAAATACTATCCAGGTTTTTCAGCAGTTACTTCGCGACGTCAAGACCTGGAATTCTTCAATTTCACACAAAAATGCAGAGGCCATAGTCCGAAGTAATTCTATGTTCCCCAAACTTTTGGCTGCCGTATTTGTTATTCACGTTAAAATTCTGAGCGCAATTAGGACCGACAAAAAGTCAAAGAAGATTTCAATCAAACTACCGGCCAATGATATTTTCGTCCAAGAATGTTACGTGAACTGTGCTAAAGATATTTATGACGATCCTGATATTATAGTAAACAAAAATCACAGTGACGAGCACCGTAAGAGGGAACTTACACGTAGATTCACAGAGCACATAAAAGCGACCGTAGAACATTTGATTCCGATGGCTGAAATTCTCGATACGTATCTTACACTCCCAGAAGAAGGAGAAGGTATGGGATTCGACGAAGAGGAAGAAGAAGCCGAGCCCGAACCCGAGCCCGTGGAAGAGCCCGCACCGGACCCGGTCGAAGGTGTTCCAGGAAACATGCAATTCGGTCAGACTCCAGGTGGAAGCGAAACTGTGACAGTGAACAACTCTCTGACTCCACCGGCAGTTCCAGGAGGAACTCCCGCACCTTCACAGGAAAACCTATTTGACGATGCACCAGACACAGAAGTGAAGAAAATTCCTTAAATTAATTAGTTGGTTCTTATTAGAAAATGGAACAGTATTTCCAAGAACCATCAAGTGCGGCCGCAATTGCCGCCGTAGTTACAATTGGTTACATTTATATTAGTTCAAAAATGAACGGTGAAGGTAAAATTAAAAATTCTGATTATTTCAAGCCTGCATTTCTAGTGGCTCTTTTAGTGTTCTTTGTTGTGAGCCAGGGGCAGGGGTCCCATGGTTCTGTGTCAAAAGACCCTTATTAAAGATATAAATTGTTTGTATATAAATGGCGTCAACTAGTGCATTTAACGAAATGTATACACAGTTTCTCAGTGAACTTGCTCAAACGTTCCCCGAGGAACCCCTTATCGAGAAAAATCTAAAAAAGCACAAGGACGAGAAGACCTATAAAAAGGTGATGAACAAGCTTTCTCCGTGGGCTCAGCAAATTATGAATAAAGATCCAAAATTCTTTTGCAAGGATAACGAGTTTACAGAAGGTCTGAACTTAAACGTGCTTTTCAACAAGCCGGACGTGTCCGAGACGACTCGCCAGGCTATCTGGCAGTACATTAGTTCTCTGTACGGATTCGGCGTGACTCTCCAGATGATTCCCCCAGGTTTTATGAGTGTTATTGAGGCTGAGGCTGAGAATTGCGCCAAAGGGCTCAAGGAGTCCGGTGGAGAGCTTAACGAAGCTTCTATAATGGCCGCCGCCCAGAATATGATGAGCAAGCTCCTCGCAGGAAGAGGACTTCCTCAGCGCAAAGCGACCAAGAAAGACTTTTTGGCCCTGGACTAAAGACCAGGTACCTTTCAGGTCTGGACTAAAGACCAGGTGCTGAGTACCTGTGATCACTAAGAGAGCTTCACGAGACAGACTTTTCAGGTCTGGACTAAAGACCAGGTGCTGAGTACCTGTGATCACTAAGAGAGCTTCACGAGACAGACTTTTCAGGTCTGGACTAAAGACCAGGTGCTGAGTACCTGTGATCACTAAGAGAGCTTCATGAGACAGACCTTTCAGGTCTGGACTAAAATCTCAACAAATTACAGAATGGATCCAAGAGATATTTTCAAGACAAAAGATCTTTTAGACTTTTGGCCTACAGCTACCCAGTCTGCCAAAGAACGCGTTATGGCCACGACACGTTTTATAATTTATGCAACTTGTATAATTTATTTAATTAATCGTGAACCTCGTATATTTGCTCTCGGTGTTTTGGCCCTCGCAATTTTGTATTATCTTTGGAACATGAATATGATTTCTGATGGACAAATGAGGACCTCCTCTACAGATGGAAGAATACCCGGACCTCTTAGGGGAAACGTAACTCTTCCGACTCTCGACAACCCGATGGGAAACGTTCTTCTGAGTGACTATGTCGATAATCCAGACCGTCCGGCTGCTGCGTGGTATCCAAGTATGCGCGCAGAAGTTCAGAAAGTGTGGAGCCAGATTCACCCGTTCGAGAGACAAAGGGACGCCGAAAGAAATTTTTACACAGCTCCGTCCAGCACAATTCCTAACGATCAGGCAGCTTTCGCTTACGGAGCATTTGGGAAACCGTTCGCACCTAAATGTAAAGACCAAGGTGGCGCAGCGTGTGATCCAGACCGTTTCTATTCCGGATTCCCTGAGACAGTACAAATCAGAGGAGGAAATGGAGGTGCAGGACTCGGTGGAGGAACTGCTGCTAAATAAAATATGCATATCTACTAAGATGCCAACCTTGGATAATTCTCACAACATTCTCCAAAAAGGAATTTGGATAGGCCCAGCGCAGGTTGTTTTGGCTGATAAAACTGACGTGGAGAGCACTCTTCGAGAGCAGACGACATCTGCATGGAAAAAAGGGTGGTCCGAGAAATCTTACGATTTTCCAAATACTTATGTGGATATTCCTCTTCGTGTCCTGAACTGGAATCCCATAAACACATTTGGTGATATTCAGAACGAACGTTTCAGCCAGCGTTACATGCAATAAAAAACATAAAGTAATAATAATGGATCCTCTAGCTATAGCAGCAGTTGTTGGTCTTGTGTTTGCAGGAAAAAGGCTCGCCGATGGAAAAGAAACCCAGAAGAGCCGTGTTCCTACTGGAACCACGAAACCCCTTACTCGACGCGATGTTGATTTGATGGCCACCCCTATGAATCAATACAAAGATTTTACGGATGTTTTGAACACGACGCCCGACCTAGGACGCCGTGTCGGTGACTGGCGTTTGAGTCCTAAAGAGGCTGTCGCTAATCTTCAGGATATGACTCAAACAAATTCTCATTCTCCTTTCGGTCAGCCAGTATACGATTTGTATAACCGTGAATATGTTACGAATAAAATGAATAACGTAAATCCTTTAGGAAATCCAAATACTGTAGGACCAGGTCTCGGGGTCGGCCCGAACGTGAAGGCTTCTGGAGGATTTCAGGATTACTTCCGTGCACTTCCAGTGAACATCAACGAAGAGAAGCTGACGACTCTCGAAGGGAGGACCGGACCTTCTAATCCAGTTGTGAAGAACGGAGGGGCTGCTTATATCGGAGACGTTACTCATCAAGCGGCCCAAACAAAGACGGCCTACAGGCCACCAGGAGCTTTCGGTGGAGGTGGACCACAAAGCGCACTTGTTGCCCCAGAAGGACGTCCTGATTTCCTGAAGACTCGAAAAACGACTCGTCGCCAAGAGTCGGGCCTCCGCAAGGATACTCTTTCGGAGGGTCCTCCAAATTATTTCGTAAATCAGCCGTATGCGGTCGGAACAGAATCATACACGGACACGAGTCTTACTCGATCGAGCGGAGACCGGTCTAAACCAGACCGTGCAGGAAACGGGGCCAGAATGAATGTTAGAAACGATCCCGTGAATCAGGTGGGGGCAGCGACCCAGCTTCGTCCAGAGGCTTATGATCTCCCAGTTCCTCCCATGGGAACTACAGGATCGAATCAAGGAAGAAGTTACCTTCCTCCCAAATACGACGACCCTCTCAACGAATTCAAGCCAAACCCTAACCCACGGGCCCAAAAAGATTTTCTCGATATCGCAATTCAGCAACTTGACAAGAATCCTCTGGCATATTCCTTGGCATCTCCACCCCAAGTTGTGGCGAATTAGGTTCTCAGCCAAAAAAATATAGACAGAATGTAAATGTCTGGAGGTGTGGTTCAACTCGTAGCCGTCGGGCCTCAGGACGCTTGGCTGACCGGCAAGCCCGAGGTGTCTTTTTATCGCTCAAATTACAAAAGATATACTCATTTCTCAAATTCAATTGAGCGCCAGGTTATTCAGGGAGTCGCAATTGCAAATGGTATTTCCACAATCCGTTTTGAGAAAAAGGGTGATCTTCTAAGCTATGTCTTTTTGACTGCACGTGACAACAACGGTGCAGGTATTACAAATGTTGACTGGTCAAAGGTGATCGATAAGGTTGAGCTCTTAATAGGCGGTCAAATCGTAGACACCCATGATTTCGAGTATATGTCTGATATCGAGCCAATTGTCGGGGCCCAGAACTTCTCTCAGAGGTATCTGAATCTGAACAGCTCGACCTTCAACAATCAGAAGGCTTCATTTTTTCCCTTTAAATTCTTCTTCTGCAAGGAGTGGACTCTGTGCCTTCCCCTGATTGGCCTCCAGTTCCACGATGTCGAGATTCGCATCACATGGTCGTCAAATCTTAATCAGACAATCACATTTGGTTCTCCTACGTGGCCTGTTCTGACTACCCAACCACAATCCACCATGAATGTCGTTAGTGATACGGTTCTGTCTTCAAATACAGCAAACTTGTACATTTCTCAGACGACCGGTCCTCTTTTCCCGGGTATGCTTGTTGTTGGTGCAAGTTCCACTAACTTCCAAACAAATTTAGCGGTAGTTCAATCATTATCTAATGCAACTTCAGCTGGTTATGCATTTTTTTCCAACGTAGTCGTCTCTTTTGCAAATATTGCAAACGGCTATATTGGTTCAAATTTCTACTACGGTAATGTTGCAAGTCTTTATACACCATTAGTATCTGCACAGGTTCCATTGGCAACTACAGTTGCATCTGGTCTAACAAGTTGTGTTCTGACTATTAATCAGGTTTCAAGTACATCAGGCGGATCTATTCAAGTTGGTCAGTATGTTGCAGGTCTTCCTATGACCGGGCCAGTGTACGTTTCTGCGGTTTCTTCAGCAACTAGTATAACAGTATCTTTTCCATCAACTGTATCATCCACTAGTATCCTTGCTGGTACAACAATTTCTTTTGTTGCTAGCACATCAAACAACACATCTACCTATGCCTCGGTCCAGTACCAGGCCTGGTCGAACTTCATTTACCTGGACCAATCAGAGCGTGACTGGTTCGCAAAGGAGAAGCACGATCTCCTGATTACACAGGTCCAGAGAATCAACATGGGAACAAATCCGGTCCAGGAGCTCGCTCTGGCCCAGCCAGTCAAGTTTATCGCCTTCCCTTGTGTAAACTATTCCCAGATTTACGCAAACGGCGCTGGTTCGGTTACTGCTTCCAATTATCAGCTCAAGACCCAGGTGAATGGCGTGGATGTCGGAGACTCTCGTCATCTGACCCATTGGGTAGATGTTCCTCAGTACTACAACACTCCCTACGGATACGTACACAATAGCACGACAGCAAATGTTGCCATCATTTCTTACTGCCTCGACACCTCTAAACTCCAGCCCACCGGCACACTCAATTTCTCTCGCCTCGACAATTATCGTCTGGTCGTACCTTCTTCTCTGCCAAACGGTGTTCTCGGCTTGGCCGGTCCTATCAATTATCCGACTCAGTATCTGTACGCAGTGAACTACAACATCTTCCGAATCCAGAACGGTCTCGGCTCGTTGCTTTATTCCAACTAAATTATAGACTTAAATTAGAAATGCACTGGATTTTATGGACCTTTATTGCTTGTCTAATATTTTTAGTGACTTATAAGCCTCGTACGGGAAGGCTCAATAAATTTTTTACTAGCGAAATATTAGTAGAGGACAATGGCCAGAGAACGGCACAAAGCGATAGCGATCCCAGTGTCCCACGTGAATGACGTCCCTCATTTTTTGGTCGTCCACGATCGAAGATACCGAGAATGGACTTTTGTAACGGGCGGGTGTCGCCGACGCGAGATCTTCAACCCACTTCGTTGTGCGGTTCGGGAACTTGAAGAAGAAACACGTGGGACGATCAATTTAAAAAGAGGCTCTTACGCTTATTTTAAATTTGTCACGGATACCCCAGAACCTAGAGATATCGAGGATGGAGTTGACGTAATAAATCATTACCACGTGTATGTAATTGATTTGCCAATGACGGCAATAGAACATAAACATATAGTCAAGCGCTTCACAGAAGAGAAACATAAAATGGAAGGAAATCAGGTCCCTTTTAGAAAAAATTATGATGAAAATGATGACTGTAGATTTGAAAATCTTGAATCAATAACCAAAATTAGTAACTTGTGGCCAATGATTCGTCAGCACGTTCTCAGAAATCCTGAATTTCAGGAGGCTCTCAATTCCACAAATAAAACTCCATTCAACTTGCGTTCTTGATCAATAAATAAGTCCTATAAACTTAATAAAGATGACGCGATCAAAGCTTGATCTCGCTACACATCTCCTCAAGTTGTGTAACGATACCACCACAGACCCCCAGAAGTTGGCTGATGTCATGTCTGTTAGAAAACTTCATTACGAAATTGAACGAGCCGAAGCTGAACTAGAGGAAATTGATACTAAAATTAAAGAGGCAGCAACTCAGGAAAAACCAAGGTCTTTATGGTCATTTCTTACTTTGGATGATTAATTTATATGCTAACATTAATGGACATCAAGATTATTATTTTTATTATAATAATAGTACTTTTGTTATTGGGTGTTGGAGGATATTATTTATATAAAAGTCAGAATGACACCCCACCTCCTCCAGTGACTCCACCTCCTCCAGTGACTCCACCTCCTCCAGTGACTCCACCTCCTCCAGTGACTCCACCTCCTACAGTGACTCCACCTCCTCCTTCTGGTATAAATGGGTATAATTCTCAATTTATAGGTTTAACTTGGAAGTTCAATGATATAAAGAATATTAAAACTTCCGACCCACATGTATGTGCTGCATCTTGCACCAGTGATCCAAAGTGTGTTGGATTTTCTGTTGCGACTGACAGTCAGGATTGTTTTACAAAAAGTAAACTTGATCCAAACTTGAAGTGGAAGACACCAACACGTAATTTTTATTTGAAGAATGGCCAGCCTATTCCCAACCATTGATAGGAAATCTCTTGTGATCAATGACAGTAGTTAGAGATATTAAACGTTAAATAAATAATGGAAAAGTGGAAAGTCCCACGGGGCGGAGGGACTCATACTCTCATGGATGGTGGAACTCTCGTTGTCCCTGTAGATGAGATCCAAGAGTTTCACCGGACATATATAGAAACTATCAATTTTGGAACAAAATTGTATGTGGTCGAGCAAAAGACGGAAAACTTTAAATTTTTCGTAGACCTTGATTACAAGGCTCCAGAGAAATTGAGTGATGACGATCTTCTTCAATTTTGTTCTATAATTCATGAAAGTTTAGGGGGCGACAAGATTTCCGAGTGTCTCATAGCTCGAGCAAGACCAAGGCCAATCGGGGGTCTCATAAAATCTGGGGTCCATATTCACTGGCCTCGACTTATTGTGAATAAAACTGAAGCTCTTAATTTAAGATCAAAATTGATTCAAGCTCTAGGAGAAGGGCCTTGGGACACCGTGATTGACGCCTCGGTCTACGGAGGATCTGGTCTCAGGATGCTTTGGTCTCACAAGAAACCGACAGGAGATCCCTATGTCCCATGGAAGCAACTCGGGAGCTCGAGGGAATTTTCTAAAAGCCCTGAAACTCTTGAGCTGTTCTCTGTCAGGACGAGAGAAGGAGTACATTTTGAAAACTCAGCCCCAATTGATGCCTCTGGTCTTGAAGAATATATTCAAAAATACATAAGTGGTCAAGAAAATACTCAAGTAAAAAGAGTTCAAAGACACGAGCATGACGGATGGTACCTACAGACGGACTCGAGATTTTGTGAGAATATTCGTAGAAATCACAAGTCGAATCACATATGGTTTTCTATACATTCTGGTCGTATTTCTCAAAGATGTTTTGACGAAGACTGTAGCGAGTTTCGAGGTCGTGAACATATTCTTCCTCCATCAATAGTAGAGCAACTCAATGACGTTGCTATTGTGGGTAGTCCTTCTCCTAGTTTTCTTGTTGATTTTCTTCCCGATGGGTCCAAAAAGCAGATTCAAGAGGTACGAGAAAATGGTGCATCCGTATTCGGGCCTGGACCCAGTCAGTTGGCAGCGCTTTTTGGACAATCTCCACGCGTTCGAACAGTTGGCTTCAACCCAGCTTGATTTATCTGCAGAAGCTCTTTACACCGCAGTGGAAAGCATACGAGACCTTTCTCTAGGCACCAGGAGAGCAGATGACTCTCATGATGACCTCAATCTCATAGGAACTAACCTCGCACTTGAAGGAGAGTTTATTTTGAATCAAAATGCAATTTCCAAGGGTCTTTATTTCTTTCCAAAGTACTTAAACAATACATTCGAAGATTATGTAGATAATGTCGGCGAACCTGGTCCAGCAAAAAACCACGGACAATGAAGTCGTTACTACTCGTTTTGGACGTGTATCCAAACCTCCTGTACGATATGAACCGGTTGAACAAGTTGAAGATGATTACGATCCAGATGACTACGATACAGATGATTCGGTAAATATTTCAGAAGAAATTGAGACTGAGAGTGACGAAGAAGATGACGAATCTGATGCTGATGAAAATGGAGATTTAGATGGATTTATAGTTCCAGATAAAAACTACGATAGTGAATCTGATACAGATGGAGAATCTACCGTTTCTAACAAAAAACCAACCCGAACCCCAATTAAGAAGCGCCCCACCAGCTCCCGAAAATGAGTGGCCGACTCATATGGATTCGCCCAGGAGGTTTGAGCCTTTGTATCCGCCAGAAAAGAAAAATCCATTTGAGTCTTTTAAAGAGAATCAAATCGGTCTTATTTTACTAGGTATTGTTATCGGAGTAATTATTGCAAATATGAGACCTGTAATTTTTCAGGCAAAGTGAAAGTCCTATTGGACCATATATAAAGGAGCATTCGGAGAAGGGTCTTCGTACCCTGTAAAGCTTCCAATAGGGCCTGTTCTATTTTTTCTAACATCTTCTTGAAGAAACCCTAGCCATGGATTCTCACGAGTCTGGTCGGCTGGTTGCATATCCCTGAATACCTCAAACTGGTTGTCGTACGCAGCAACAGGTTGAGATATTCTAGCTGGTGTTGGAGGAAATCTCATATACGCAATGTACATGAGAAATCCAATAATCACCAAAGCTAATAATTTAAAAAACATTTTATACTATTTACAACGAAATTAAGCGTCAGGCACATCGTCATCGACTTGCTTTCGCTCGGCGATAATCTGGCTTACACGCTCGTCCGCCATTTTTACGAGTTCCTCGACAGTCTTGTCAGGAAACTCCTTCCGAAGCTCCTCGACGATATCTGCTGGATGTGGGATAGGTGGAACGTCTGGCTTTGTGTAAAACTTGGAGTTTTCGTCAGAAGGATCGATATATGGAAACTCTCCATCCTGAGGCTTGGCCATCATGTCGCGCTTGCGCTTCTCGAACATAGAAGCGGCCGCCGACTGATTAGCGCGATACTTTGTCATAATCTCTTCAAGCTTCTCATTCTGGTAGTGAACATCCTCAATCTGATCGCGATCTGGTGGAATCAGAAGCCACTTGTACATATCGACCACATAAATATCGACGAGAGCATCCTCCTTCTGAAGACGCTTAGCGTGAGATGCAGCCTCATCGCGAGTTGCGAAACAGCCTCGAATCTTCATCCCTAACTTCTCATTCTTCTGGGGCTGATCTGGACCAACGAAAGAAACGCATGCAAAAATCTGGCCTGGAACCGTCAAATAATCTTGCTCAAGTGAACCCATTTTATTCTAGTTATGCACTTTCCTTTTAAGTAGATAAGGAGTCGGAAGCTTTACTATGTATGGAGTCTCTACGCAAATTGCATAACGCGTGTAAACGCGAATTGATTCAAAAATGGATTCCTTCAAAGTCTCTCGTTCTCGACTGCGGATGTGGCCGAGGAGGGGACTGGTGGAAATGGAAAGCTATAAATGCACGAGTCTTTGCTATTGACCCTGATGCTGAATCTCTAAAAGAGGCTGAACAGAGAGCAATGGATATGAAATTTGGTGTCTGGTTCTTGGGTGAAGGGACTATCGTTCAAGCAGCATTCGCTGGCCCGTACGACGTAGTTTGCTACAATTTCTCAATTCACTACATAATGGATGATTTCGAGAAATCTATCGTGGCCATTGACTGTTCCCTCAGACCCGGAGGTATTCTCATAGGAATTACTCCAGACAAGGACCAGGCTCTGAAAATCTCAGATGAAAGAGGACATTACCAAGATTCTCTAGGGAATACGTTTGACATTTATCAGGGAGGGAGACGACTCATGGTCAAGCTGAGCGACGGTCCGTTTTACGCAGACGGGCCGAAAGATGAGCCTTTGCTCGATTTTAAGAAGTTGATAGAGGCTCTTGAAAATCGTGGGATTTATCTCGTACTCAAAGAACCTATGCTCCCAGAGCCCAACGGACTTATTTCCGATTTATATACAAAATTCGTTTTCAAAAAGAAACTCCTATAGTAGTAGTAGATGGAATACATTCCTATATTTGTGATGTTCTTTGCAGTTCTCGTCTATATAGTGTCTATCAATAAACAACCCGATACATTGAGTGAACTCAAGTTTAAATACTGGAATTTACTTGAAATCCTAAAAAGTACAGGAGATCCTCTCTGGGATCCAGTTCGTAAGCCATCTATAATTACGGGAATGTTAAACTGGGACAAAAACAAGGGGCCGATAGGCTCAAATGTTAATAAAGGGTACGAAATTTACATCTGCCTTTCAGGAAGCGATGTAAATTCGGCAATGTATGTGCTTTTACACGAGCTAGCTCACATGTCTGTCCCAGAGTACGATCACACGGCTAATTTTTGGGCTCATTTTGAAAAACTAAAAAAGATTGCTATCGATAATGGTATTTATGTTCCTTTAGGAACTCGAAAATATTGTGGGGATGAAGTAAGAGACTAGTTTTTTTCCACGAGGTACTTCTTAGCGAAATAGAAAACAAGTGCAGCCACTATGGCTGTAACCGCCAGACCAGTCAAAGAAACCTCACCTGAACCATCTAAAAATTTCGGAACCATATTTCCAAGCTTGTTCTGAACTGGCTTGGAAAATGCAACAATCGCCGCGACTCCTGCGAGCAGAGCCTGATACTGATCATCCTGGAGACCAAATGGATTTTTCGACGCATTCTTCTTTGGCTCCTCCTCCTCCTTCTTCGAATATGGAGATCCCATCATTTCATCTTGCACCATCTGGCCTGGACCTGGCATAACTTCTTCAATCGGTGTCGCGAAATCTGCCATTTGAAATTCATCAACGTTTTTTTCGGGCTCATTTAGAGGCGCGCGGAGAAGACCTACAGGAACTCCAGCCTTCTTTTCAGGGTCTGAACTCGGAGCCTGATCTCTCTGAAGAGCTGAACGAGCTAATTCTTCATTTAGATTTGTATCTTGCTGAGGAATTAGGGTCATCGTGTCAACACTTGGGTCATAGGTCAACATTATTGAATTTTAGTTGGAAATTTATTTTGATTTTTTAACGACGAGTGTTTCTCCTCTTCTTCGTGGGTCTCTTGCTGGTTGTTCCTGAGCCCTGGGATTATAGTACCGTTGATGATACTGCCAGAAAGAAGGCCCCCCGACCCTAAAGTTTTTTCGAATAGGGGCTTTGTACCAGAAAACACAATCTGAAATTTTGTTGCTCTTTGAAGTGTTGTCGAGGACCATGCATTCGTAGTTTTCGGTGCAAGCGTCCATCACCTGACAAAACTGGTCAAAGGTCGGGAAGACCCCGAAAAAAGCTTTGTACAAATTCTCTCGATTTTGCCTGACGTTGTCACGGAGCGCAAAGACGTAATCGACGTTCGTTCTAACGTATGGAAGCATATCCATGCAGTATTGGGTCGTGAGCATAAAGAATATGTTCCAGTGGCGACCGTTCATGAAAAGCCTCCGCATACAGTCGTCTCTCATGAAGGCCCGATCGTACATGCAATCGTCCATAAGGAGGAAAACCGATGGGGCTTTGTCTTTTCCTAGGGTCTTCACGAGACGATGCTGGCGTTCGAGGAGTTTCTCGACTGCTTCTCTTTTGTACTCCCCATAAACAAATAAATCGGGAATAAATTGTTTGTAGTGTCCGTTTCCATCTTCAGTTCCAGACATTGCTATTCCAGCGGGTATATGTTTTTTGTTCCAAAGAATATCTGTAACGAGAGTCGACTTTCCTGTTCCACGCTTACCTATGAAAACGCAAACCTTATCGTCACCGATCTTACTAGGATCAAATTTTCTGAGCTGTATCTGGCTCATCCTAAATTATGCATTTAAAATTCAGGACGACCTGAAGCGCGGGCCACGTGACACGAAACAAATATTTATCTTTAATAGTAATGTCCGCTGGATATATCCAGTTGGCAGCAATAGGACAACAAGATGCATATTTATCAGGATCTCCTGAAATTACTTATTTTTCAGGAGTTTACAAGAGACACACACCTTTCGTTCTTGAGGCGTATGATATTCCTTTTCAAAATCAAAAAGTTGTTTATGGCCAAAACAACATATGTAAAATTCCTCCGAAAGGAGATCTTATAAGGGCCCTGACTCTTAAAATTGACCTTCCGGCACTCTATGATCCTGGTAATTTTTGGGCGTGGCCGACGCAACCATCTTCTAATTTTGATCCAAAAATAATTATAAATGGAAGATCATATGTCTTACCAATTCAAGGACTTACTTATTATTCTACAATTAACTTGGCATCTTGGATTAGAGGAGGTTTAGATACTTTTATAACTTACTCAGAATCTATAAATAAGTTTATTTTTACAAGATGTTCTACTGTTGAAGTGGATGATACGGGAATTTTTTGGGGTCTCGACCCAAAATTCGGGACACTTACAAGTTCTTCAAATTTAGTTTATAATTTCTCAGGAACAACAAGTAGTCAATTTACTCTGGAACAGGCAGGATGGACCCGTAACACTGGATTACCATATGTGGATACTAAAACAGGTTTGTTCTTAGATCTTCCAACAACTGGTTATAAAATTAATAAAAGTTTTAGCTTTTTTAATTTATCTTCATGGACCAATCAAAATTTAACACCTTACTATCAAATAACTAAAAATGGAAGAATAAAATTCAAAAGAGCAGGAACCTATATTTTACGTGCGGGATTTTATCTCGGGACTGGCTCTGTTCTTAATTTATCATATGGCTCTGATTCAAACGAATCATTACAAGTAAATGGGATACCGCTGGACCCCGTTTTTACTTATAGCGTAGATTTTCGAATTTCACCTGACCCTTCTATGCCTATGCACGTGCCAATTGTTGTAAATGATATAACTCAGAGCTATTACTTTTTTTTGACTACAACATCTGGTGTAACTCAACTAATGCCTGGGAGTTACGTTACTATAACACCTACAGATGATGTGTATCAATTTAAGAACCCTGTTAGTATCACTGGTCAAACTCAGACAATTGTCCCTTTTTATGGAAATATTAGTAATCCTTCAAACCAATCAGTTACATTGAACCCTGACAGTTCTTTTACATTCTCAACGTCAGGTATATGGCTTATCACCGGAGTGATTTATCTTAATCAGACGCCTTCTTCAAACTACGTGTCTACTGTATCTGTCTGGAATTCGACGGGTACTATAGATTACTCGTATGATACTCTCGGACTCATGGGCCGAGATCCTACGTTTGCATTTACTATGCCAATAAACGTAACAAGTACATCAACAAAATATTATACAAATATTTATACAGAGAATTCGACAAGTATACTTTCAAACACATATTATACTATTAAACAGATAGGAGATCCAAATGGTATTGACTATGTACTATCAACGAATGGTATTTTACTTAGCCCTTCAACAACGTTATCACAATCTTCCTATTCTCCTCTGAATTTTAGAACAAATTGGAAAAAGGTAAATCCATCATATGATATATCGATTAATTCGAGCGGTAATTTAGTTTTGAACAATGTCGCGACCTATATGATGACGGCAGTTTTTTCAGCTTCCGATAATGTGAGGAGTATAACATTCGGAACATCGACATACACTTTTGACATGTCTTATCAGACATATACTGTAAATATTCCTTTAAATGTTACTCAAAATTCGACCGAAGTACCCATAACCGTAGGAACCGACAATTCAACGACGAATTTCTTTTCAAACACATACATTACGGTTTATCCAGTTTCAAACACTCTGGAAACTAAAACATATAGTTACTATGATTCTGTAGGAACATGGGCTGTTAAGCAGGCCGATCTCGTCATTGGAGGTCAAACTGTCCAGACCCTCACGGGAGAATATATAGAATTATATAACGATCTTTACGTTCCTTATGAAAATCAACCCGGTCTCAAGTTGTTGACTGGTAAATACGACTCGACTCAAATTATACCACCGGGAAGAACATATTATGTAAATTTACCATTTTATTTTTATAAAAATCCAGGATTGGCCCTCCCAGTGACAGCTCTGAATCGTCAAGATGTGGAGATTCATGTAACTCTCAGAAATTTACAAGAACTAACAAACGTTTCTATATCAACCATAACAACTCCATTAACGGCCACTATCATCACAGAATACGTATACTTGTCTGAACCCGAAATTAACTGGTTCAAAAAGTCACAGATAAATTACGTTATACAACAGTGCCAGTATCAGACTTTCAATTTAGGTTCAAAATTCACTTCAGGTGTTTTAAAACTAAATTTCATAAATCCTATACGCGAGTTATTTTTTGTGACCCAGCTTGAAGGTACAGCACCGTATGAATACTCGGACCTAAACAGTCTAGGACTAAATTTCAATTCTTCAGAAGCATTCACAGAAGATGTTACAGACTCTATATATCTAAATTGTATAGAACCATTCAATCACTATATAAATTATCCAACAAGAACTTTTTACATGTACTCTTTTACCACGCAGACAAACACACCGATCCCGTACGGCCAAGTAAACTTTAGTCGTATTCGTGATATTTTTATCAAATTAAATACAAATTCTTATTCCTCAAAACAGTTCAGGGTCATCGGGGTAAATTACAATATTTTAACAATAAAGGATGGAATAGCCGGGATCATGTTCAACTCGAATGATTATTGAGCTCAAACAAATATTTTACTGTAGTAAGAATGGCCGGAAGAGCCAGTTTGTCTTTTCTTGGCCAAGAAGATATTTACCTAAGTTCAGACCCAGAAGTTACGTATTTTGTAGAAAAATTTCAGGGCTCGACTTTGTTTTCTTCCCGAGTCATACGACTTCAGTTTCCTGGTGACAATAAAGTAACATTTGGTTCAGAAAGAAGCTTGTTAATACCTCGTGCAGGTGATCTCATAACAAATATGTATCTTAAAATTTTAGGACCTTCTTTCTCACCGGGAACTCTGGTTCTAGACTCTGTTGCGACCTTGATGATTCAATATGTAGAATTATATATCGGATCTGAACTCGTCGAAAGGATCTATGGAGAATATCTAGAAATTATGTTTGATATTACAATTTCAGAAGGAAAACAAAAAGCTCTTTCACGGCTCGTAGGTAAAAATCTCACATCTCTTACACTCCAAAATGAAAGTTACACAGTTCCTCTTCAGTTTTCAGTATTAAACAAGGGACTTCCGCTGTGCGCATTCAAAGAAGATGTAACTTTTAAAATAGTATGGAATCCTTCGATTCTTTTTACTAGCCCACCAGAAAATAACACAACGCCGTTCAGTGCATACTTAGATACAGAATATACGTACATATCTAGTCAAGAAATAGATTTTATTAACTCGAAACCCCAAACATATCTTATAGAACAAATTCAAAGACAAGAATTTTTTTGCCCTCAAAATTTAAATCAAATACAATGTTTCACTGATTTTTTAAACCCGGTAAAAGAACTTTTTGTGGTCGTTCAAAATGATTCTGTAAACGGATATGATTACACCATAGATGGAACGAATGAACAATTAGATAATCTTACTTTATATTTTAACACGACAGAGCGTATATCAAAAGACGTAGGATCTCCAGTATTTCTCAGAATAATTCAACCACTCGAATATCATACAAGAATTCCTGATCGTATTTTCTACATGTACTCTTTCAGCATTGATCCCGAAAATGATAATTTTGCCGGATCTGTCAATATGTCTCAAATTAAAAATCAAATTTTTCAGTTTACTCTGAACCCGAACACAGCAAACAGAAATATTAGAATATACGCGGTCAGTTATAATTTTTTGTATGTAAATAATTCTTCAGCACATGTTATATTTTCCAACTTCCACTAGTTAAAAGCAATTTTGATATAAAATTAAAAATGGAAGATATTTTTATACCAGTTCTTGAGTCTGCAACTGTACTCGCGGCCCATTATGCCAAGGCGTGCGGAAGAGACATTGTAGTCCAAGAGGATATGAGAATGGGTATGATGTATGCGGTCAGAAACGTAACAGGTAAGCAAATTGGTCCAATTTACCCCGAAGTCTGGGACGAGGAGGACGAGGAGGACGAGGACGAGGAGGACGAAGAGGACGAGGAAATTGAGTGGGTAAGATATTCAGGAGATGACGAAATGGCCCAAAAAATGAACGAGTGCGCAGATACATGGGACTCATGGGAACCCGAGAGCCCAGCAGAATGTGCGTTAAAATCTTCTATAGACAAACAGAGAGAAAATTAGATGGATGAGGAAGAAGAACTCGAACCCCGAGTAAAATATTCCTTCATAGTCCAGGAGGAAGATTATGAAGATGAATATGACGAACCTCGACCTTGGGATCCGTCTGAAATTTTTTTTCCAATCAAATAGTAAATGTCAGGTCTCCTATCAAGTGTCGCTCTTCAGCTCGAGAGTCAGTCTCTTAATTCCATTGTTGCCGGTTTCTCTTTTGCTAGCGCCATCGCATGGATGGACGTTGTTCGCTACGTGATTTCCCAGGTTGTCCATGTTACCAAGAACGGCGGCCAGTACTATGTCCTTAGCGCCCTTTTCACAACACTTCTGGCGATCGTAGTCTACCTGGCCATCAAGATGCTCGCATTCAACGTGAAGATTAACGAGCCCAATAACCCAATCTACGCAGTCACTGCCCGCTGAGCGAGTGTCTTCCATGCAATAAATGCACCAAGAAGTGCTAAAAAAATAAAAACCCACGGAAATTTTTCCTTCTTTTCCTGGAGTGGTGGAGGCACCATAGTTATTTCCTCCACGATTCTCTTAATTTCAACATCTTCCAAAGGGGGGAGCCGACGAGCATCATTCTCCAGGACGTGCAATTTTAGAATAAATGCATGATTGTCGGACCCTTTAAAATCCAGCAAATTTCCGTTAGTGTCGAACCATCTGACAGTCAAGCGCTGAAGACTGTTTATAGGTTCGGGATACTCTACAGACACTGTGTAATCTGAATTTTCATGATAAATTTTAATAGACCCAGAAGGACAGTCCATCATGAGAGGAGCAAATGCTCTGTTAATGTTTGAACCAGAAACAGTTCCAGTGGTGCTAGTGAGAGACCTGGCATCTATGTGGCTCGGGGTCTTCAGCTCATCAATATCTAAAAATATATATTCATTTGCATTCATTTTTATAAGAGTACTTGATTTCAAAATGAATGGACCGTATGATGAATCTAGAGAACCTGCAGAAACTAAAGTATGTGAACCTTGAGATATTCCTAAAAGATTTGAAATTTCAGGAGTGTTTACAATGATGGTAATTGCAGAAGAAGCTGAAAACAAAAAGTGACCTTCATTTGCAAGATAATTCAATGAAACGGTAGAACTCGTGAGAGCGGTCGCAAGATTGCACGCTGAGTAAAATCCTGGATTGAGTGAAACTTTTGTTCCATCGATAGTCAAAATATTTGTGCCATTTGTTAAATTATACATTGTATTTGGAACACGTGCACTCAATAATTCGACTCTTTTTATATTTTTTACAGGTGTCGTGAGATGGAGAGTGTACGAGTTTCCTGAAGGGTACAAGGTCAGGTCCCTGTTTCGCGAATCGGCAAAGATTAGTCGAGTCGATTCCATTCTGTTATATACTTATACAAAAGTTCCAGAAGTTACTATCTTTGTGGCTGAGATGTAACTTCCTGCTTTACTGTACATTGTACCTGCTGAAATCGCTGAAACCAGAAGCCCTAATGTGCTATCACTACCAGTAGTAACTACCATAACTTTAAAAGTAGCTACAAAGGAGCTATTATTATTAATTGAAGTAGTTGCTGGAAAATTAAGAACACCACCACTACCAATTGATCTAGTGATCGAAGTCATTGCTGCGGATGTTCCAGATGCAGTCCCCCAAATAGCATATCCAGAAGCTATTAAAACTGAACTGCCTACGTCCAAAGTAAATGTAACTGTACCTGAATTACCATCTTTATAACAAAAACATAAAATATCAATTTCATATGTGCTGTTTTTAATCAAGGGAATTCCAGTTCCGTTAGTTGTAGAATTTCCAGAAAAAAAATAATTTCCTGTAGAATAAGATGAAGTATCAGTTCCGAGGCGATACGTGTATTTGACCGGTAAAACTCCTCTCCCGTTTGTTGAATTTATAGTACTGTACAAAAATGATCCATCGTAAACAATTTCACCAATTCTAGGTGTGGATGCTAATGTAGAAGACATCAAATATACGTTGGTAGTTGTTAAAGCATTGGAAACATAAACATTTCCCGTGACCGTTGCGGTCGCACCTTTTAAAGTTCCCCCGACTCCGAGGTAACTCGAGGCCGTCACGTTCGTCGTGAAAATGTTGGTCGTCGAGAGAGCGTTCGAGGCGTAGAGAT
>Ga0304728_1000576_pt1 | contig 30731 bp, 25 predicted proteins | sample C_130625_MF_Meta_FD_190476 | JGI IMG/M metagenome (GOLD analysis project Ga0304728, IMG submission 190476) | Freshwater microbial communities from Lake Croche, Canada to study carbon cycling - C_130625_MF_MetaG (v2) (version 2) | ecosystem: Environmental > Aquatic > Freshwater > Lake | place... | reverse complement strand
CACACGGACCTATGCCGAGTCGGGCAACAGTGCGCGAGTGCCTCTGGGCGCCGGTCTCGAACAGGGCAAGGTGTACACGTGGAAGGCCACAAGCGCTGGGCAGAACGCGGTTGGTGGTTCGTTCACCGTTGATTTGCAGATGCCTGGCGTGCAGGAGGCCGATTCGGTTGGCGGAGTAAACGTTTCGCTTTCCTCTGGCGAGGCGTCGATCGCATGGTCTTCGCATGCCGTGGGCGCGCTGCCTGGATCAGTCGGATTCGGCGTGCAGTATCAGGCGTCGAACGAGGCCGAACCGGGGATGCCGGCCGGTTGGAGCCTGCAGGCAGCGTCGAGCTTCCCCTATACGCGTCTGAACCAGTGGCCCGATGGAAGTGTCGGTCTGATCGGCACCAACGGAACGGTAGCGAACTATCGCGAAGGCGCCGGCGGTTCGTTCAACCCCGTGCAACTCGGAACCAGCGATCTGAATGCCAACGGTCTTGCACCGGTACTTATGAAAAATGCCAATGGCACATTCTCAGTCACGACCAAGAGTGCAACCGCAGTGTTCGCTCTCGAAGGCGATTCCGGTGCGGGGTATCTCTCGAGCGTTTCCGGTAAGGACAACCCGATGCTCGGCCAGAAGTGGTCGGGTGGGCGCATTCAGTCAGTGTCCGATCCTGTGTCTGGTCGCGAGATCACGTTCGTCTACGGCGGTGGTGACTGTCCGAAACCGGCGAGCGGTTTCATTGCGGCCCCGAATGGCATGTTGTGTCAGGTGAAGTTCTGGGACGGCTCAACCTCGGCCGTTTACTACGTTGATGTTCCCGGTCTTGGCGCGTCGATCGGTCGTCTCGTCGACTACCCAGAAGCAAAGGGCAATGGCGCAAGCGTCTTCGACATCGCGTATGACGCTGCCGGTCGCGTCGCTCGTACTCGCTCGCCCCTTGTCGCATCGGCCGCGGCGTCGAACGTGGTTGGTGCCGATGATTCACAGTTCTGGACAGCGCTTACCTACACCCCTGAAGGCAAGGTCGAGTCAATGACCGAACCGGCTTCAACTGCCGGTGCGGCTCGTTGCGCGCGCAGCTATATCTATGCGAGCGCGCAGTCCACATCAGTTACCGATTCGTGTTACGGCGGGCAGATCAAATCGATCGTCTTCGATCCGACCACGTTCTTCACGATCTCGGCCACGAATTCGTCCGGATTGGAACTTCGCAACGAATGGGATTTCGCTTCGGGTCAGTTGTTGTCTTCGACTGACTACTCCGGCCTGACCACGGTCAACCGGTATGAGGGCGGCAACATCGTGCAGTCATGGGGACCCACCAAGGGACCGATCTCGAATTCGCAGACCACGCTGCGTGAATACGACGAATCCTTTGAGGACGCAGCTGATGGCATCGCGATGAAGGGGCTTGATGTCACCTATTGGCCGAGCGAGTCAGATGCCGGAGCAGATGGTGTCCAGGAACTTGGTCCCCGAACCGGCGACGTACTTGCGCCGTCATTGACGGTGAACTGGACCAAATCGCCGGCTGGAAACAACGGTGGTTGGTCGGGTCTCATGACCGGTTCGCTCGACGTGAAGACCGAAGGCACCTACAAGATCGCGTCGGGGAACACCAACGCAAAGGTGCGCGTCAACAATGTTCTGTGTGTCGACGGCGCTTGTGATGCACTTCCACTCGGGAAGGGCGCAAACCAACTTCGTATCGATCTTTCTTCGGCCACCGCGGCTACTTCTATGGATGTGACGTGGGCTGGTCCCGATACCGGTGGTGTGTCGCAGTCGATTCCGGTCGACGCACTGCGACCCGGGTATGGATACATGACCACCACGAAGGTGAACGATCCGAATGTGGTGAATGCCGTCGCCGAGAACGTCTCCAAATCCTCCTACCTCGAACCAGCGACCGGTCGTGTGTCGTCCCGTGTGAACCAGGCCGGTTCGAAGATGACCTTCGCGTACGAAGGCGGAAGCGCCGGCAAGGGCGGTTGGAGTCGCCAGACTGCAGTCACCAGCGCAACCGGAGCTTCGTACACCTATACCTATTGGGGAGATAAGGAATCGGCGAAGTCCGCGTGTCCCGGCGCGAAAGCCGCCAATCAGGGCGGCGGGGCGAAGACCACCTCCGCACCCGGTGTCGACGGAGGGCAGGGTCCCACCACCACAAAGTGGATCAATGCCTCCGGAGCGCCTGTCGCCGAGCAACTTCCCGGCGGTGTGCTCACCTGCAGCACCTTCGGCCCTGCCGGCCAGACACTGTCGATCGAATTGATCGGGATGGGCACGACCTATAAGTCGACGAACACCTTCGCGGTGGGCGGCAACCCGCTCATCATGGAATCGACCGAGACCATCGGGACCGTCTCGACGACGTCCCGCACGGAAATGGATCTGCTGGGTCGAACAGTGCGGACGGTGGACCGGTACGGCATTGAGTCGCGCATCGTCTACGACGTCCGAACTGGAAACGTTGCATCGACGACGATCACCGCTCCCGGGGTCGCTCCGGTGATCGCATCGAACACGTACGACTCGAAGGGCGCGCTTGCCTCAAATGCGGTCGATGGTCGAACTGTGTCGACATTTACCTACAACTCCGATGGCACAGTTCGCTCGATCGCGTATGGCAACGGCGTCACGATGTCGACGGCGTTTAACGAGCAGAATCGCTTGGTCAACTCCACATGGTCGACGCCATCGGGGCGTTTCGCGAACTCACGGGAGATTTCCGCTGGCGGCAACGTCTCGGCCGAGACGCTTGAGGCACCCACGGGAACGTCAACCTTTTCTTACGTTCACGATTCCAATGGTCGGTTGTCCCAAGCAACCGTTACCGCCGGACTCGTCCCGGCGACGAAGTCCTGGAAGTGGACCTTCGATGATGCCTCGAACCGATTGACTCAGCGGGTGACGACGAACGGTGCGGAGAACGTCGATTACACCTACGCCTACAACAAGGCATCACAACTCACTTCCACTACCGATCCCGCAGCGTCCGGTGGCATCACCTACGACGCGCAGGGCAACGCCCTCACCGTTGGGCCCGACTCGTTCACCTTCGACAAGGCCAACAACGTCGTCTCGGCCACCGATGGCACAGTGACCGTGAACTACGAGCGTGACTTCGCCGGAGCGGTTATCGCGAAGTCGACCACCGGTGGTCCTTCTGCGGGCACCATCCGGTACTCGAGCACCGGGGTGCTGCTCGATGCTGATTCGAAGGCCTATGCCCTGACCTATTCGCTCGATGGCGGGGTGAATGTCACCAAGGCCCTGACCCCCGGTGCGGCCACTCGCTGGCAGTTCACCGGCATCAACGGTGATCTCTTCTTCACCACTGATGATGCCGGAGCAGTGCAGGGTTCAGCGCAGGCATTCGATCCCTATGGCCAGGTGCTCACGACCCCGAATGCTCCGCAGCCGACCCTTCCCTCGACCACATGGGAAGCGGGAACGGGCAACGAGAGCGAGTCGCTCAAGACTCCGTACCAACTCATGGGTGCTCGTGTCTACATCCCTGCTCTCGGTCGGTTTGCCCAACTTGATCCAAAGGTCGGCGGCTCGGCAAACGGTTACGACTACGTCAACCAAGATCCGGTGAACTTCTCGGATCCGACCGGTAATGAATCGGAGAACTGGCTAACCACTGGCGTCACCGGAGCCGTAGCCTTCGTTGTGGGCGCGCTCATTGCGCCGGCGCGCGGTGCTCTCGTCGGAGTACTCGTCGGCGCAATCGCCGGCGCTGCGTTGACCGGACTGTCGCACGCCATCGAGTATGCCGTGACTGGCCAGACGGAGTTTTCGATAACCCGCTTGGGTATCTCGATCCTCGCCGGCGCCGTTGGCGGAGGCATCGTTGGGCGAGTGAGGTGGGCGAAAGCGCGAAACAGCTCGATCAGTGATGACGCCAGCACCTACTCGGACCTGATTTCCGAGACGACCTCCACAGCGAGCGAGAGGTTTCAACGGATGTATCCGGCGAAAGTTCAAGGAGCGACGTCGCAATCGGCAGCGAGCGGCTTGGTGCAGAAACAGGCGGCGACAGCCTCGTTCAAGCAGACCGCGAGTCTGGCTCAGCAGAACAACATGAAATTGATTCTCGTTCAGAGTGATTCTGCGGGGATCAAACTAAAGATGGCGAAGAGCTTCGGTGACGAAAGTGGGGTCATGGCCAGGGCCGCATCGGTGAGGTCGGGTAGGAGTTCGGGTTACAGCCTGGCCTCGCACCTTCGGGTCTCGGATGACCTTGAGCGAATGTCTATTGGCTCAAATACGTCGTTCTAATTGGCCAAAGCCCTGAAGAGTTGTGAAAGAGCCCCGGCCAACGGCCGGGGCTCTTTTCGTTGTGGTTGGGCCGGCAGGATTCGAACTCGCGAACTCTTCGTTTCGAGCGAAACTCCGAGCAGTCTTGAGTCAACGATGTTGACTCAAGACTGCTATGGTCTCCGAAGTTTGCATTGCCCTTCAACTCCGGAGATCCTATGCGCCGCCGTTCTGCTGTTTCGCTTATCGCCATAGGCCTTTCGCTGGCCCTCGTTGCTTCGGCATGTTCCTCTTCGCCTTCGAAAGAACGTTCAGCTTCGGGTGGCGCTGGTGATCCAACAACACTCGCTGCACTTCCTTCCTCCGCTGCAACGGGCGAGCGAGTGCCCGCCTATTACGGAGCGGTCATTACGCCGACATCATTCGTTTCGACGTCGTTGTCACCGACACTTTCTGTGCCCGGCGGAACCGGCGCATGGACGTTCACCTTGAGCGATCTGAGCGATGGAAAGAGCGCATTCGGCACGAAGACGTATGCCGAAACTGGCAACAGCACTCGCGTGCCAACGGGCGCGGGTTTGCAGCAGGGAAATGTGTACACATGGAAGGCCACAAGCGCGGGGCAGAACGCTGTTGGTGGTTCGTTCATGGTCGATCTGCAGATGTCTGAGGTTCAGCAGTTCGATTCTGGTGGCGGTGTCAACATCGCGTTGTCATCCGGCGAGGAATCCCTTGCGTGGTCATCGCATTCGATGGGAGCGCTCCCAGGATCAGTTGGCTTTGGTTTGCAATTCCAACCTTCGAATCCCGATGAAATCGGAATGCCTGCGGGATGGAGTCTGCAAGCGGCATCGAGTTTCCCCTACACGCGTTTGAATCAGTGGGCCGATGGAAGCGTTGGACTCATCAGCACGAATGGTTCGGTCGCGAACTATCGCGAAGGTGCAGGCGGTTCGTTCAACCCCGTGCAACTCGGCACGAGCGATGTGAACTCCAATGGTCTCGCACCGGTGCTGATTAAGAACTCAGACGGAACCTATTCGGTGACAACGAAAAGCTCGACCGCAGTCTTCGCGCTTGATGGTGACACTGGCGTTGGGTACATCTCGAGCATCTCGGGTAAAGACAATCCGATGCTTGGTCAGAAGTGGACCGGCGGACGAATTCAATCTGTCTCCGATCCGGTTTCCGGTCGCGAGATCACCTTTGTGTACGGCGGAGGTAGTTGCCCTAAGCCAGTCACAGGGTTTGTTGCAGCACCAGCCGGCATGTTGTGTCAGGTGAAGTTCTGGGACGGTTCAACGTCGGCAATTTATTACGTTGACGTTCCCGGTCTTGGTGCGTCGATTGGACGACTTGTTGACTTCCCTGAAGCGAAGGGCAGTGGTGCAAATGTTCTCGACATCGCCTACGACGCTGCTGGACGTATTGCTCGCACGCGGTCACCCCTTGTTGCATCTGCTGCTGCATCGAACCTGATTGGTGCTGAAGATTCACAGTTCTGGACCGAACTGACCTACACCTCTGAAGGCAAAGTCGCGACAATGACCGAGCCGGCATCAACTGCTGGGGCAACTCGTTGTGCGCGCACGTATGACTACTCGTCGTCGAATTCAACGGCGGTTACTGATTCCTGTTTCGGCGGACAGATCATGTCGGTGTTATTCGACCCGACCACGTTCTTCACGCTTTCGGCAACGAATTCCGCTGGCCTCACGTTGACGAATAACTGGGATCTCGCAAGCGGTCAGTTGCTTTCCGCCACGGACTATTCCGGTCTCACGACCGTGAATCGTTACGAGGGCGGGAACCTCGTGCAGTCATGGGGTCCGACAAAGGGAGCGATCAACAATTCGCAGTCGATGTTGCGAGAGTACGACCAGGCATTCGATGCGTCTCCTGATGGCATCGCCATGAAGGGTCTTGATGTCACCTATTGGCCAAGCACCTCTGATACCGGTGCAAATGGTGTGCAGGAACTCGGACCGCGAGTCAATGACGTTCTTGCGCCCTCGCTCACGGTCAACTGGGACAAATCGCCAGCAGGCAACAACGGCGGCTGGTCGGGCTTGATGACGGGTGTGCTCAATGTGAAGGCGGAAGGCGCCTACAAGATTGCGTCGGGGAACACCAACGCAAAGGTGCGCGTCAACAATGTTCTCTGCGTCGATGGCGCTTGTGATGCACTTCCGCTTTCTGCAGGAGCGAATCAGCTTCGTATTGACCTTGCGTCTTCGACGTCAACGTCGTCGATGGACGTGTCATGGTCAGGTCCTGATACCGGAGGCAGTACGCAGTCGATTCCGGTCGATGCACTTCGTCCCGGCTACGGCTATATGACAACGACGAAGGCCACAGACCCATCTGCGGTCAATGCGATTTCCGAAAACATTTCGAAGTCTTCGTACCTTGAACCGGCAACCGGCCGTGTTTCATCTCGCGTTAACCAAGCTGGTTCGAAAATGACCTTTGCCTATGAAGGCGGAAGCGCAGGTAAGGGCGGCTGGAATCGCCAGACTGCAGTCACCAGTGCAACCGGCGCGGCCTACAAGTACACCTACTGGGGCGATAAGGAATCTGCGAAGTCTTCGTGCCCAGGAGCGAAGTCCGCGAATCAGGGCGGCGGATCAAAGTCCACCATTGCCCCGGGAGTCGACGGCGGTAATGGTCCGACCACGACGCAGTGGTTCGATGCATCGGGCGATGTTGTCGCCGCGCAACTTCCTGGCGGCGTGTTGTCATGCAACACCTACGGTCCTGCTGGACAGACCCAGTCAACCGAGCTCATCGGAATGGGTTCGACCTACAAGACAGCGAACAACTTTGCGGTTGGCGGTAACCCGCTCATCATGGAAGCAACTCAAACGGTGGGTTCGACGACGACGACGACTCGAGTGGAAATGGACCTCGCTGGTCGAACCGTTCGTTCGGTCGATCGTTATGGCATCGAGACCCGTTACACCTATGACCAGCGCACGGGGAACACTTCTTCAACCACGCTCACCGCTCCAGGTGCTGCTCCAGTCGTTACGACCAATTCCTATGACGCTCGTGGTTGGCTCGTTTCCACTGATGTCGATGGCAAGACTCAGGCAACGCTTTCGTACAACCCAGACGCAACGGTGAAGTCGATCGACTACGGCAATGGTGTTGTTGTCACGAACTCGTTTAACGAGCAGAACCGTCTCGTTTCGAATGCGTGGACGACCCCGTCTGGTGCATTTTCGAACTCTCGACAGGTTTCGGCCGGAGGCAATGTGTCTGGCGAAACGTTTGTGGCGCCTTCGGGCTCATCAACGTTTGCATTCACGCACGACAGCAATGGCCGCTTGTCGGCCGCGACAGTGACGGCTGGTTTGGTTCCGACGGCAAAAGCTTGGAACTGGACCTTTGACAACGCATCGAATCGTTTGACGCAGAAGGTTTCGACGAACGGTGCGATTACTGGCGACTACACCTACACCTACAACCAAGCCTCGCAACTGACGTCAACGACTGATCCAGCAGCTTCTGCAGGTATCACCTACGACGCGCAGGGCAATGCGCTCACCGTCGGGCCCGATACGTTCACCTACGACAAGGCGAACAACGTGTTGAGTGCAACCGACGGCACGCTGACTGTCAACTACGAACGTGATTTCTCTGGTTCGGTCATCACAAAAACAACGACTGGTGGTTCCGATGCGGGCACCATTCGTTACTCAGCAACTGGCGTGTTACTCAACGCCGATTCAAAGCCGTACGCGTTGCAGTACTCATTGCCTGGTGGCGTGAGCGTTACGAAGCCATTGGCGGCCGGAACGCCAACTCGACTGCAGTTCACCTCGCTCGGTGGCGATTTGTTCTTCGAAACCAACGATGCCGGTGTGTTGCAAGGAACACCTCAAGTTTTTGACCCCTACGGTCAAGTGCTTACGGTGCCGAACGCTCCGCAGGCGGGTCTTCCCAACACCACATGGGAAGCGGTAACCGGCAACGAGTCCGAGGCCTTGAAGACGAACTACCAACTCATGGGTGCACGCGTGTACATCCCGGCGTTGGGACGTTTCGCGCAACTCGATCCCAAGGTTGGCGGTTCGGCGAATGGGTACGACTACGTCAACCAGGACCCGGCGAACAACTCCGATCCCAGTGGTAACGAAACAGAGAATTGGTTGGTCAACGGACTTACCGGTCTTGCGTCATTCGCTGCAGGTGCGATTGCTGGAATATTCACACGGAGCGCAAGCGTCGGCATGTTGGTTGGTGCGATTGCCGGTGCAGCCGTAGCTGGTCTTTCCCACGGGATCGAATACCTCGTCACGGGCCAGACTTCCTTCTCGGCTGCTCGATTGGGAATTTCGATCCTTGCTGGTGCGCTCGGTGGCGGGATTGTTGGCCGAGTGAAATGGGCGAAAGCGCAGAATCAAGCGGGTGGCAACCTCAACGGCAATCAAGCAGTCGGTCGAGCCTCGGACGATGTTTCGTCGGTCACCTCGTACAAGAGCTCCAACCACTCGAGTGCAGTGTCGAGCAGTCGAGGCTCATCGGAATGGGACTGCCTCGCGTTGCCGGACGAGCTCGCTGCAGCGCAGGCACGACGAGCTGCAGTTGGAGGAGCTGCGGGCAACGATGTTTCGTACGCAATCCCCAACGGATTCCGCGAGGGCCAGTTGTCATCCTCCATGAAGTCGGTCGTGAAACAAAGCGACCCGGCTGGTGTGAGGGCGTGGATGGCCGAAAGTTCGATTCTCGATGGGTTGGGCGATGGCGTCGGCGGCTTCCGACCGGCATCTGTTTCGTCTGGCTACAGGCTTGGGATGGACCTTCGAGTGTCACAGCAACTCAACCGCTTGACCTCCCGCAGTATGGACAACTTCTAGGAACGCCTTGGCAGCCACCGAGCCAGAGGCCAAAGAAAAGCGAAAGGGCCCCGACCAATGGTCGGGGCCCTTTTCGTTGTGGTCGGGCTGGCGGGATTCGAACCCACGACCTCTTCGTCCCGAACGAAGCGCGCTACCAAGCTGCGCTACAGCCCGTAAGGAGAGGTCACCCTATCGGACGACCTCGGTTGCTACGAAAGCCGGATCTCAGGCTTGGAAGGCCAGATCGGAAGCGTCGCCCGAGCCAAGGCTGATCGGCTCGGCGTAGGCCTCTCCGGCCAACAGGGCGTCGGCAGCCTTGCGCAGACGCAAGGAATCAAGCGGCTTTACGAGGTAGCCGTCGGCATCGCAACGCTGGACCTGGAACACGTCATGCGCCCGGTCGAGCAACATCAGAACCGCAGTGATCGGGATGGCGTCCATACCTTCTGCATTGCGAATGGCCATGCATGTGGCGATGCCGCCCATGTTGCCGATCTGCTCGTCGATGATGACAAGGTCGGGGCTCAACTGGGTGATGGCCTGAAGCACATCGATGCCGGCTCGCACTCGGTAGACGTTGGTTGAATCGTCGGCCAAAGCGGCGTCGACCTCTTCGAGGATCCAGTCAGCATCGGTGGCAAGAAGGATGGTGGGCACGGCGCAGACAGTACCGGCTGGTACCGGTTTCGCCCAACCATCGGGTCAGGGCGTGCCTTCAGGGGTGAGCCACTGTGCGAGGGATGCGAGACCGTCGAGGTCGTGGACGTCGGTGTCGAGGAAGGGGATCTTCACGACGGCCCCGGCGGGCAGTTTGTCGGTGAGCGAGGAGAGAACCGTGTCCTGTCCCGCGACCACGGCTTGGGAGTCATGGAGCACGGTGATGAAGGGGGTGAGCGGTCCGTCGCCAAGACCATCGAGGCGATCTTTTCCCAACGAGGGATGCACGCGGTTCACCACGATCGCATCGACCGCAATGTTGGCCTCGGCGAGTGTTTCGATGAACGCGGCTGCGTCGTCGACGGTGTCATTTCGAGGAACGGTGACAAGTACGAACGCGGTGTCGTCAGCAACGAGAAGATCGTGCACGGCTACTGCTCGGCCTCGGAAGCCTTCTTCCATTCCGTCGAATGTCGCAAAGAATTCGATTGCATCGTCCACGACCGACGCACTCACAATTCGAGCAACCGTCCGCAGAAAACCTTGGGCCGCAAAGTTCACGACTCGTGCAAGTCCACCGGTTGGGGTGACGAGAATTTTGTAGAGACGATGATCAAGAAACTGTGTGATGCGATCGGGGGCTTCAAGAAAGTCGATGGCGTTGCTTGTTGGGGGAGTATCGACAACGACAAGATCGAACCGCTCATCGTTGTGAAGTTCGTACAGCTTTTCCATCGCCATGTATTCGTGGGCGCCCGACATCGAATCAGCGATGTTTCGAAAGAAATCGTTGGTGAGAATGTTTTGGGCTTGTTCTTCGCTGGGCGCGTAGGTGCGAATAAGTCCATCGAATGTTGTCGACGTATCGAGCATGACGGCCCAAAGTTGGCCCTTTGCCGCAACGTCGATTCGTTGGGGTTCGTTGCCGATTGCACGATCGGGGTCGAATCCCATTGCATCGGAAAGCCGACGTGCGGGGTCGATGGTGACGACACAGACCCGACGGCCGCGTCGTGCCGCTTCAAGTGCGAGTGCAGCCGCGGTGGTTGTCTTTCCCACGCCACCAGCGCCGACGCACACGATGACCGAGTGTTGTTCAAGAAGCGACGTGAGCGAGTTCATGCGTCGTCCTCGGTGAGTTCAGTGATTCCGAAGGTGAGCGCGCTTGACAACGTTTCGAGTTCGGCGGGACCAGGTTCGGTGGTGAATACATACGGAGTTCGAATCTGCGCGAGCGGGAGTAACTCTGTGAGACGCGCGACTTGCTCGTTTTGTCGCGCCGCCCACGTCAACCTGAACGCTGCGGCATCTCGAAGTTCAGCGATATCGGTGGCCGACAGTTGCGGTGCATTCGCCGCAATGAGCGAGTCGAGATCGCCATCAAGTCCTTCGGGAACATCGACGAGCCCGTTCACGATCACGGGCGCAAGGGCAACTCCGATTTCGTCTTCAAGTGCGAACGCGGTCTCGATGACTTCGTTCACCGGTGTTTCCTCGGCAAGGGTCGCGAGCATGACTCGGCACCGCGTTGGGTCGGCGAGCATCTCGAGTACCTCGTCGGCCTGCGTCGCGATTGGGCCAGCTCCGACAGCGCCGCGCAAACCGGTCGGCGATTGCAGGAATGAGACCGCGTGGCCTGCGGCGGGGGCATCAAGGACGATGAGGTCGGCGGCCTTCGAAGTCTCAAAGGCCTTGACCCTTCCCAACACGAGTAAGTCCCGAATGCCAGGGGCGGCGGTGGTGACGACATCGATTGCGCCGGTGGATACCAAGCGGCGGGTAATGCGAGCGAGTCCGTGGTCGGCCAAATATTGAGCCAGGGCCTCGTCAGGGGTCACCAGACGGCCTCGGACATCGGCATCGCCGCTGGGTCCACCGCCAGAATGAAGCGTCTGTTCAAGGCCTGTGACCTCAGGTGCGGCAAAGAGGCGACTGATAGGGCCACCAGGGGTCAGACGGACCAAAAGGGTGGACAATCCGGCCCGAGCGGCGGTCCGGGCCAGGGCTGCGGACATGGTGCTTTTGCCCACGCCTCCCTTCCCGGCCACGATGAGGACCCGTGATGCTGCGAAAAATCGTGCAGGGTCCATTTTCCCCTCGGAGGCTCGACATGCGCAGACTACCCACCGCTGCCGCCATCACCGCTGTCGTAGCGCTACTACTCGGTGTTGTCGGTTTCGCCGTGAGCGCAATGACGAGCCCGGTTTCGGCCGAGACCACGACCACGATCATTAACGAAGGCGGCCCGGACGGTTTCGTTGCGGTCGTCAAGGTGAGCGGTCTTCTCGACCCGGTCATGGTCGATTTCATTCGCACCTCGATTGATGAGGCGATCAATGAAGGTGCTGTTGCTCTCATTCTTCAAGCCGATTCAAACGGTGTTGTTGTCGACGATTCAGTTTTTGCTGCGTTGTTGAACGCGATGCTTGCCTCATCTGTTCCGATTGATGTCTGGGTCGGGCCCTCGGGTTCGCATCTCACCGGCCTGTCCGCACAAATCGTTGGCGCTGCCGATCAGGTTGGTATGGCTCCTGGTTCGCGACTTGGTAACGCCGGTCAACCGGTGATCGATGGCCTCGACACAAAGCGTTTGTCTCAAATTGTTGACAAGACCGTGAGTGCTCAGGAAGCAGCGGACCTTGGCGTAACAACTGTTGAGGCTCCAACAATCGGCGATTTCCTTGTGAATTTGCCCGGTGTTGCGACTCGTGAGGTCACTGCCGACAACGGTGAGACACGTCGCGAACCACTCACGCAGGTGCGCTTCGGGCAACTCTCACTCGTTTCAAATCTCATGCACACCGTTGCGAGCCCTGCAGTGGCGTACTTACTCATCACTGTTGGCCTTGCGCTCATCATCTTCGAGCTCTTCACCGCTGGTGTTGGTGTTGCTGGTGTCGTCGGAGCAGGTGCGTTCATTCTTTCGGGTTACGGAATGTGGGTCTTGCCGACTCGCTGGTGGGCGTTTGTTCTGCTCGCAATTTCGATGTTTGCATTTTCAGTTGATGTGCAAACCGGGGTGCCGCGCGTGTGGACCGGTATCGGCCTCGTTTTGTTTGTCGTGTTTTCGTTCACTGTGTACGACGGCATGTCCTTGTCGTGGATCACGCTGCTCGTCGCGGTCTTGGGTATTGCTCTGACCTTCCTTGCCGGTATGCCATCGATGGTCCGAACGCGTTTTTCGACCCCGACAATCGGTCGCGAGTGGATGATCGGGGAAATGGGTCGAGCTGTCACCGGAATCAACCCCGATGGCGTTGTCCAGATCCGTGAGGCCCTTTGGCGAGCCTCGACCAATCGCTCTACGCCGATCGAAGAACTCGACCGGGTCCGGGTTGTGAGCATTGATGGACTCGTCCTCGAGGTCGAGCCCGAAGTGGGTGCGGCCAAGGACTACCGGGATCGTTCCCCTCGCTCCGATGCCAAGGGAGAGAAGGAATCTCCCGAGGACACCAGCGCCGAGTCAGGCACGGTTCAAGATTCCGACTGACCCCGTTTTCATCCCATCCACCGGGATGTGACATTCGTCGCATTTTTTCTTGCAATGGGCGCGGGCGCCGTTGTACGTTCGCCATCCGGAGTAGGGAGGCAGTACTGCAATGAGTGTTCAGCGAATTGAAGACGATTGGCAGATGAAGGCGGAATGTCGTGGGCCACAGGCCGTGGTCTTCTTCCCGCCCTCACAGTTCGAACGCAAGGAAGACAAGCTTCAGCGCGAGAACCGTGCCAAAGAGATCTGCATCGAGTGTTCGGTGCGCACCGATTGTCTTGATTACGCCCTGTCGATCCGTGAACCGCACGGCATCTGGGGTGGACTCAACGAACTTGAACGAAAGGCCCTGCTCACGCAGCACGCGGTCTGAAGGCCTGCGACGTTGGTTCGGGGGGACCAATGATCGCTGCAGACCCAGCGTCGGGTCCGGTTCGTCCGGCCCGGCGCTGGTGCATTTTTGCGGTGATGTGGTTTCGTGGCGATGGTCGCGACGGCGATTGAAAGGTCCTCGCCGGTACGCTTTCAACGTGGTCCTGTTTCTCTTCTGCGTGTTCGTTGTGTTCCCGCTCATCGAGTTGGGCGTTGTTATCGCGGTCGCAGACTGGATCGGCATCCTTCCGACCATCGCCGCCCTCATCGCAATGAGCGCCGTCGGAGTGTGGTTGGTGAAGCGTGAAGGTCTCGGCGTGATGCGCCGCACGCGCATGGCAGTCAATCGCGGCGAGGCCCCCGGTGGCGAAATGCTCGATGGCGCAATGCTCACAATCGCGGGCTTTCTCTGCATCGTTCCTGGATTCATCTCCGGAACAATTGGATTGCTGCTGCTAATTGGGCCAGTTCGCCGACCAGTTGGCCGGCGCCTCGTGCGCCGCTGGACACGTATCGGTTCATTCGTCGGCATGACTGGCCGACGTCGTGCCATCAACGTCGAGTGGATCGGTGACGTCACACCTTCGAAACAATCCGCGACAACGCCGACCGAAATCGGTCCTGTTCGTGACTGACGCAAGCGCAACGTTCACCACCGAACCTCCATTGGTGCACGACAAGCCACAAACTGTTTCGCCGCTCGTGCGTCGGATCACCGCAGCGAATCCCAGCCACATGACGGGCTTCGGAACAAACACGTATCTCGTGGGTAACGACGAGGTTCTTGTGATCGACCCAGGCCCCGAAGATGCTGCCCATACCAAAGCGATCCTGAAGGCAGCGAAGGGCCGCATCCGTTGGATCATGTGCACGCATACGCATCCCGATCATTCGCCCGGTGTCCCTGCGTTGAAAGCTGAAACTGGGGCCGAAGTGATGGCTTGGAGCAACCGCGGTGGTCTTCGTACGGACCGTCGCTTGCGTGACGGCGATCAGCTCGTCACTGATGAGTTCACAATCACTGCAGTGCACACTCCTGGCCATGCAGGAAATCACTTGTGCTTCTTTCTTGAGGACGAGCGCATGTTGTTCTCGGGCGATCACATCATGCAGGGGTCAACTGTTGTGATTACACCGCCCGATGGTGACATGGGCGCCTATCTCGATTCGCTCGCAAAGGTGCGCGCTCTGAAGTTGCACACGATCGCTCCCGCTCACGGATACGTCATCACTGACCCCAACGCGGTTATCGACTGGTACACCTCTCATCGCCTTGAACGCGAAGCGCAACTCCATGGGTTGTTGCTCGAAATGGGAAGCGCGCGCATTTCACAACTCGTTGAAGTGGCCTACGTGCCTCTCGACCCAATTCTCATCCCGATGGCCAAGCGTTCGGTGCATTCGCATCTGCGCAAACTCGCTGATGAAGGAAAAGTCGAAGGCAACGGTGCGCGCGGTGTGTGGTCGGTTGTCTGAGCGTTGAACGCGGTGTGATCAGTCCGGCGGATGATCGGGGAAGCGGTCGTAACGCCACAACACCGGGAACAAAACGATCCAGCCGATTACAACGCCGATCGTGGCGACACCACCGAGTACAACTGCGCGACCGGTGCCGAGCAACTGGCCGGCGACACCTGACTCGAATGCACCCAGTTCGTTGGATGCGCCAATGAAGACGCCTTCGACGGCCATGACGCGACCGCGCGCCGATGAAGGTGTCACGAGCGGAACCAGTGTGCTGCGAATAAACACGCTTACTGAATCGGCGGCACTCAACAACATGACGCTGAGGAACGCGATCGCGAAACTGTGTGTCATTCCCAAAGTGATGGTGAACAAACCGAAGAATCCGACGGCAATAAACATGATCGGGCCGGTGCGACGTTGAATGGGCTTGATGCTCAGAAGGATTGTGACCACTGCAGCGCCAATGCCACCGGCAGCGCGGAGCCATCCAAGGCCGACTGCGTTCACATGCAAACGGGTTTCGGCGATAGCTGGTAGCAGCGCAACTGCGCCGCCGAACAACACGGCAAAAAGATCGAGTGAGATGGCACCAAGCAGCGCGGGATTGCGGCGAATAACCCGGAACCCTTCAAACGCTTCTTGGAACGTGCGCTTCTTTTTGGTATCTGCATCTGACGACGGTGACGATGCTGTCGGTGCGAGAGATTCGTGGGCGATGTGGTCGGCGTTTCGTTCGCCAAGAACGTCAAGCATCTCGGCCGGGCGCATTTCATCGCCGAGTTCGATAACTGATGCGTCTTGTTCGCCGGCGAGCGAGTTTCCAGGGGCAACGCGATCGGGACGGGGCCGGGCGAACTGAATGAGAACGGCACCAGCAGCGGTCAGGATCATGCAGGCAATGAACGGCCATGACGGTGAAACAACAAAGAGAAAGCCTGCGAGGACGGGGCCGATGATCGCACTCGCCTGCCAGCAGGCCACGTGGAAGGCGATGAGTCGGGGAAGGCCGCCATCGGGAGCAATGTCGGCGGGCATGGAACGTGTGGCGGGGCTAACGAACGCTCGCCCGATACCAAACGCAATCACGATGAGGAAAATCGGCAGCGTCGCTGTGGGCTTTGTTGCGACGTACCACGCAAGCATGCCGGTTGTGATGACTTCGACTGTCAGGCCGATCGACGCAATGTGGCGACGGTCGTAACGGTCAGCGAACGATCCCGTAACCGTCATCAGTAAGAATGCGGGCGCAAATTCGGCAAGACCGAGAAGACCAAGATCGAGATCGCGCCCGGTCATGTCGTAAAGCTGTTTACCAAGGGCGGTGATTTGGATCATTGCGGCGATGGTGGATGCCGCCGATGCCAGCAAGAACGGTGAGACCGAACGAGTACGCAGAAGTTGTTTGGCCGAAATAGTTGCTGCCATGAATGTCAGTACTCGACGCGGTAGTCGAAACCTTCTTCGGCAGCGCGACGCTCGGCCTTGCCCGCAAGGCGAAGATTTTCGAGGTGGGCGTAGGTTTCGCTATCGGCCATTGGTCCGCGACTTCGGGGTGAGAACAAGTATTCGGACCACTTGGTAATGGGGGCCCACCCTGCTTCAGGGGCTGCATCGACCAAAAGTTGAAGTCGCGTCGCGTGGTGGTCCTTGATGGCTTCGCAGCGGCCCGGAAGATCTCCAAATGGATGGCCATGTGCCGGCAATACGGTGGTGACGCCTTCGAGTCCAGCAACCTTGTCGAGGTTCTGCAGATAATTGGACAGCGGATCGCCACCCATGAACCCAGCGATATGCGGAGTGATAGTGGGCAGAACGTGGTCGCCCGAAAGCAACACGCCATCTTCGGGGTTCCACATGCACAGATGGTCGTGGGTGTGGCCCGGAGTGAACACGGCAATCCAGTCGCGATCGCCCATACGAACTCGTTGCGAATCATCGACAACGATCGTCGGGCGCGGTGCTTTCATCCACGAGACTTCTTCGATTCGGCCATCGGCGATTGCAGCGCGAATGCGATCGCGAAACGCCTTGAAACCTGGGAACGCTTCTTCCATATCGGCTTCGTCGGTGTTGCCGATTGCGTCGAGGATGGTTCCGGCTTCCGCCGCGTCGGCAGGATCAAGCGGCTCAAGCGGTGTGTCGTCAAGGTCGAGAAGATCGGTCCACTTGCGAAACATCGTTGACGTCAGAACATCGGAGTGGCTGGCTTCGACGAGTCGATGAGCGCCACCGAAATGATCCGGATGTGAGTGCGTGATGTAGACGGTGTGAACTCGCGCTAGTGGAATGTTCGCGTCGCGCATGCGATCTTGAAGCGCCGCCCAAGATTCGTCGCTGGGCAGACCGGGATCGACGAGAGTGAATCCTCGGGAGTCTTCGATGGCGTAGGTGTTGACATGGCCGAGGCCGGTGAAGTCAGTTGGAAGCTGGAGACGAAGGATGCCTCGCGCGACCTCGGTGATCTCGGTGGACGCGTCTTCTTGTTCTTGTCGCGGCACGCGTGGCGCCTCAGCGCTGTGTGCGTGCCCGTTGTGATCGTGTGCGTCCCCCATGACGTTCCGACACTACCGCCCGAGGACGGCAGGGAACTCAGGCGCTGGGTTCGGGTGCGGCGTCGGTTCCTTCGAGGAGGCAGAAGGTGTCTCGGTAGTAGCGGAGTTCGAAAACGCTTTCTCGGATGTCGTCGAGGGCACGATGACTCTCGGCTTTGCGAGGTGCACCTTTAAGAAGGGTGGGGTTCCACCGCTTGATGAGCTCTTTCAGGGTCGAGACATCGACGGAGCGGTAGTGAAGAAAGTTTTCGATCTCGGGCATGTACGTGGCCAAAAAGCGGCGGTCGGTGCCGATCGAGTTGCCACACAAGGGGACGGTCCGGGGCTCGGCGATGTGCTCGCGCAGGAACGCCATCGTGGCGTCATTGGCCTCTTGAAGGCTGATCGTTGAGGCTTCGATCTCGGGAAGGAGCCCACTGCGGGTGTGCATGTTGACGACGACTTCGTCCATAAACGCCATGGCTTCAGGCGGTTGGTAGACCACCAAGTCGGGTCCCTCGGCGATGATTTCGAGGTTGTCGTCGGTGAGAAGTGTGGCGATCTCGACGATCACGTTTTTGGCGGTGTCGAGGCCTGTCATTTCGAGATCGATCCAAGCGAGCATGACCGGATCCTACGCACCGTCCTACGATCGGTCGGTGCTTGAAGTTCCCGTGATGCGTCTTGACCCCGATCTTGAACTGCCGGCCTATGCCCGAGTTGGCGACGCGGGGCTCGACCTTCTTGCACGTGAAACCGTTGTCCTTCTGCCCGCTGGGGGTCGAGCGCTAGTGCCAACGGGCCTTGCGGTGGCGATCCCCGAGGGTCATGCCGGTTTTGTGCAGCCCCGAAGCGGTCTTGCTTTGAAGCACGGCGTTACCTGTCTCAATACACCTGGCCTTATCGACAGTGGCTACCGAGGCGAACTCAAAGTGCTGTTGATCAATACCGATCCGGTTGAACCCTTCGAGATCAAGCGCGGTGAACGCATTGCGCAACTTGTTGTTCAGCGAGTTGAGCATGTTGTGCTTGTGCCCGTCGACGACTTTGATCATCTCGGCGAATCAGAACGCGGCGACGGCGGATTCGGTCATACCGGTCGGTAAGTCACCGCGGGCTCGAGCCCGTCGTTAGGGCAGCGACCTACTTCGCTTTGCGATCTCAATCAGTCGGCGGAACGTTGTTGCGGAGTTGACCAGTCGGTCAGTCGCCATCCGACTTCGATGATTGCCGACGCGATGACGCCGATGCCGATTGCGCTGGCGATATCGCGCGCATCGGGAAGCGGAAGTGCGAAATAGTCGCGAAAGCCCGGGATGACTAGCGCGCCGATGAAGGCGACAGCCATTCCAATGACCAAGACGTACTTCCACCACAACATCGGACGACAAAGGATCGCCAACACCCACAGGGTGACGGTCATCAATGTGATGACGGCGACAGTGCGGGCCTGCTCGAGGGGAACGTCCGAACTGCGCTCGAGGATGTACGCGATGAGGGTGGCGACTGCGGCGATGACGCCAGCGGGAATCGCAAACTTCAACACGCGGCGCAGGAAGCCAGTCATTGCCCGGCGGTTGTTCTGCGAAAGCGCAAGGAAGAAGCCGGGGATGCCGATCGTTAATGAAGAGATGATCGTGAAGTGACGGGGGAGGAACGGAAAGGGAATGCGACCGATTCCGACGGCAAGCGCAAGCACAACTGCGTAGAACGTCTTGGTGAGGAAGAGGTTTGCGACGCGTTCAACGTTGGCGATAACGCGCCGGCCCTCGTTGACAACAGAAGGGAAGACGGAAAAGTCGTTGGCAAGCAGAACAAAACGGGCAACTGCTCGAGCGGCTGCGGAACCCGAGCCCATCGCAACGCCAACGTCGGCGTCTTTGAGAGCGAGGGTGTCGTTCACGCCATCGCCGGTCATGGCAACGGTATGGCCGCGGGACTGAAGTGCGTGCACCATCGCGCGTTTCTGTTGCGGAGTAACACGTCCGAAGACCGAATGCGTTTCAAGAATGTCGGCAAGCGCCTCTTGGTCTTCAGGGAGTGTGCGCGCATCGATGGGATCGTCGGCACCAGGAACACCGCATCGGGTTGCGACTGCACCGACTGTTACAGGGCTGTCGCCAGAGATCACCTTGACGGCAACTCCCTGTTCGCCGAAGTACGCAATGGTTTGCGGCGCTGCTTCGCGAAGTTGTTCATCGAGCACGACGAGCGCAGTGGGGAGAAGCTCAGCGGGCAGCGTTTCGCCATTGAGCCCTGAAGGGGCCGACGCAAGAAGGAGAACTCGTTGGCCGCGCTCGGCGTAATGCTGCAGTCGGCTCCGAGCTGCTTCGAGGGTTGCTCCCGCCGGAGCGTTATCGAGAAGGATGTCGGGAGCGCCGAGATACCAAGAGCCGTGATCGGCAAATTGCGCGGCGCTCCACTTACGAGCCGACGAAAACGCAATTGAGTCAGAGAGTTTCCAGCCAGGTCCGGTGGGGTACTCGGCGACGACTGCAGCGAGGCTCGGGTTTGGGTGATCGTCCGACGCACCGATTGCCGCAAGCACTGAGACTGCGTCGACGGCCGGAGTGTCGTTGCTTCCAAGATGTTCAACGGTGGAAAGTGAAAGCGAACCTTCGGTCAGCGTGCCTGTTTTATCGAGGCAGATCGTGTCGACTCGGGCCAAACCTTCGATCGCCGCAAGTTCCTGGGTGAGAACCTTCTTGCTCGCCAGTCGTGTTGCGCCAAGCGCGAAGGCGATGCTCGTGAGAAGAACGAGGCCTTCGGGCACCATGGCAACAAGACCCGCAACAGAACCCTGCACTGCAGCAGTGAAGCCATCATGAGTCGCGAGTTGCGAGGTGATGAGCAAAATCGCGATTGGAATCATCATCCAGCCGACGATCTTGATGATTTGGTTGATGCCTGTGCGGAGCTCACTCTTTACGAGCGAGAAACGGCGAGCATCGCTTGAGAGACGGAACGCGTAGGAATCGGCCCCAACCGCAGTCGCGCGCATAACTCCACTGCCGGCTACAACGAAACTCCCCGACATGACGTTGTCGGCGGCTGACTTTTCGACGGGGTCTGCTTCGCCAGTAAGCAGTGACTCGTCGATCTCGAGGTTGGTGCTCTCGAGAACTTCGCCATCAACGACGATCTGATCGCCGAGGGTGAGAACAATGATGTCATCGAGAACGACGTCTTTCGAGGCGATTGTCGTGTCAGCGCCATCGCGTCGAACAGTTGAATGGGGAGCATTCAATACGGCGAGTGCGTCCAGCGATCGCTTTGAGCGAATTTCCTGGAAGATGCCAATTGCCGCGTTGGCGACGAGGACAAATCCGAAAAGTCCGTCGCGGTACTCGCCAATCGACAATATGACTACGAGAAGAATTCCAAGCAACAAGTTGAATGGTGTGAAGACGTTTGCCTTGACAATCTGACCGATCGTGCGACTTGTCGGATTGGGGACATCATTCGTGCGACCGTCGGCGCTCCGTTGCGCGACTTCTGCACTGCTCAGCCCTTGCAATGTTGTAGTCATGGTTGTGCCGGAACGTTTCGATCAGTTTGGATGGACCACAACGACGGGACACTTTGCGTGATGGACGCACTGCTGGCTAATTGAGCCGACAAGAACTCCGGCGAACCCGCCATGGCCTCGTGAACCAACAACAAGGAGTTCGGCTGTATCGGCAGCGTCAAGTAACGCGCGTGCCGGGTTGCCCTCGGCGACAAGTGTGCTGATGGGAACTGGCGATTCCGCAGTAATGCCCTCGTCGGCGAGGATGGAAAGAAGTGTTGCCCGTGCATCGGTTTCAAAATCATCGGGTGTGTTCATCGCGCCGAATGTCGGCAATGACGCCGTGATCGGGTACTGCCAAACGATCACAACCTCGAGCGGGTCATTGCGCAAGGTTGCTTCGGCAAATGCCCATCGAAGCGCTTCACGCGAACCATCGGATCCGTCAACGCCGACAACGATCTTTCCCATATTGAGTTCCTAAACCCTTCAGCGCTTCACGACGGGGACGAGCAGGACCGGAACGTTGCTTCGGCGCACGAGTTCTTGGGCAACACTGCCAAACATCAGGTGATGCATTCCGCCGTGCCCGTGTGTGCCCAGAACGATGTGAGAAGCATTCAGCTCGTCAATCGCAGTGAGAAGCGTTTCCGAGGCTGGTCCCATGATCACGAGAGGATGTACGTCGACGCCGGTGGTATCAGTCAGAGTTGCGGCGAGTTCACGAACTTTGCGGTGTTCGTCGGTGAGCTCACCCGCACGAGCTGATCGAGTGAATGGGCTGATGTCTTCTTTGTCGTATCCGGCGAGCGCAGGTTCCCCGGCCGCAACATGAATGAGATGCAGAGATGACCCCGCAGCGCGAGCGAGTAGGAGGCCCTCACGGACGATTTGTTCGCCATGGTCAGAGAAATCGACGGCGGCGATAACGGTTTGTTCGGACGGGGAAGAAGCCATGGGCTGAGCCTACGGGTTCTCCGAGATGCCAGTCCCGTGGTTTGGCGGCGGGAACAGGTGTTGGGCGGTCGCGTTGGAGAAGTGGTCGAATTCTGCGAGGATGTGGGGGCATGAATGTTCAGTCCTTCTCCTTTTTCTTCGCCATTCTCGCTTTGGGATGTTGGTTGGGCACGCTCGCCATCATCGTTGGTGCACTCGTGCGCCGCTTCGGCAACCCCGATGCGTTTGCGGACCTTCGAGAGCAGGTTGGTGGTGTTGCGTTGCCACTGGCGTGGGCAATTGCTCTCGTGACAACCGTCGGTTCGCTCTACTACTCCAAAGTGCAGGGGTACGTTCCGTGTGAACTGTGTTGGTATCAACGAATCTGTTTGTACCCGTGGTCCGTCATTCTCGGAATTGCCGCTTGGCGACGCGACGCTGCAATCAAGGTCTATGCAATTCCGGTTTTGTGCGTCAGCGTGTTGATCTCTGCCTATCACTCGTGGATTCAATGGTTCCCGCCGCCGTCAGGGACCTCGTTCTGTACCGCTGCCGTTCCGTGCACCCTGAAGTACGTGAATGAATTCCGATTCGTCACGCTTCCGTTCATGGCACTTTCGGCAGCGGTGTTCATGATTGCTCTGTTGTTTGTTAGTGAACCGTCCGATGTCGAAATCGACATCGCTGAAGAAGTTGAGGTCTCCGCGTGAGTAACCGTCCAGGAAAGTCCACTTCTGCATCGCAGCGCGTTCGTGCTGCATCAAATGCGGGCAAAGGAAAGTCCACCGCTTGGATCTGGATCGCCATCGTGGCGGTCGTGGTCGTCGTTGGCGTTGTCGCAGTTGTCGCAGGGCGCGGAAGTAGTGCAAAGGGCGGAAGCGCTTCGCCAAGTGGCGGCACGATCGTTCCCAACGGCAAGCTCGACTACGGCCAGGTATCTGTCAGCGGCACGAATCTGACGCCGATGCCTGATAACGGCGCTGACCCGATGGTTGGCACAGTTATCCCATCAGTCACTGGTCAGCAGTTCGACGGCAAGCAACTGGCAATCGCTGCAGACGGCAAGCCACACATCATCATGGTTGTTGCGCACTGGTGTCCGCATTGTCAGGCCGAGGTTCCGCGTATTCAAGGTTGGCTTGATGCATCCGGAATGCCGACCGATGTCGAACTCGTGACTGTTGCAACTTCAAACGATCCGGCAAAGGGCAACTTCCCCGCCGCTGATTGGTTGCGTGCGCAGAAGTGGAGCGTGCCGACAATTGTTGATGACAAGCAGAGCCAAGCCGGAGCTGCCTTCGGCGTCTCGGGATTCCCGTACTTCATCGTGACCGATGCGCAGGGCAAGGTCGTTTACCGCACAAGCGGTGAAAAGACCGAAGCCGAATGGAATGCGCTGCTTGCAGCGGCTCGCACCGGCAAAGCTCCGGTCTGATCGCCCGTTTCTTTCGTTCGTAACTGACGAAGCGCCCACCTTGCGGTGGGCGCTTCGTGTGTTTTGCAGTGCCTCCGGTGGGGGTCGAACCCACGATCGTCGGATTAAAAGTCCGCTGCCTTAACCAACTTGGCCACAGAGGCGTGATGCGACACGTTACCGGTCTCCCCGGACCCCGCCGACGCCGCAGGTAGCGTCTCCTCGTGACTTCCGCCCCGCTGTCAAGCGACACAGGCGCCGAAACTGCGCCCGACCGTGGCGTACTTGGCTCTGCCCCGTGGGTCGATGCGCTCGCCATGTGGGCGGTTGTTTTCGTCGCTCTCTTTCTCGCTGTTTGGCTTGGTGCTCGCGGGCCGTTTGCGACCTACGGCGGTGTCGACGCTGCGCCGTATCCCGGTTCCGGGCTCTTCGGCGGTTGGTTCCGATTCGATGGCAACTGGTATGCGCAGATTTCCACCACGGGCTACTGGTTCGCGGGAACAGACAAACAGTCTGCAGTTGCGTACTTCCCCGCGTATCCCGGCGTGATGTGGGGGTTGCATTCCGCCACAACGTTGTCAGTCAAGTTGCTGGGTTCGTTGGTGACGATCGCATGTGGACTTGGTGCGGTGTTGGCCATCTTCAAGTGGTTCCGCGATCACGTCACCGATCGTGTTGCACGTATCGCACTCATCACCTTTCTTATTTATCCGTACGTCTTCTATTTGTTTGGTGCGGTCTACGGAGATGCACTGTTTTTGTTTGCAGCGGTTGGAGCGTTTCTCCTGCTTGAGCGAAATCATCCGATCCTTGCTGGTCTCGCAGGCGCAGTTGCAACTGCAACTCGACCAGTTGGCATCGCGCTCATCATTGGCCTTGTTGCTGTTGCGCTTTGGCGCCGACACGTGATCGAGGCAGGCGACTCGCGGTGGAGGCCCCGGGTGATGTGGCGTCGCCTTAAGCCCGCCGACGCGGGCGTCTTGCTCTCGCTCGGAGGTCTTGTTGGATACATGACCTATCTCGGTGTTCGGTTCGGACATCCGCTTGCGTTCGACGAAGTGCAGCGCGCCCCTGGGTGGGACCAAGGCTCGGGACCACGTACGTGGTTCAAGATCACCTGGTTTCAGCAGATCAAGAATCTTCCGCGCTGGACCTGGCAGTGGCTGCAGCATGGGGACACCGCCACCTTCGAAAAAGTGCAGTACGCCGTCACCGTGATCCTGCAGGGCTTGTTCGTTCTTGGGTTCCTGTATTTGGCGTGGCAGGTTTGGAAAAAGTTCGGTTGGGGCTATGGCCTGTACTGCTTCTCGATGCTCGCCATCGCCCTCATCGGCACCAAGGATTTCCAAGGGACAGGGCGATATCTCCTCTCGACATTCCCATGTTTCCTTGTGCTGGGCGGCTTCTTGGCTGACCGCCGAGGCCTGCGCTGGGCATGGTGGTCCGTGAGCGGAATTGTGCTGCTGGTGTGGGTCTTCGCATTCGGGCGCGGTTACTACGTAGCCTGAGGACATGGCGCATTTCGACAGCCTCACGATCTTCTATCCGATGTGGAACGAGGAAGAGACCATTGCGCGCGCCGTCGCGGCTGCGTTCGAGGCTGGCGACGCACTCATCGAGGCAGGCGAGATCGCTCGTTGCGACGTCCTCATCATCAACGATGCCTCCACCGATGCCACCGGCAAGATCGCTGACGAAATGGCTGCGGCCGATGAACGCATCTCTGTCGTTCATCACGAGACCAATCGCAAACTTGGCGGAACGCTCAAGACCGGCTTTGAAAACGCCAAGGGCGAGATCGTGCTGTACACCGATGCCGATCTTCCATTCGACATGGCCGAGGTTTCCAAGGCAGTCCGACTTCTGCGCATCTACGAAGCCGACATTGTTAGCGCCTATCGATTCGATCGAACTGGTGAAGGCGCACGTCGTCTTGTTTATAGCTACGTCTACAACCACCTCATCCAGACGGTCTTTGGTCTTCGACTTCGTGACATGAACTTCGCTTTCAAACTCATGCGTCGTTCGTTGCTCGACAACATTGCACTTCATAGCGAGGGTTCATTCATTGATGTTGAACTTCTCGCACGTGCACAAAAGCTCGGCTTCAGCATTGTGCAGTTCGGCGTCGATTACTTCCCCCGAACGCGCGGCATCTCGACGCTCTCGTCGAACGCGGTCATCTTCAAGATCCTCCGTGAGATGTGGGAACTGCGCGGTGACTTGCAGTCGCTTGAACCTCTGCCCATCGAAGTGCGCCAGCCTTGGAATTCAGGAGGCGGCGCGACCTCGTGAGCTCGTCCGACGACGAACAGCCAATTCTCATTGTTTCGGCTGACGACTACGGCCTTACCGAGCGGGTTTCGGAGGGCATTCGCGACGCGCACGAAAACGGGGTCGTTACTTCGGCGTCTGTGATCGCAGTTGCTCCAGCATTCGAATCCACCGTCAAACGATTGCACGATGTTCCAGATCTCGGGGTCGGCGCTCACTTCACTGTTGTCGGTGAAGATCCGCCGCTCTTGTCTGCGCGTGAGATCCCTTCGTTGGTTGATCGAAACGGCAACTTCTGGCCAACGTGGCGATCGTTTGTTCCCAGAGCTGCAGCCGGTCGCATCGATCCTGACGATCTTCGCCGCGAGTTCACTGCGCAGTTAGATGCCATCCGGTCGGCGGGACTGGTTGTCGACCATTTCGACACACATCAGAACGTGCACCTGTGGCCCACAGTGAGTGACGTGCTTCTTGATCTGGGTGACGAGAACGATGTGCACGCAATTCGAGTGATGCGTTCAAATGCGCGCGGCCCGGTCGGAATCACTGTGCGTCGACTCGCCAAACGGCTCGAAGCACAGCTGAGCGAACGACATTGGGCATGGACAGGTGCGGCGACCGGCCTTGATGAGGCTGGCTCCATTGGTTTGGGCGAAATGGTCGAGGCGGTTGGTCGCTTGGCCTCGTCGGGTGCAGCAAGCGCCGAACTTGCGACGCACCCGGGTCTTCCTGATGATCCGGCGCGAGCCCGCTATAAGTGGAACTACAAGTGGGATGCTGAATTCAACGCGCTGTGTTCCGAGACAGTTCGCATTGCTATCAATGAACTCGGTTTTCGTCTCGGCACCTTTGCCGATCTTCCGAGAGCCGGGCTGTGAAGCCACCTCGATCTGCTGCAGCGAAACGTGCTCTTGGGCTCTGGAAGAAGTCGCCGCGTTCTGCCCGAGTTCACACAACTATTCGTTGGTGGACAGCGCCGTTTGAGGCGCTCGAGGCTGAAGTGCCCCGCATCGGAAACGTCCTCGAAGTCGGTTGCGGTCATGGCGTGTTCACGACCTTCATTGCGTTGTCTTCGCAACGCCGAACTGTCGTTGGAGTCGATATCAATGCCGAAAAGGTCGAACTCGCCCGAGGGTCGGTGCGAGAACTCCGATCCGGCGAAGCATCGGTCTCTTTTGAACATCGGCCAACAGGAGACATCCCAACAGTCGACGGCGGATGGGATGCAATTGTTTTCGCCGATGTGTTGTATCTCCTGGCGCCGGAAAGTCGATCAAAACTCTTGTCGGAGTGTGTCGCTGCACTTACTCCCGGAGGGCTTCTGATCGTCAAGGAAGTTGATACCAAACCTCGGTTCAAGGCGCGCATTGCACAGTTCCAAGAGTTCCTCGCTACCAAAGTGATGAGAATTACCGATGGCGATGCGTTGGACTTTCCTTCGGCCGCAGATCTCGAAACGTTGATGACGAGCAATGGACTGTCCACTCGCGTCTCGCGCCTTGATCGGGGCTACTTCCACCCGCATTGCGTCGTGGTGGGAACGAAAGCCAGTTCCTAAAACAACGTGAGCGGCGAGTCAGGTTCGCCGGTTGCTGAAGTCAACTCGGGTTCTTGAAGATCTTGAACGTCATCGTGTTCTTCAACGCCGAAGTCGTCATCGACTTCGGGTGCCTCGCCGTCGACGTCTTCGGCGACGCCAGTATCGCCAAACGAAATTGCCATGAGAAAGCCTCGAGCGCGTTCGGCTAGCGGGTACTTCGCAACCAAGGCGTTAAATGCAGGGGAGTGATTAGCTTCGACAAGATGTGCGAGTTCATGCACAAGTACGTAGTCGAGAATCCAAGGTGGATACGCGGCGAGTCGATTCGAAATTCGGATTTCACCCGTGGTCGGCGTGCACGAACCCCATTGACTGCGTTGGTCTGCCCACACCACTGACGTTGCCTTTGGAAGCGCAAATCGTTTTGAAAGCCGAAGCGCACGGGCTTCGAGATCGACCGATTCGGATCGGTAACGGCGTTCAAGTCGCGCGACGAGATAGGAAACGTGTTCGTCGAGTTCGCGCTTGGACATTGAGGCGGGAGCCTGGACGCGAATGACACCGTCGACGATGGTTGCTTGGACAGTCTTTCGCCGACGTCGAGAACGAATGATCTCAACTGGCAGCGACGATTGGACAGGCTCGTTCACTACCCCGCTCAGATCTGATCGGGGATCGTGATTTCGTCGTCTTCAACCAACACAACGCGTTCGCCAAGTTGAAGTCGATCGCCGTGATGGGTGAAGACCCGGCCGCCGAGGTTGGGCATTCGTTGCCACTGCTCAGAATGTTGAATTTCAAGCGTTCCGATCACTCCCCCGTGTGTGAGCACAAGTACATCGGCACCTTCGTAGTCGGCGTGGATGCGATCGAGGGCCGCGCGTGTGCGCACGAGCAGCTCGTCGTGCAGCTCGTAGCCGGGCGGCCACTTATCGTGGCCGAGATAGCCAGGCCACTCGGCTTCGATCTCGGCGCGTGTGAGGCCTTCCCATTCGCCAGCGTCGCGTTCCATGAGGTCGGGGTCGATGACGATCGGGCCGACGCCGATCTGCGAACTGATGATTTGAGCGGTTTCAAAAGCACGGATCAGAGGCGAGGCCACGATGAGGTCGACCGAGCCGATGCGTTGTGCCGCATGGAATGCCTGCTGCCGACCAAAGTCGGTGAGGGCGGGGTCGGCCTTTCCTTGCCAACGCCCAACTTCGTTCCATTCTGATTGGCCGTGGCGGACGAGAAGCAGGCGAGTCACGGCGTGACGGTACCCGACCATCGAGACCGAGGTGAGGCGATCACCGCGTAACCTGCGCATGTGGCATCTCTTCGACTGTTTGCATCGGCTCGGGAAGCCGCAGGGACTGGTCGTGACACAGTCCCGGGGTCAACGGTTGGTGAGGTTCTGGCCGCAGCGATTGTTCGCTACGGATCCGAATTCGCTGAGGTCGTTGCGAATAGCCGGGTGTGGTGCAACGGAGAACCTGCAACTGGCGAAACTCTGGTGGGGGACGGAGACGAGGTCGCAGTGTTGCCGCCAGTCTCGGGTGGATGTCGATGAGCGCTACAAAAGCAAAGACCTCGCTTGTTCGTCGCTTTGCTTATCTCCCAAAGCCTGATGGTCCACATGCCCGACTTGGCGTGTTGTGGTTCATTGCTGCGTGTGTTGCCTGTGCGCTCGGAACGATCGCAGTCGCTGCTCTCTTCGCTGGTGTTGCCGCGGTTGCCGCGATGCAAACCGTTCGTACTTGGAGCGATAGTGGCCGCCGTGCGACTCCTCTGCTCGGAGGTATCGCGGCCGCACTCGTTCCGATTGCAGCCTTAGTCGGTCCCTTCGGATTTGCTGCAGGGATCATCATTTCTGTCGCGCTCGTAGTTGTCGGTGGAGCGACGCTTCGCAGCAACGTCATTGTGGGTCTTCGGTCGGCAATGCTCCCGGCCATCGCCGCTGGTTCTGTTGTTCTCATCGGCCGCACTGATATGGGCGCGCTCGTTGTTCTCCTCATTCTCGTCAGTGCCTATGAAACTGGCGACTACCTGATGGGTTCCGAAGCGGGCAGCGTGTTTGAAGGTCCGCTCTCAGGAATCGCTGCTGTGTTGGTGATGACCTTCGCTGAAGCGGTCTTCCAGATCGGTCCGTTCGAGACTCGCGCCGGTTGGGTGTTCGGTGGGCTGGTGGCAGTCCTTGCACCTCTTGGGGCACCTTTGGCTTCGGCCCTCGTCCCGTCGGCATCGTCCGCGGGCCCAGCGCTGCGCCGGATTGACGCGTGGATTGTGGTGGCTCCGGTCTGGGGTCTCATGCTGACCAATTACTTGGCTCGAATCGGCTGACCCATGCACGGAGGCGGATCTCGCGCCGAATGGTGCCCTTTGTGGAGTTTGCGCCGTAGCGTGGGGGCGTTATGCGTTCTCTAGCTGTGCTTTCGCTGCACACGTCCCCACTTGCCCAGCCGGGCACCGGCGATTCTGGCGGGATGAATGTCTACGTGCGCGAACTCGTGGGTGCTCTCGCCCAGGCGGGCGTCAAAGCCGAGGTTTACACGCGACGTTCAGCGGAGGATCAACCTGAGTTCGTCGATGTCGAACCGGGCTTCCGCGTTGTGCATATCGATGCTGGTCCTCTCGACCTTGCAAAAGAAGATCTTCCAGAGGTTCTCGACAAGTTCAGCGATGGTGTTGCGCGGCACCTTCGCCGCGACGGCGGTCCCGATGCAATTCACGCGAACTACTGGCTCTCTGGTGTCGTCGGCCACCAACTGAAGCATGAACTTTCGCTTCCCCTTGTTTCAACCTTTCACACCCTCGCTCGCGTGAAAGCCGAAACAGGCGATGAGGAACCGGAACTTCGAGTGCAGGCCGAAACTGATGTCATCGCGTGTTCCGATGCGATCCTTGCCAATTGCGCAGCCGAAGTAACTCAACTTGTTGAACTTTACGGCGCCGATCCTTCGCGGATTGAAATCGTTCCTCCGGGTGTTGATCACGCGTTCTTTTCTCCGGGCGATCGTCGCGGCGCTCGTTATGCACTTGGTTTGGGAGACGAACCGGTTTTGTTGTTTGCCGGTCGCATCCAGCCGCTCAAAGGTCTCACTATCGCTATCGCTGCGCTTGCGGAACTTTCCGATACGCATCCCGACGCAGTGCTCCTTGTTGTTGGTGGAGCCAGCGGCACCGAGGGCAACACCGAGATGGAAGCGGCACTCTCACTCGTTGAGGTACTCGGTCTTCGTGGACGCGTTCGGTTTGTGCCGCCGCAGCCTCATCATCTTCTTTCTACGTACTACCGAGCCGCAGACGTTTGCATTGTTCCCAGCCGTTCCGAATCCTTTGGACTTGTTGCGCTGGAAGCGGCTGCGTGCGGAACTCCGGTTGTTGCCGCTGCAGTCGGCGGACTTCTCACGCTTGTTGAAGATGGCGCAACGGGTTTCCTGATCGACAACCGCGATCCTCGT
>Ga0304728_1000568_pt1 | contig 30985 bp, 27 predicted proteins | sample C_130625_MF_Meta_FD_190476 | JGI IMG/M metagenome (GOLD analysis project Ga0304728, IMG submission 190476) | Freshwater microbial communities from Lake Croche, Canada to study carbon cycling - C_130625_MF_MetaG (v2) (version 2) | ecosystem: Environmental > Aquatic > Freshwater > Lake | place... | reverse complement strand
ATGACCAAAATCGGCTCTCTTTTCTAAAAAATATAAAAGATTTTCATAAAAATGCATAATAAGCTTGTCAGGCTGCGTTTTTGATATAAAATTTATCTGATATTCGTATAACCCCTAATAGTTAAATGATCTTATGAACAAAAATTTCCTTAACGTACTATTTTTCTCAAGCATCCTACTACTATTTATTGGATGTCAAAAAGAGTATAGTATAGAAAACTTGAACAGACATGGCAGCGCACAAGGAACGCTAACTGATTCTTTGGGAGAATGTAAGTCTGCTAGTATTATAGGAAATTACCGTATGGACACAATACTAACCAGTTTAAACTATGTGTTAGTGAATGTAAATTTTACCAGCACTGGCAAATACCGAATTAGTACAGACACAGTAAATGGAATGTGGTTTATTGATTCAGGATATGCCTTATTGACTGGACCAGCTGTAATAAAACTGAAGGGATATGGAACACCCATTTTGCCAATAAGTACCACTTTTATTGTTAGTTTTAATATAGAACACTGTGCTTTTACCATTTCTAAGGGCTTAGCTGAAGACTACTTACCATCAACCACAGGTTCTTTTATAGATTTCCAATACCTGCCTGGTTTAATTGGAGGCGGAGGTATGCCTTTAAATAATTTTAAAGTAACTGTTGCACGTGATGCTATTTCATATAATGGCAAAGTATATTATCAATATGGCACATCATTATTAGACACTTTCTTTTTTGCTAAAGACAGGGGGATTTATTATGAATATGGCACCCCTGATTTTGACTATACAGGTATTTTTGATGAAGTAGGTTCTTTTTTTGAATACCCTTATTTGAATGAAAATCTAATAGTTGGTGATACTTGGGAAAGTCCCTTGTGCGCCGTTACATTCGGACAATTTTTAGGCAATCCTAGTAAATTAGGAAGGGCTAAAATTAAGTTTACTATTTTAACCAAAGGAAAAAATTACAACATTGCTGGAAAAACAGTTCCCAATACAATCTCCGTTAAAAGAGAAATCTATTTTCAAGCAGATGGTACAATCGGCTTCACGTTAATCTTAAACGGTACCGTGACATACGCTAGGGGAATTGGTATGATTGACCAGAACATCAATTTACCAGACGGTAGTGTACAAAAAATAACTGCCACAAATTGGAAGATTTATTAGCCTGTTTTTTAGAAGTCTACTAAGAAATTTAATTAGCTTGATCCACTACAGAACTAGTTTCAGTTGTGTCATGTTTAGTGGGTATTTCTTTTGCAAGAAACTTATTTTGAAACAATAGGATAATAATTACTCCTGTAGAAATTGAGGCATCTGCTATATTAAAAACAGGTCTGAAGAATTCAAAATCTTCTCCTCCCCAAACTGGCAACCATGATGGGAAATGGGCGTTAGTAATGATAGGAAAATAAAGCATATCAACCACTTTGCCGTGTAAAAAACTAGCATAGCCTCCACCAGAAGGAAACAAATGTGCTATATTTTGTGCATAAGGATTGCTTTGTTCAAAGATCATTCCATAAAACAAACTATCAATTAAATTCCCTAGTGCTCCTGCATAAATCATGGCTGCACATACAATAAAACCTTTGTGTAATTTTTTTTGGATAAAATCACCCAATAAAAAACTACCCCAAATAACTGCCCCTAGTCTAAATAAGGTTAGTGCAATTTTGCCAAATCCACCGCCAAACTTCCAACCCCAAGCCATTCCCTCATTTTCTACAAAATGCAAGCGAGCCCATTGTTGGCCCAGCACCAAATGTTCTTCTCCAATAAAATAATTGAGTTTGATATATAATTTCAGTGCCTGATCGGCAAAAATAATACAAAAAATAAGTAGGATTAATTGTTTTGCTTTCACAACATGGTTTTTATGGTGGGCAAATATAATGAATGAAAAGATTGAGCGATTGGTATTTAACAGATTAGTTTATTCCTCTAGGTAAACCCTTTTTACCCGTTGACTAATTCCGGTTAGCATTTCATATACAATAGTATCGGACCATTCTGCCACTTGTTGTACCGATAAATTTGTGCCAAATACCTCTACCGAATCACCTTCTTTTAAATTTGGAATTCCTGTAACATCAATCATTGTCATATCCATACAAACATTGCCTACCACAGGGGCGAATTGGCCATTCACATACATGCTTGCTCGGCCATTACCTAAACGCCTATCGAACCCATCTGCATAGCCAATACGAACGGTGGCAATTTGACTATTATGTTGGATCAATCCACTTCTACCATATCCTACAGTTTCACCAGCGGCAACGTTGCGGATTTGGGCAATGGTAGATTTTAAAGTTGCTACTGTTTGCAATTGTAAATCTTTTGCATTGGCACTATCCACTCCATACAAACCTATGCCTAGTCGAACCATATTGTATTGTAAAGATGGATACCTGAAAATGGCAGCGGTGTTTGAAATATGCTTTATGAAAGGATACCCTAATTTTTCTTGTAATACAATACAAGCAGCTGAAAAATTATTTGCCTGTGCAATAGTAAAATTGTCAAACTCATTAGACTCACTCGCTGCCAAATGACTGAATACAGATACCACTTGCATTGTTTGGTCTTGTTTGATTGACCTAGCTATATTGGGCGCATCGGTAAGTTCAAAACCCAATCGGTTCATCCCTGTATTTAGTTTGATATGAATTGGAAAATTACTAACCACCTGTTTAACTAAGTATTGGTGAAAGGCTTGGTATATAGGAAATGAGAATAATTCAGGTTCTAAATGATAATTGATTAAATCATCGAAACTTTGCTCATCGGGGCTCATAACCATAATGGGCAAGCCAATTCCCGCTTTGCGTAAAGCAACTCCTTCGTCGGCATAGGCTACGGCTAAGTAATTTACTTTGTGAAATTCCAACAACCGTGCAATTTCTATACTACCACTTCCATAGCTGAATGCTTTTACCATGGCCATCACCATAGTAGTAGGTGCTAGTTTTTTTTGATAGGCTTTTAAATTGTACACCATGGCCGACAGGTTAATTTCCATCTCTGTTTGGTGTTGTTGTTGTGCCAACCATTTACCAATCCGTTCAAATTCAAATACACGTGCTCCTTTTAATAAAATATATTCGCGATTAAACCAATGGCTTATTGCCGCTTGTAAAAAAGCATCAGTAGATGGAAAAAATAAAAATTCAGCTACTGCATTTTTTAATACTGCTTTGTATTGATTTAATTTTTGACCAATGCCAATTAAGCGATGAATGTTACTTTGTTTTAATTCATTAGCCACTTGCTGATAAATAATATCATCAGGTATGCCTGCTTGTAAAATATCAGACAGAATAATAGTCGTTTTTTGTTCAGCAGCTTGTTGTTTTAAATAGGCCAGCCCCATTGAAAATGATAAAAGATCATTGCTATAACTATCATTAATCAAAAAGCACTGATTAATTCCTGATTTTAGTTGCATGCGCATTTCAACAGGTTCAATCAAAAGCATTCTATGTTGAATAACTTTTTGTGAAAAACCTAAAACGACCATTACGCACCAGCAAGTAATAGCATTATCTATTGAAACAAGATCATTAAATGGAATAACAATTGTTTCTATAGACCCGTTTAATTGTGCAGTAATACTTGTTTTATTTTGGTCAATTATTTCTTTTTTTATTTGTAGGTTGGCTTGGTATTTTCTACTCCAAGTAAATACAACCGAACAATATTGATTTAATAATTGCTGTTCAGATTCACTAATACAATCTAATGGAGCAATTACTTGGCTTGCATGTTTGAATAATTTTAATTTTTCAAGCAACTTTTCTTCATTCGACGAAAATCCTTCTCCATGTGCTTCCCCAATATTAGTTAATACGCCTAGAGTTGGCTGAATGATTGATTCTAGTGCATCCATTTCATTAACGGTAGATATCCCTGCTTCAAATATGGCAAGATTGTGATGTTCATTTATTTGCCAAACACTTAAAGGAACGCCTAGTTGAGAATTATAACTACGTGGGCTCCTAACAATATGATAATTATTATTAAGCAATTCATACAACCACTCTTTAACAATCGTTTTTCCATTACTGCCAGTGATACCAATAACAGGAAAAACATTTCCGTCTGGTAATTTTAAAAAAGCTCTTCGGTGATATTTTGCTAGGGCTTGTAATGCAGTTAATACATCCTCTACCGGTAAAAAATTAATGCCAGGATAGTCTTTGGTATCAAAGGACAACTTTACTACAAAATTCTCTACCCCTTTTTCTGTCAAGTCTTTTATAAAATTATGCCCGTCATTTCGAGTAGTAGTGATGGCAAAAAAAATGGTCTCTTTTGGAAATATAATTTTACGACTATCAGTAGCCAAATACTTAATAGTACTGTGTTTTAACGATTTTCCTTCAGCAGAAAGAATGGTTGCAATATCTTGTATAGTATAAGTCACTTTTTATGCATTGGTTTGTGAATCTTTGTGATTTTCTAACATTCCTTTTTTTGAAATAAAATGGAATAAAGTATTGAACCCGATAAACATAGTACAATTACTAGTAATGAAAAAACAGTTTGTGTGGTTTTATCAATCCACAAATTTAAATAGTGTTCTCCGAGCATTTTAGCCCCAATGAAAATTAACACGATGGCAATTCCTTGTTGCAAGTATTCAAATTGGTTTACTGCCCCACGCAATAAAAAGAACAAAGAACGCAAGCCCAATACCGCAAAAGTATTAGAAGTATAAATAACCAATTTATCTTTTGATATACCTAGCACTGCAGGAATTGAATCCAATGCAAAAACCAGGTCGATGCTTGCTAATAATATTATTACAACAAATAATGAAGTGTATAATGGTTTGCCGTTTTCTCTAATAAAAAACTTGCCATTTCCATCATGCGGTGTTAATGGCAAATACTTTTTTAAGAAACGATATATTTTTGACTCATGCGGATCAAATGCTTCTTCTTCGTTTGTTGTAAACATTTTGTATCCGGTATATAGTAAAAACAAACCAAACCCGTACAATAACCAGTGAAAAGCCTCTACAAGTGCTACACCTACTGTAATAAATAAAATCCTAAACACAATGGCCATCATGATACCAATTAACAAAACCCTAGAATAATTTTTTTCTTTTACTTTAAAGGCATTGAAAATTAATATAAAAACAAAAATATTGTCGATGCTCAAACTCCATTCCATTAAGTAAGCACTAATGTATTCTATAGCAGGCTTACTTCCTATGGTCATCCACATGAATACAAAAAAAGCCATGGCAAGTATTACCCAAAAAAAAGTTTGCAGTAAAGCTTGTTTAATAGTAATTGTTTTATTATTCTTACTGAGTAATCCCAAATCAAAAACCAGTGCTAGTAATAGAACAATGCTAAAAATTAAGTAAACAAATTGCTGCGAGCCCATAATTAATTAAAATAAGAATACGAAATACCTTTTTAATAAAACCAGATTAAAATTAAACAACTAGAGGAACTACATTCCAAATTTTCTTTTTCTTACCCACTGAAAAATACTCCCTAATAACACAACAAGTAATATTGGTAAGCCGATATTAATAATCTGCCATTGAACCCTTTGCTCAACCAATTTTTTCTTATCTAATAAACGTAAAACAAAGTCTTTGTTTCTGCTTTCAAATAGGTTATTTGTACTCACTAAATAGTCTACACTATTCAATAAAAACTCTCTATTGGCAAATCGATAATTTTCTTGCATAAGCATACCCATGGGTAAAGGGCCTGTTGTTTGGCTCAGATCATTGGTAAAAATATCTGCATCGGCAATAACAATTTGCTTTGTAGGATTTATTGCTTTGTTTAAAAAAGGTTTACCCGTACTTCGTAAAATTGAATCTGCTAAAACACCACTAATTCTATTGTTAAAAAAAGAACTAAAGTTTCCTTCTAATAATACAGCCACTGGCACATAACTAGATTGAAAGCTCCGCATATCTTCTTCGGACTTTACACTGTTTACCGAAACAATTGCGGGTGATCCTAGTCTTCGGCTATTGCTGTCTGAACTTAAAAGAATTGTTTTTTCAATGCCTATTGCTTTTACGGTATCAATACTTGAAGGAAATAAAGGCAATACACGCTCAAGATTTTTTGATATTGGATTATTTGAATGTGCCGATAAAAATGGATAATAAGGCCAAGGTACTCTTTGCATTTTAGGACTGCCGTCTCCATTCCTTCCAATAACAATAGGAATTTTAGAACAATTTAAATCTTGTAGTAAATCACCATTGATTCTAACGCCATATTTAAATAATAAGTCGTCTAGGTCTAATCCCCTGTCGAATGCTGTATATTCTGCTTGGTTGCGCTTTAAACTGTCTAATTCTGCGTATAATTTATCAATACACCAAATGACTTTTCCGCCGTGCATAATGTATTGGTCAATTTTTAATTTGTCCTCTTCTGTAAATACTTTTGTAGGCTTAACAATTAACATGGCATCAATCATTGACGCATCTGGATAGCCTTTTTTTAAATCAAATACCGCTAAGCGATATTGGTTTCTTAAGCTTTCTCCTAGGTCATTTACTTTTAAGTCAATGGGCTCGCCATTACCAATAGCATAGGCAATAGTAGGAATATTTTTACGCGTCAATTGGTCTATGGCATTGGCAAACTTATATTCTAATAAGGCCTCGGCTGCATTACGAGTGGCTTCAATATCTTCTTGTGGATCTTCGGTTAATACATTGTATTGTTTGAAAATTTTTCTACTACTTCTTAAATCTACCGCAATTGGTTTTTGATTTTTATAACTAACAAGTGCCGCAGGTATAATTAATTGTTTGGTAGATTTTTCAGATGCAGACGAAACGGATGCGGCTTGTTCAAACACAACTCCAAGCCTAGCCAAACTATCATACAACAAAACTTTATCTGAATCATTGGTGATAGACTCCCCTGGTTTTTGAAAACTAATTTTTAATGTATTACCCCTAGTAATTGATTTAAAATCATTTAATAAGTCTTGGGTTGCTTGGTTGAGTTTTCTATAGTCGGCAGGTAAATCTCCTGTTAAAAAAACAGTGATGGTTACCGTACTATCTAATTCATTTAAGATTTTTTTTGTAGCAGTTGAAACGCTAAAACGCTTTTCGGCAGTAAGGTCTAGCCGATAAGGATAATAGTTAGATGCAATGACGATGCACACAAATAAACCTAAAAGCCCTAGCCATGCAAATTTATGATTGAATAATTTTTTCATGGATACAAATTAGCGCTTCAACAAATTTTGGCGGGTTACAAAAAGAAATAGGCTAATAATGCCAATGAAATAAATAATATCTCTACTATCCAAAACGCCTCTACTTATGCTACGATAATGAAATTGAATACCCAACATTTCTATAGTATAATCTAATCCTGATAAAAATGGCAACTTACTAAATGCTTCGAATCCGGTGTATAATAAAAAACATAAAAATGCGCCTGCAATAAAAGCAACCACAGTATTATTGGTTAAACTACTGGCAAAAATACCAATCGCTGTAAAAACTGCACCTAATAAAAATAGGCCCAAGTAACTACCAATGGTAGCACCCTTATCTATTCCACCCGTAATACTTAATTGTTGAATGGAAATTGCATAAACGATGGAAGGAACTAAGGCGGTAAACACAATTAGTAATGAGCCATAAAATTTTCCTCGCACAATTGCGGAAGGTGTTAATGGAAGGGTTTTTAATATTTCAAAACTCCCAGACTTGTATTCGTCTGCAAAGGAGCGCATGGTAATGGTAGGCACTAAAAACAATAATAACCATGGGGCTAAACTAAAAAATCCACCCAATGAGGCGTATCCAAAATCAAGCAAATTAGTGTCTGGAAAAACAAACAAAAAAAGCCCGTTAAGTAATAAAAAAACAACCAGGGCTAGGTAGCCAGTTAAGCTACTAAAAAATTGTTGCCATTCTTTTTTACAGATCATCCACATAGGTCAAAACTAAATCTTAATGGGCAATACACCCAGTTCGAGAGTAATTTAAAGAATACTTTATGGAATTTATCACATTTGGCATCTTATTTAAAACCTTTATTATGAAATTAAGAATCCTTTTAATTACATTTTGCTTGTTAGGTATTGGTGTTTTCTCTAAAGCCCAAACCAAACAAACAACTAAACCATCTGCAAAACCTACCATTGAAAATGGTGCAGATGCAATACCGGTAGTAGTTAGTAGTAAAAGAAAAAAGAAGCCTGCACCAAAAGCTGAGGTGACAAAGTTTACGCCGCCGGTTATTGTAAAGGATGGAGATAAAAAAGCGCCTCCACCGCCGCCGCCAACAACGCCAAGAAAAATAGCTCCACCACCGCCGCCCGCTCCAAGAAAAACGAATTAATAAATTCTAGAGATCTCTTTAAGAAAATATTTGTCTGAATTTCAACTATTGAAATTGAAAATACATACTTAATATTTCATTAATTAGGTAAATTGAAAGCAGGATGTATCAAAACTAAAAAGGTACGCTGAGAATTATGTAAAAGAATATATTTATCCATCAGGTATCTGAATAAAAAGAGGCTGACTCATACTATTGAGACAGCCTCTTTTAAATATATTTGGCTCAATTATTAAACAGCAAAACTCTCTCCACAACCGCAACTTCTACTTGCATTTGGATTGTTGAAATAGAATCCCTTTCCGTTTAAACCGTCGGAAAAATCTAATTCGGTATTTACTAAGTATAAGAAGCTTTTTAAGTCTGTTACGATTTTAACCCCATTGTCTTCAAACACTTGATCCATGGGTTTTACTTCGTTATCGAAATCTAATTTATAACTCAAGCCTGAGCAACCACCGCCAACAACACCTACGCGCAAAAAGTACGAGGCATCGCCAGTTACACCAGCGTCTTCCATTAACTGGACTACTTTCTTTTTTGCTTTTTCGCTGACGTAAATACTATTTTCAGTTGCTACTGCTGCCATATTAAATTATCGTTTCCTGACCAATTTTTGCGTTATTGAAACGCAAATTAAATTTTTTATTTAGTGGATTCTTTCTTCAAAAACCAATAGATCCAAGCCATTCTTAACGCGGTAATCGTTTATGGCTGCTTTAATAGCATCTTCTGCTAATACAGAACAGTGAATTTTAACTGGAGGTAAATTTAACTCTTCCACCAAATCCATATTGTCAATGGCAACTGCTTGGTCAACTGTTTTTCCTTTCAACCACTCTGTTGCCAATGATGAAGATGCAATAGCAGATCCACAACCAAAGGTTTTAAATTTTGCATCGGTGATTACACCAGTTGCATCATCTACTTCAATTTGCAAGCGCATTACATCACCACATTCAGGTGCACCTACTAATCCTGTACCTACATTTTTTTTGGCTTTATCTAATGTGCCAACGTTTTTTGGATTGCTATAATGATCGATAACTTTATCTGAGTATGCCATGTGTATTTAATTTTTATTGATAGAAATTTTTATACTATTTTTTTGGTTGACTAGTGGTGTGCCCATTCAATTTTGTCCATGTCTACACCTTCTTTAAACATTTCCCATAAAGGACTCATGTCACGAAGTTTTAATACAGTTTCGCTAATAGCATTAATTGTATAGTCAATTTGTTCATCGGTAGTGAACCTGCCTAATCCAAAACGCAAAGAACTATGCGCTAAGTCATCGCCTAAGCCCAAAGCCTTTAAAACATAGCTTGGTTCTAAAGAAGCAGAAGTACAAGCAGAACCTGAAGACAGGGCAATATTTTTATTAAAGCCCATCAACAAACCTTCTCCTTCTACATATTTGAAAGAAATATTACATACATGTGGTAAGCGGTGTTCTGGGGTTCCGTTTATATAGGTTTCTTCTAATTGCATTAATGCATTTTCTAACCTATCGCGCATTTTGCTTAAACGCTCTGCATCTGCACCCATTTCTAAACGAGCCAATTCACAAGCTTTACCAAATCCTACAATACCTGGAACGTTTAAGGTACCGCTACGCATGCCTCTTTCGTGTCCGCCACCGTCCATTTGGGCAGTAACTTTTACACGTGGATTTTTACGACGTACATACAATGCACCAATCCCTTTTGGACCATACATTTTATGCGCCGTGAAAGCCATGATATCAATGCCATCTTTGTTTACATCTACAGGAATTTTACCTACTGCTTGTACTGCATCTGAAAAGAACAATACACCATGTTTTTTAGCAATAGCGCTAATTTCTTTAACAGGTTGTATCACGCCAATTTCATTGTTGGCATACATGATAGCAATTAAAATAGTTGTGGGTTTAACCGCTGCTTCTAATTCTTTTAAATCAACCAAACCGTCTGCTCCAACTTCTAAATAAGTTACCTCGCCACCAGAACGCTCAATATGCTTACAAGTATCTAACACTGCTTTGTGTTCGGTAGTACATGTAATAATATGGTTTCCTTTACTAGCATACATTTCATAAACACCTTTAATACCAAGGTTGTCTCCTTCAGTTGCGCCAGAAGTAAAAATAATTTCTTTTGGATCGGCACCAATTAATTGGGCTACTTGCTCACGCGCATAATCAACCGCTTCTTCTGCTTCCCAACCAAAAGGATGGTTACGGCTAGCGGCATTACCAAAGTGCTCGGTAAAATAAGGAATCATTGCTTCCAAAACACGCGGATCCATGGGTGTTGTGGCGTTATTATCTAGGTATATTGGGAACTTCAACATAAAAATTTTGGTTTTATCTCACTAATAACGCAAAAGTACTGCAATAGGTTTTATAAATTTGGCGGAGAAAAGCGCGTTACGAGGTTTTTCCTAATATCGTAAAGCAAACAATTTCTACAAAAAACAATGGTTAAATTAGAACATATTGGCATTGCTGTAAAAGACATCAATCAGTCAATTGCCTTGTACGAATCTTTATTGAATACGCCTTGCTATAAAACAGAAATTGTTGAAAGCGAAATGGTTACAACCGCTTTTTTTCAGAAAGGTGAAACAAAAATAGAATTATTAGCGAATACAAATGCAGGTGGTGTGATAGAAAAATTCATAGAAAAAAAGGGCGAAGGAATTCATCATTTAGCGTTTGCGGTATCCGATATTTTTGCAGAAATGGCTAGATTGAGTAATGCAGGATTTTTGCTTTTACAAGACCAACCAAAAAAAGGAGCCGATAATAAATTGGTTTGTTTTTTACATCCAAAATCTACCAATGGGGTTTTGATAGAACTGTGTCAAGAAATAATTGACTAAATTATTTGTTACAGGTAAAAAACAAAATGGCTACTATTCCTACCAAGAACAAACTGATAAAAAGGGTCAATTTCTTTTTGACCTGAAAGTTGAATTGATTGTTGTCCATTACAAGCCTAATTTTTCAACAGCTACTTGTGCGGCAATTTGACTGGCGTCTTTTTTGTTATAGGCTTTCCCAAATGAAAGAACTTCTCCATCAAGTACCGCATTGATGGTAAATAATCGCCTACTACCTTCCATTTTTTCTTGGGCTAATTCAAAGGCTAAGATTTTTCCGTTTTTATTTGCCCATCCAATTAGCTTGTTTTTTAGGTTGATATCTATTAGTTCTAAGTCGTCTACAAACATGTGTGGAATTACAATTTGCTTGAGTACCCAGTTACTAGTTTTTGGATACCCTTTGTCTAAATAAACCGCTCCCACTAAGGCTTCTAGCGTATTGCCAAAAATTTGACTGCCTTTTAAAGAATTATCGAACTTGTTATAAAAAGTTAGTTTTTTTAAACCCATTTTTAAGGCAATATCATTGAGCTGTTGGCGGTTGACCATTTTACTACGCATCTCCGTTAAAAACCCTTCGCCTTTATACGGATAACGTTTAAATAAATAATCAGCTACTATAGCACTTAAAACAGCATCTCCTAAATATTCTAACCGTTCGTTGTTTTCGTCGGCAGTTTCTTTTACTGAACGATGACTCAATGCAGTTCGATATAATAATGCACTACCAGGCTTAATGCCTAATACATTTTTCAACTGCTTGTTGAAAATAGCGTCTGGAGATTTCTTTAGTAGTTGTTTAAAAAATTGCACGAGCTTAAGCTACGTATTTTTTTACAATCACGCATGCATTGTGTCCACCAAATCCAAAAGTATTACTCAACGCTGCACGAACAGTTCTTTTCTGTGCATGGTTAAAAGTAAAATTCAATTTCGGATCTAAGGTTGGATCGTCTGTAAAGTGATTGATCGTAGGAGGAATAATATCGTAAATAACGCTTTGAATACAAGCAATGGCTTCAATAACACCAGCAGCACCCAAACAATGACCTGTCATTGATTTAGTTGCACTGATATTAAGGTTATAAGCATGTTCACCAAAAACTTCAGTGATTGCTTTTGCTTCAGCGCCATCCCCTAATGGAGTGGAGGTTCCATGGGTATTAATGTAGTCGATTTCGTCGGGCTGCATGCCTGCGTCTTTTAGTGCAGCAAACATTACATTGCGTGCGCCTAATCCTTCGGGATGAGGAGCCGTTAAATGATAGGCATCGGCTGTTGCACCACCACCCGCTAATTCGCAATAAATTTTTGCGCCGCGTTTGATAGCGTGTTCGTATTCTTCTAAAACAACTACGCCTGCTGCTTCTCCCATAATAAAACCATCACGGTCTTTATCATAAGGTCTGCTGGCAGTTTTTGGATCGTCGTTGCGTTCGCTCATTGCTTTCATGGCATTAAATCCGCCAACACCAGCTTCGCTGATAACGGCTTCTGATCCACCACTTAAAACAATATCTGCTTTTCCTAAACGAATGGTGTCGGCAGCCGCAATCATGCCGTTGGTGCTAGATGCACAAGCACTAACTACCGCATAATTAGGACCGCGAAAACCATGACGCATAGAAATTTGTCCGGCTGCAATATCCAAAATCATTTTAGGAATAAAGAATGGATTGAATCTTGGCGTTCCATCTCCTTTTACAAAATTGGTTACTTCTTCTTGAAAAGTAATTAATCCACCAATACCACTAGCAAAGATTACGCCTACTCTGTCTACATTGATATTGTCTCTGTTAATACCCGCATCAACAACAGCCATGTCGCTAGCAACAAGGGCAAGTTGTGCAAATCGGTCTAATTTTCGAGCTTCTTTCTTTTCCATGAAATTGGTAGGATCGAAACCTTTCACTTCACACGCAAAACGTGTTTTAAATTTTGATGCATCAAATAAAGTAATTGCATCAGCACCTGAAACACCCTTTAATAAATTAGACCAATAATCTTCTAAATTATTGCCCAATGGATTAATGGTTCCAATGCCGGTAACTACTACTCGCTTAAGTTGCATGTTGAAAACTTATGTGAAGTGATAATTCGCTTTTCTTGACCATCAGCCAAGAAAAGCGAATTAAATTATTCCTATTGAAGGGATATTTTACTTTGCATGCTCTTCTAAATAAGCTACAGCTTGACCAACAGTTGTGATGGTTTCAGCCTGCTCATCAGGGATAGAGATGTTAAATTCTTTCTCGAATTCCATAATTAACTCTACGGTATCCAAAGAATCGGCACCTAGATCATTGGTAAAAGAAGCCTCATTGGTTACTTCAGCTTCGTCTACGCCTAACTTGTCAACTATAATTTTCTTTACTCTTGTTGCGATGTCTGACATTGTAAAAGTTTTTGTTACAGGCGCAAAAATATACTTTTTACCAAATAAGCAATGTTTTATACCATTTTTGTTTTTTTTAATTTAAACTAACTTTTGTTAGTTGGATGCTAATTTTGAGTTTTTTGATTAAAAAATCATTCCTATCTTGTACGCCTTAGAAATGCCTATGCCTTTACAAATCATTGATCACGGCTCAATACAGCATCGTCAGATGGTGGATTTACGTTTCCAAATGTTGCGCAAACCTTTGGGATTAACCTTTTCAAAAGAGGATATTGAAGCCGAAAAAAAAGATATTTTAATTGGTTTTTTTGACGACGGAACACTCGAAGGTTGCTGTATTTTAACAAAAACCGACGAAGAAACGGTACAATTAAGACAAATGGCGGTACTTTCTGGCTTGCAAGGAAAGGGTATTGGCAGGGTATTAATGAGCTTTGCTGAAAATCTTTCAAGAGACAGGGGCTACAAACGCTTAACCATGCACGCAAGGCAAACTGCTTTGGGTTTCTATGAGAAATTAGGCTATTCTGTAATTGGCCCTGAATTCCTAGAAGTAACTATCCCTCATTATGAAATGGAAAAGGACTTGTAATTATTTCCAATCTAATTTTAATAAAGAAATGCCTTGGATAGGCAACTCAATACTATAATTGAGTTGATGATCCTTTACAGTAAGTTTTTGAGGAGGATTCAGTGTTTCTAATTGTCCGGCCTTTTCAAGTTGTGCAATTTGTTGTTGACTTGGTTGCTGAGGCGAACCCATTTTCTTCCAAACTTCGTAGGAATTACTGTGCAATTGGTCGATTCTATAATGGGTTAATATCACTGTTTTTGAAGGGATGTCATGAATGCTCAATTGTATTGTTGCAGCTTCTTTTAAAATATCATCGTCGTGGTAGTTCCAGATCATAACAGCGGCTGTTTTTAAATCAGATGAAGCAATTGCGCCAATATCGGACTGCGCTTCTCTTACACTTGATGTTACGATTTTTTTTAAGGGATACATTTGATTTGCAGCAACATTTAAACGACTACCCTGCATCATGCCAAACATTCTAAAAACGTTTAATACCGGCTTGTCTACGCCATTGGTTGCTAAATCTCTAAACCCATAAAACCAAGGTTGATTTTCGAATTCAAAGGACCAAGATACTGCACCTAAAAAATGTACATTCAGTGAATCTGCCAAAGCATATTTGCGCGCAAATGAGGCGGCAGTATAACTAGCATACATCGTGCCATTGCGATAAGCATTTTCTGGATTGGTAGCCATTCCACATGCAGCACAACCTTCAGGATCTGATTCGCCGATGATAATGGGTAATTTTTTTAAGGATGGATACGCTGCCACAATTGAAAATCCACTCGCTATGTCTCGTAGTTGTTTACCCATATCCATACGAACATGGTTATTAATTAATTTAGGACTACCCTTTGCATGAAAAGCAATGAAATCTAGTGGTGTACCTATTTCACCAGTTACATAATTTTTTTCGGAAATACAATGTTGTAAAAAAGCCTTCAAGAAATTAGCGCCCCTACTACCTGCTGGACCAGTTACATGTGGGCCTCCAATTCGAATAGAAGGCAAAGCGTTTTTTGCAGCAGCAACTGTATAATCGTAGAGCTTTAGGTATTCTTGCAAACTGCCTCCCCAATAAGGACTATCGGGTTCATTCCATAATTCCCAATACCATGATCCAACTTCTGTTGCACCATATCTAGCAACCGCATGCAATACCCATTGCTTAATCAATTCAGCCCATTTTAAATAATCTTTTGGAGGAAAAGTCCAACCAGTAAAAATGTCGGAATAAGGTGTTCCTGGTTTCCAATGATGTTGGTATGGCTGTGGTTTAGAAGATAGTGCTTCGGGCATAAACCCAATTTGTGCCAAAGGCTTTATGCCTCTTTGAACATATGTATCGAAAATACTATCAATGATATTCCAACTATAAATGGGATGACCATTTGAATCTTCGGTGTAAATGTTTGTAGAGCCCCATTTTAGGGCGGCAACACCATCGCCCGACACCAACAGGCTATGTGTTCTTATATGTGCAGGAACAGGGCTTAAATTAGCAATTTCAGTAAGTAGTTTTTTGCCGTCTTTCATGTAAGTATAATTTGGTTCATCGTAACCAAACCAAGCCCATGCAGGATACATTTTGCCTATTTTTTGATTGAGCGAAATATTGATATTAGCGTTAGGTTGATTCACATTATTTTGGGCTATCAAAAAAACATGTGCCAATAAAAATATGGCTAATAAAGAAAATTTAATTTTCATACAACTAGCATTATTAAAAATATGAACTGGAAAATATTAAAAAGCTATTTTTTTATGTTGCGATTGAGTAGGCCACGAAGTTCGTGCTGCAATTCTGTGCTAATATTTTCTTTAGGAATTAGAAAAAAGGATTTTGTGTCGAAGTATAAATGAAAGAAATGCGGACTCTCAAAAAAATTAGTGAATTTACGCCAATCCCAAACCACTTCTCCACGCGCTGTTTCAATAACCACAGCTATTTCATTCAAGTTCATAATAAATTGATCTTGAAACGTTAATGACTTTTTATAGATTGAATTGGGTAAAAAATACCAGAAAGCCGCCATTAAAAACATCCAAACCAAGGACCCTAACAAAAAAGGTTCGGGCCTAATTTTTTTAGCATAAAAAAGAATTGCGGCTATTATTGCAAATACATTCACCAATACCAACATCAATCGAATTTCAGGTCGTTGTACAAAATGATAGCGTAAGGCCTGAATCACTTTTGCTTTATTGTATGAAAAACTTATTTGCATATTGGCAAAACAAATGAGGCTGAAAAATAAACACTTATTTTATTTCTTGAAAAGCTTGCATACTAGCTGCAATTTCTTTTTCGGAAAGTCTTGTATTATCTGCAGCAATAATGATGCGATATTTAAAACTGATAGATTTCCCTTTTTCTAATTTTAAATTCAGGGTTTCTTTACCATTCGAAAAAACTTTTTGACCTAAAGGATTTGCAGCAAACAAACCATAGTTACGAGCATGCCAATATGTAGGATAACCAGGATTTTGTGGATGATCAATAATAGCAATGCTAATGGTATCTTTACCCATCTTTCCATACAACATGCACCATGTTCCGCGAGTACCCCAAGCTTTATCGCCAGAAACACCAGCGCTGGTAATATAGTTACCTGTAGTGGTGCTGTCTTTATTTGCTTTTACTGTTGTTACTATTCCTTTATCATCTTTGTATTGCTTGGTAACAGCAATTGGCAATTCTAATTCATGCGCTACACGTAAACCCAAAAAGCCATCTTTCACATCTGCAAATTGCACGTCTTCTACTGCTGTAAAAACAGTTATACGATCAATGATACGTTGGTTTTTTGCAACAGAAATATGAAAGCTTGTTTTTTCTTGCATTAACACCTGTTTGCTTTGGTTATGCCAGTCTGCTTCATAACTTAATAACCCTTCTTTACCGCTTTTCGTTTCGGTTATTTTGCGTGTACGAATCCAACCATACTTTACTTTATTTTCTGGAGTAATTGCATACGAATTGTTCCAGAAATCAAGCCCATTAACACTTTCGTAGTTCATCCACAAGCCAATATGGTGTGGATGATCTGTTGCGTCATTGGCACGAGGCGCAAGCGGAAATCCCCTAGTGATGGTTGTACCATTCGATGCAATAATAGGGTATAAAAAAGGTTTTTCTAAACTATCTGGATAGCAAAATTCTGTAAATAATTTACCGCCAATATTAATAGTTACTTTTTGTTTTGACGCATCATTTTTAATTGATACACTATTAGAAGATTGGGCGTGCAATAACTGTATAGTTGAAACAATTAAAACGGTAATTATTATTTTTTTCATGCTAAGTAGTTTAGATTTTTCAGATGTAATTTGTCTATTAAAGCCTTACCTGCTTTTCTTTCGGCACTAATAACTTCATTATACTCCAAGCAATTAAATATGCTACCGCACAAAAAGCAAACATGATACTATATGACGTTGACATAGATGCAAGCACCAGCTTTTTTTGCAAGGTTATAAACTCTGCAAACTGTGCAGGATTAATATTTTGTAATTGCGCTTGAACATCTTTGGATAAATTAAAGATTTCTTTTTTTGTTACATCAATTGCATCGCCATGCTTGTCTACCAATTTTAACAATTTAGCTTGTTCTAAATAGCCTCCGAGCCCTTTAGAGATTGCTTGATCCCAAGATTGACGAATCCCCGCTAATTTATAACTATCAAACATCCAACCACCCACTTTAGAAATAATTACCCCTCCAAATCCACCAGCCATTCCACCAATACCAATTATCGATGCAATTGATTTTTTAGGGAACATGTCGGAAACGGTGGTGAAAATATTTGCAGACCAAGCTTGGTGTGCTGAAGTACCTACTCCTATTAATAAAACTGGTACCCAGAAACTATAAATACCATATGGTTGAGCAGCTAACACTACCAAAGGAATCGCCGCAATTACTAACATTGCTTTCATTCTAGCATCATAAGGCTTGTAGCCCTTATTAATAAAATACGTAGGAAAATAACCTCCACCAACACTACCTATCATGGTCATACTATATAGAATTGCTAATGGCCACATTACAGCAGTACCTTCCATGGCATATTGGTCTTTTAAATACCCTGGCAACCAAAATAAGTAGAACCACCATACGCCATCGGTTAAAAATTTACCGATAATAAATGCCCATGTTTGATTAAATCCTAAAAGAGTAGACCAAGGCGTTCTTACTAATGATTTTTCGTTTTCAGTCTCTTCTTCAACTTTATCACTATTTATATAAGCAAGCTCTTGAGGTGATAACCTTTTTTGCTTGGTGGGTATTTCATAAAATATAAACCAAAATATTAACCATAAAAAACCAATGGCGCCAATAATAATGAACGCAGATTCCCATCCCCAGTTTTTTGCAATCCAAGGAACAGATAATGGTGCTAATACTGCTCCAATATTTGCGCCAGAATTAAAAATCCCTGTGGCAAAAGACCTTTCCTTTTTAGGAAAATATTCTGCTGTGGCTTTGATTGCTGCAGGAAAATTCCCTGCCTCACCAAAACCTAACAATGCACGAGAAATCATAAAACCAAGTATCGACACTGGAACAGCTGTGATACCTACTAGACCTAATACTGCAGCAACTCCAGTTCCTACAGGTACTGAGAATGCATGTATAATAGCACCCAAAGACCAAACTATAATCGCCCAAGCGTATCCATTTTTTGTGCCTAATTTATCTACAATTCTACCAGCAAAAAGCATAGAAACAGCATAAACAAATTGAAATACCGATGCAATATTTGCGTAGTCTGAATTTGTCCAGTTAAACTCTGTTTCAAGGGTAGATTTTAATAAACTTAACACCTGCCTATCTAAATAATTTACTGTTGTTGCAAAAAATAGCAGGGCACAAACGGTCCAACGATATTTGCCAATTTTTTCTGTTAACATGTTTATTGTTTAATTGATTTGATGATAGCTAAAGCTTCAATAGTTGCTTTGGTAATTTGTGCGTAGTCTTTTGATTCTAACAATTGTTTGGTAATTAGTTTGCTACCCATACCTACTGCGCAAACACCTGCTTTGTACCATCCTGCAATATTGTCTTTGTCCAATTCAACACCACCAGTTGGCATGAATAATAAATTAGGGAAAATTTCTTTGATAGCAGATAAGAAACCTGGTCCAAGAATATTTCCCGGGAAAAGTTTAATCATTTTAGCACCCAAAGTTTCTGCTTTAATGATTTCTGAAGGGGTCATACAACCAGGAACCCATAACATATTGTTTTTATCTGCTACTGCTGCAACAGATTCCACCAAACCCGGACATATAATATAATCTGTACCGGCATCTATAAATGTTTGAGCCATTTCACCGTTTTTAATGGTGCCAATTCCCAAATACATTCCTTTTAACTCAGTGTCGCACAATTTGCGCATCTCTTTGAAATTCTGCAAAGCAGCTTCTCCACGGTTAGTATACTCAACAGCACGAATACCTGCAGCATACAATGCTTTCAACACTTCCATACTCACTGTAGTGTCTTTATAAAAATACAAAGGCAATATGCCTTGTTGGGGAATTAACGCAAGAATTGCTGCTTTCTTTTCCATATTTTTTTTTTAGTGAGCAATGATATTTTAAATGGATAAATATAAATCAATTAATTACGCAATCGTTTGCGTATTTTTATTGGATAAAAATACTATAAATTCTTTTCAAACCCCTAATTATTAAGCACCTTTGCGAGAAGGGAACTCAAGATAATTAATTATTAATTTACCCCATCTTTTTATTAAAAAAATACCTATTATCATGCCTAAAAAAGTTGTAACACTTGGAGAAATCATGCTCCGTCTCTCTACTCCTGGATTCGACAGATTTGTACAAAGCGATAGTTTTAATGTAACATACGGTGGTGGTGAAGCCAATGTAGCTGTAGCATTATCGAATTATGGATTGAATGGCGTATTTGTTACCAAAGTTCCTAATAATGCTATTGGCCAATCAGCTATCAACCATATTCGCCGTTTTGGAGTAGACACACAGTTTATTGTTCGCGGTGGCGATCGTTTAGGTATTTATTTTTTAGAGACTGGTGCTTCAATGCGTGCTTCTCAAGTAATTTATGATCGTGCAGGCGCATCTATTGCTGATGTTGATATTAGTGAGTTTGATTTTGACAAAATTTTAGAAGGCGCTTCTTGGTTTCACACAACAGGTATTACACCTGCTTTGAGTGATAAAGCTGCTGCATTAACTGAAGCGGCTTTAAAAGCGGCAAAAGCAAAAGGCATTACCACTAGTATTGACTTGAACTACCGTAAAAAATTATGGAGTAAAGAAAAAGCTAGAGAAGTAATGACACGCCTTTGTCAATACGTTGATGTTTGTATTGGAAATGAAGAAGACGCAGATACTACTTTAGGATTTACTTCTGAAGGAACTGATGTTACCAAAGGCGAGTTAAACCTTGACGGTTACAAAAGCGTATTTCAACAAATGAAAGAAAAATTTGGCTTTAAATATATTGCATCTACATTGCGCGAAAGCCATAGTGCTTCTGATAATGGATGGAGTGCATTGGTATACGATGGTACTGAATTCTATCACACCAAACAATATGAAGTTCGTATTGTAGACCGCGTAGGAAGTGGCGATTCATTTGCAAGTGGATTTATTTATGGTTTAGTAAGTGGCATGCCAATGTCTGAAGCTGCTGAGTTTGGTGTTGCGGCGTCTGCACTTAAACACACTATTCCAGGCGATTTAAACCATGCTACTTTAACAGAAGTAAAAGAATTAATGAAGGGTGATGGCAGTGGACGTGTTCAACGCTAATCATTTTAATAGTTAGATTTTAAAATACTTTTTATGATTGTAGATAGTTTACAAAATACATCAAAATACACATTATTACATCCATCATTTGCCAAAGCATTTGCTTTTATAGCCAATACTGATTTGGCTGCTTTAGAAGTAGGAAAATTTGATATTGATGGTGCTAATATTCGTGGAATTGTTTCGGACAAAAACGGAACAACTGCTGCAGAAAGTACCGGAAAATTCGAATGTCATAATGCACATATTGATATTCAAGTTTGTATTAGCGGAAAAGAAACCATCGGCTGGAAACCACGTGGCACTTGCGTTGCACAAAGGGGCGAATACAATCCTGAAAAAGATGTGCTGTTTTTTGAAGATGCTCCTGATATGTTTTTTGGATTAACAGATGCGCAGTTTGCTATCTTTTATCCAGAAGACGTTCACGCACCAATGATTGGTGATGCTGCAATTAAAAAACTAGTGATTAAGGTGAAAATCTAAATTGACTTTTTTTAAATAAATGGCATAAAAAAATCTGTAAAAATTTACAGGTTTTTTTATGCTATTTATGATACTTTTCAAATTATCTACCCATCCATCCACCATCAACAGTAAGTATGGTTCCACTAACATAATCTGCAGCTGATGAAGCCAAGAAAACTGCTGGACCTTTAAAGTCATTAATTTCTCCCCAACGTCCTGCAGGAATTCTATCTAATATTGTTTTACTTCTTTCTGGATCATTGCGCAAAGCCTCTGTGTTGTCTGTTGCAATATAACCTGGTGCAATACCATTTACATTTACCCCTTTTGATGCCCACTCATTGCTTAGTGCTTTTACCAAACTACTTAATGCACCTTTACTTGCAGCATACCCTGGAACATTAATACCACCTTGAAAACTTAAAAGTGAACAAGTGAAAATAATTTTTCCAGAACCCTGTTCTAACATTTTTTTTCCTATTTCACGCGCTAAAATAAATGGGGCATCTAGGTTTAAAGACAATACTTTATCCCAGTATTCGTCTGGATGTTCTGCAGCAGGTTTGCGCATAATCATTCCAGCATTGTTTATTAAAATATCTATTACCCGATTTTCGGCTTGAACCAAACTTATAAATTGGTGTAAACTTTCGCGGTCAGATAAATCAGCTTGGTAGGCTGTAAACTTTCTTCCAACAGCATTCACGGCTATTTCAATTTCGCTACCCGATTTTTCTAAAGATCCTGAAACACCAATAATATCGGCACCCGCTTCGGCCAATCCAATAGCCATGGCTTTTCCTATCCCTTTATTACAACCTGTTACAAGTGCTGTTTTGCCAGTTAAATCAAATAAAACTTGGTTACTCATAGTGTGAATTTTGCGCAAAGATGCAATTAATGCACAAATTAACAATCAGGCGTGATCTTTTGCCAGTTAAAATAGTTCCTTGCATTTCTATAACAGATGTCTTGAATGATATTTCCTACCCATTCAATATCGTTTGGCATTTCTCCATTTTCAATTTCTTCTCCAAATAAATTACACAAAATTCTTCTAAAATATTCGTGCCTTGGAAAAGAAAGAAAACTTCTTGAATCGGTTAACATGCCAACAAACTTACTCAACAAACCCATATTAGAAAGCGCATTCATTTGTTTAACCATGCCATCTTTTTGGTCTAAAAACCACCAAGCAGATCCGTATTGCACTTTGCCTGCAACAGAACCATCATTGAAATTACCTACCATGGTAGCCATCAATTCATTGTCGGCAGGATTTAAATTATAGATAATTGTTTTTGCTAGTTTATTTTCGGTATCTAATTTTCCTAAGAATTTTGCCAATGCTTTTCCTTGCGAAAAATCACCAATTGAATCCCATCCAGTGTCTGGGCCTAATTGATTAAGCATACGTGCATTATTATTGCGCAATGCACCTAAATGAAATTGTTGTACCCATGATTTTTCATGATCCCATTCTGCAAAATGAATCAACATGGCTGATTTAAATTTGCGTTGTTCAATTTCATTTAAAGATTTTCCACCATGAATTTTATTGAAAATGGCATCAATTTCAGAACCTGTAAAATCTTCTGCATAAATTTCTTCTAGTCCATGGTCAGATACGGAACATCCTGCTTCGGCAAAATAATCGTGTCTGCTTTGTAAAGCATACAAATAGTCGTCGAAAGAAGCAATTGAAATACCTGTAACAGTTTGCAACTTTTGAATGTATTTATTAAAATTTTCCGGATCTGATACATTCATAGCATTGTCTGGTCGAAATGCTGGCAGAATTGGAATTTCAAATCCTTCATTTTTCATTTGATGATGAAAAGCCAAATCGTCTAATGGATCATCTGTTGTACAAACCAGTGCCACGTTCATTTTGCGTAATAAATTACGAACTGAAAATGCAGGAGTTTGTAAAAGTGCAGAAGCTTTTTCAAATACTTCATTCGCATTTTTAGGACTCAATACATCTGTAATACCAAAATAACGTTGCAATTCTAAATGCGTCCAGTGGTATAAAGGGTTACGTAAAGTATATGGAACCGTTGCTGCCCATTGTTGAAACTTTTCTAGGTCGGATTTGGCTCCAGTTGCGAATGATTCATCTACACCATTGGTTCGCATAGCGCGCCATTTGTAATGGTCGCCGTACAACCAGGCTTCTGTAATATTTTGAAACTGATGGTCAGATGCAATTTGTGCAGGAAGCAAGTGACAGTGATAGTCTATCACTGGCATGTGTTTGGCATACTGGTGATAAAGTGTTTGGGCTGTTTTGGTATTTAATAAAAAATGCTCGTCCAAGAAATTTTTCATACGTCTTCTTTAAATCAATATTCAAATGCTTTATATTCTAAAGCATTTATTATTATTATAAACTCACGCCTCTTTTCCAAGGAATGAAATCGTCTTGACCATGAACAACAGCACTAACTTTAGTAGTGCCACTTGCTACACCAATTAAGTATTCAAAAATTCTTTCGCCGGCTGCTTCAATAGTTTCTTCTCCATCAATAATAGTTCCAGTATTAATATCAATAATATCTGGCATTCTATTTTTTAAAGCAGTATTTGATGAAAGTTTTACAACCGGACAAATTGGGTTACCTGTTGGTGTTCCAAGACCTGTAGTAAATAATACAACAGTAGCACCAGAAGCAACTTCGGCTGTGGTTGATTCAACATCATTACCCGGTGTGCATAATAGGTTCAAGCCTTTTTTAGTAACTTTTTCTGTATAATCTAATACATCAGTCACTGGCGAAGTGCCGCCTTTTTTAGCAGCCCCTGCAGACTTAATAGCATCGGTAATTAAACCATCTTTTATATTACCAGGAGATGGATTCATATAAAAACCACTTCCAGCATCTTCTGCTTTTTGGTTATATACTTTCATCAAATCCATAAAACGAATAGCATTTGCTTCGGTATCACAACGATCACTTAATTCTTGCTCTACGCCACATAATTCTGGAAACTCCGATAGTATCACTGTTCCACCTAAAGCCACTAATAAATCTGAAGTGTATCCAATGGCGGGGTTTGCAGAGATTCCTGAAAAACCATCTGATCCTCCGCATTCTAGTCCAATGACTATTTTATTAAGTGGTGCAGCAGCGCGTTCTTGTTGATTGGCTATGGATAATCCTGTAAAAGTTTGCTTGATGGCTGTTGCTAATAAATTGGTTTCTGTTCCCGCAGTTTGTTGTTCCAAAATATACAATGGTCGATTGTAATTAGGAATACGTTTGTTGATTTCGTCTTGCAGCATGGATACTTGTGCATTCTGGCATCCTAAACTTAAAACAGTTGCACCAGCACAATTAGGATGGGTAATATATCCGGCTAATAAAGCACACAATGCTTGTGCATCAGATCGAACTCCACCGCAACCACCATCGTGCGATAAAAATTTTATTCCATCAATATTTTTAAACAATGGTTCTTTGCCTTGCAACAAAACTGCTTCTTCAAAAATAGTTTCTTCAATAGATGCGCCCGAACGATATGATTGCGCTAATTGCTGTGTAAACTGGTGGTATTTTTTAGGACGAGCGTAGCCCAATTCTTCTAATAATGCTTCTTTTAACACCTCAATATTTCTATTCTCACAAAAAACCAAAGGAACAACCAACCAATAATTTCCAGTACCTACACTACCATCATTTCTATGATATCCTAAAAAATGGCGGTCCTTCCATTTGTCTATTGAAGGTAGCTGCCATTCTGTTCTTCTTGCTCCTAACTTAAATCCATCGGATGCATGTCGGATATTTTCTGTAGCAATTCTTACGCCTACTGGCAGATCAACTTTTGCTTTTCCTACCAATACGCCATACATGATAATATCTTCGTCTTTGGCAATAGTTACTGTAGTAAATTTATGTTTAGCGGCGATAGGCTCCAATAACACATAATCAATCCCATTGTAAGTAACCGTTTGACCTGCAGACAAATCTTGCAAGGCTACTAATACATTATCGTTAGGATGAACTTTTAAAATTTTATTTTTCTCCGCCATTTTTCATTTTTTATGCATGCAAAGTTGCGCAAATTTGTTCAATATTCTTATTATTAAAATTCGCTACCATTTTTACAAGTTCTAAACTGAACCTTGGTATTAGCAATAAGTCTTCACCCCAAATTGAAGTGTCACTTAAAATAGCTGCAATGGATGCTGAAATGATTGGTAATTGCCAATGTTGGTGAAGTAATGCCGCTTTTTCATCTGTGATTGCATATCTATTAACACCAATAGTACGTTCATAAAAACCTTCTGAAGTTTTTACAGATTGCATAAATAAAATATAGGCAGCAAATCCAAATAGCATTAATGAAGGTTCTTGCTCATTTGAGGCATAGTGTTTTTTTATTAAAGGCAAATTTCGCATGGCCATTTTTAAACTAAACTGTGCGCTGATATTGATCCATTTGTGTTCAATAAAAGGATTTCTAAATCGATCAATTACATTGTTTGCAAAAGTAGTGGCCTCTTGTTCAGATATTAAATTACCAATCAATAATGGCTTGATTTCATGCAACATTAAATTAGAAACATAATTGCGAAAATAGTTTGCATCCATTGCTTCACGAACGGTTTGAAAACCGGCTAAAATAGCTACTCCACAAGAAAAAGTATGTGTTGCATTGAGCAAACGCAATTTTATTTCTTTGAATTTTTGAATATCATCGGCCAACTTAACACCTTCATTCACTTGACTAAATGATAAAATTGATTTACTACGTGCTTGTGAAGTTTCAATGACCCATAATGAATAAGGCTCAGACATAATCATTAAATTATCTGTATAGCCTAATTCCTTTTCAGCAACCTCTTTTTCCTTTGCGGCTAACATGCCTGGTACAATTCTATCCACCAAAGAATTACAAAAATCATTCGATTCATTCAGCCAAACTATAAATGCTTTTTCTAACTGATTAAATTCAGCTAGTTCTAAAACAATTGACTTTAGCAAACTGCCATTGTTAGAAATTAATTCTGTTGGAACTATTACCATTCCTGCATCGGCAGTTCCTTTAAAATATTGGTATCGCTTATATAAAAAAGCCAATAGTTTTCCTGGAAACGAAACAGGTGGATTATTTTCTATCGATTCTAATGTTAAGCTAATGCCTACTTCTGTGGTGTTTGATAAAATAATTTGAAGTAATGGATTTTCTGCACAAGTTAAAATGGTTTCCCATTGTGATTGAGCTGTTAAAACCCTACTAATTGAGGCATTGACACTATTAGTTTCAACCTTTACGCCGTTTTCGAATCCGCGAATTAGAATAGTGTATAAATTATTTTGTTGTTCAAAAGCTTCTGTAGAACCTGTATCAGTAGATTTTACCACAACTACCCTTCCATTGAATACGCCTTTTTTATTTGCTTGATCAATATAAAAATCTGGCAACCCTCTTAATAAAACACCTGTTCCAAATTGCAAAACCCTTTCCGGCAATATCAAGTTCTCTGCAGAGGGAATAGATACACCTGCTGCGTTAATTGACTTTAAATATTCTACACTCAATAACATTGATTCTATTTTTTTAAAACTACTTTATTTTATGTTTTTAGCGTCCTGTACCATCCTTCCATTTAGAATATTCTGTGCTTATTAAATTTGCAGGCCAAGTCCCATACCATGCATAACCATTGCGTCTTTCGTATTCAATTTCACTAACCGCATATTTTTTTATACTATCTCTTCCACTAAACATTGGGCGATTGGTGCCAATTTCATAAAACCTAGCCCAAATTATTGATGTTGCATCTGCTACCACTACTCTGTCTTTTCCTTTTGGCTGGCTCACATCAGGCATGTCAACAAATTTGATTCCTTTAATTGCAACAAGTTTAAACCATTCTACAGCAGCATCTACCGCTGCTTTCACTTGCGTTGAAGGATTTTTTATACGCATTAAAAAACGCACAATACCAACAGATTCACTACCACTTAAAGAAACCAATTCGAACTTTCTAGCCATTTCTGGCAACAAGGTTGTAGGATTATATTGGGCACACCAAACTGTTAATTGACCAGCTACTTTTATTTGGGTATTGAGTATGCATTGAATCCCTTTTTCAACTGCATTTTTTGAACCAAGTATTAATGAAGGATTCACTAATTCAAAATCATTTTTTTGTTCGGCAATATCTGCAAGGATATTTAAAACATTTATCATTGCATTGTCGTTGTAGGTGATTTGTGCACGATATAAACTAGCATCAGGATAATACTGCGGCCATCCGCCATTTTTATTTTGCGCAATTAAACAATACGCAATCCCTTTTTCTGCTGCTTGTAAATAGCGAATATTATTTGTTGCTCGATACGCTTTTACCAAGTAACGTATTTCCTTGGATGTTGCTTCGTTATCTATTGTAGCATCTTTGTGTAAAGAGTCTGCTATGATGCCTGCTGCATCATTTGCTGATAGTGATAAATGATAATCAACTTTAATTTCATTTACTGCTTTAGGCCATCCCCCAATTGCTCTTTGATAAACCAACATTCTTTCTGCAACACTGTCAATAATTGGATTATTTATTTTTTTTGTTTGAGCCGACTGAAGAACTATTATAGCATCTGCAATTGTAGCAAGCTTGATATTTTCTGGCTGCCATTTTCCTTCAAAAGTCCAACTAGCATTAATTGTTGTTGGCTTTGGCGACCCAGTTGCTTGTTGTAAATTATTGGCAAACCAAGCATAATCTCCTCCGTCTTTATGGCAATTATAAAAATAAACACGATGCCCCCATTGCAAAATATTTTGTGGCTTAGAAGGGTTTAAATAGATAGGTGTATCAGCCATGTTTTTTGCAAAAGAACAATCCAATAAATAAAACTGTGCATCTCTATGGTAGCGTCCTAATTTAAATCCGTCTTCACCTTTAAATACACAATTTTTTAAAACTGTTTTTGAAGACTCAATGGCTGATCCATCGTGCCAAATAGCAGCAGTATTTCCGTGGGCATAAAAGACACAGTTTTCGGCATAGGCCCATCCTCGGGGACAATAAAAATCAACGCCTCCTTCCATCTCACAATTCTTAAAATAAAATTGTCCGCCCGATGTATTCCAAGGGCTAACTGTATCTCCTCCATAGGCCCTAAAAGCACAGTCACGTGCAATTAAGCGGGTAGTATTAAAAGTTCTTAGCGCCATTTGGTGACTATTGCGCTTAACTGTTTTAAATGGATTCAAACTGTCTTTAGGACAATCAATATGCAAATCATTTTTTAACTCAAAGCCAAAATCATTGGTGATGGTTAATTTTTCGAGTATAATATCAGACCCATTTATATTTACAGTAGCGGTTCCCCAATCTGTTGAATTTTCGCATCGCCAAATATCTCTAGCTTGTGTATATACAATTTGTGTATTGGCTTTGTCTTCTCCAACTAAAGCAACAAAGTTTTTATCGATAAATATTTTTTCTCTGTAAATCCCTTTTTTAATAAAAATGGTTCGATAAGTAGTAGCGTTTTCTGATAAACTATTTATTGCCGCCTGAATGCTTGTAAAATTGCCATGGCCATTAATATCAACAACAATTGGCTGTTGATTAGCTTTTGCAAAAAAACTTAAACAACTAAATAAAACAATAAAATACGCGCGAATCTGCATGGCCTGAATTAGAAAATTGAAACTATTTATTGTTTGACTTTACGGGTACTTGTTTAACCAACCATTTTACCAAATCATTGGCGGCTTTAGCATTTTCGTAGTCCATTGGAATTTTTCGTCCATCGGTGTATTCATTGTACAACCAAGGGTCGCCGGTGGCAAAAACAGTTCCTTTTCCTATTTTAGCAACTGCAAAAACAACTATTTCATTTTTTTGCAAGAATGATTTAGCCGGCGTTTTTAAAGTAATAGAACAAATTTCTTTTTGATAGATCTTTTTCACACTAGGCAGTATGGCATTGCCTGCTGGAATTTCAACAGCACCTGTAGGATAATCGGATCCCATAACACGGTTATAACTGTCTTCGTTAAAATGTATCCCAAACTTATTGGCTAATAAATTAAAATGCTCAAACTCTGTATTGCCTTTGTCGTTGTGAAACAAAACCAATACACCTCCTGCTTTGACCCAATTATATACTGCTGTAGCTTCATTGGCTTGCACATAATTAGGACGCGGATTGTCTGCAATATTATCAGCGTCAACAATAAAATAGATAGCTGCATTTGCTAAATTTTTAGTAGTAGGTGCTTCACTTAAAGTTTTTGTTTGAACGCCATTTTGATTAAAAATATTTCCTAAAAAAGAGAACCCACTACTTTGAAATTCTTCCCATTTATAATGAAATGGTTTTAGGTTTCCTTTACTATCTTTTTTACGTTCTGCGTTATAATAATCATCTAGTAAAACAGTTTTCCCTTTACCAAGTTTCACACTTGCAATTAATTCCATTTCGTTAGCTGCTTGAATAAATGCACCAACACCTTTTTGGTCATTTAAAACAATTTTCTCGCGCATATAATATTCATAACTACCATCACGATATGGATTGCCACCTAAACCACTCACACTAACTGTTCCGTTTAAATTTGTTTGACCATTAGCACCTGTTTCTACAAATTTTTTCAGGATTGCATCGTATGCTTTTTTAGCGCTTTCTAAATAGCTTGCAGGTAAATAACCTAGTCTCACGCCTTTTGCCATAGTATACACAAACATGCAAGCAGCAGATGCTTCGAAATAATTTCCTGGTCCATTTGGCTTGTCTAAAATATCATACCACAAACCAGATTTTGCGTCTTGCACTTTTTTAATGGCTACTGCATAGCGATTAAGAATAGCAATAATAGAATCTTTATTATGATTAGTTGCAGGAAAATTTTCTAATACATCTACCAATGCTGCACCATACCAACCCATGGCTCTTCCCCAAAAATTGGGAGAATTACCTGTTTGCTGGTTGGCCCATTTTTGTTGTTTGCTTTCATCCCATCCATGGTATAATAAACCCGTTTTAGAATCGCGTGCATGTTTTTCCATCCAAATAAATTGGTGGGCAATATCATTGAAAGCAGCAGTATCATTAAAGGTTACTGCATACTCGGTATAAAAAGGCTCTCCCATATACAATCCGTCTAACCACATTTGATTGGGATAGATTTTTTTATGCCAGAACCCACCTTCGTTGGTACGAGGCTGTGTACGCAATTGTTCTCTTAGTGTCTCTACAGCCTTTCTATATTTTTCTTTAGCAGTTACATTGTAAAGAATTAATAAAATTCTACCGCAAAGAATATTGTCAATATTATGGTCTTCTTGTTTATAGGTTTTTATTTCACCATTATCATTTACAAAAAAGTCCATACTCTTTTGCATGAAATTAAAATACTTGGCATCTCCTGTTTTGTACCAAAGTCCTTCAATTCCTTTTAGAACAACACCTAGATCATAAGACCATTTTGCATTTTTTACAGCATCTGAATTTAAAGAATCCCTTTCCCTTGCAGTTTC